>JAEEGL012088493.1_pt1 | contig 60712 bp, 55 predicted proteins | sample 9134231 | NCBI WGS metagenome assembly JAEEGL01 (sample SAMN16246548, study PRJNA631951) | gut metagenome | biome: gut microbiome; feature: rumen; material: fiber-attached | host: Bos | place: Iran: Karaj | collected 2018-10
AATAAAATGAATAGACTTATAAGTGTCGGGCCAATATAAGCCTTTATCCGCCAAGCCTTTAATTTGAGATAACATCTTTTTATTTGTTTTCTTTAATTCATTTGCAGCGACAAGTAATCGCTTACAAATAATGTTAATAACAATACCAGATGGTATCAATGTTCCCTTTTTGTTTAGCATAATTAAAAATCTCCTTTATTAAATATCAAACTAGAAAATTAAAATTTAAAAATTTTTAACAAAAACTTTTTTATTTTCAAAACAAAAATTGTTTTTTTTTAATTTCTAGTTAGAAAGGCCATAAGCAAGTATATATATATGTTAAACGCCTTACTAGAAAATGAAAAAAATAAAAATTCGTTTTTGAAATTATAAAATTTTTCTAAATTTAACTTACTAGAAATTAAATGTCTAAACTATACTAGAGTGTATATTTATGCAGTGAGTGAGTTTTTTAGGTAGATGTTAACACAACTCACCCACAACACAACACATTAAAAAAGTAATCTAACGCTAAACACTAGGCTACTACTATCTAGTATAGAATAGACTAACTAAAAACTAACAAATAAATTAAGCCTTGGCTGTTTGCCAATACTTATTCTTCTTGTTTCTTTGTTGCTTCTTCGCATCGTAGTTCTTGGCTCTCTTGTTCTTAGTTTCGATTGAAACCTTAGAGTATTTGCCAGATGTTCTAACGAATACATCAAACTCTACATCAGAGTAATCAAAGTTAAGATTTAACTTCATAGCTACTACCTCCTTTATTTATTCTTGTACCAATGGATATCAGCATGCCATTGGAATGTTTTGCCAGACCTTAGATCTGTACAAGGTATGTCGACTACCATACCGTCTTTCCAATCTTGACGTAAGATTGGTTTCCCTTGGATCAACTCCAAGAATTGCTTATAACATCCATAAGGAGTCTTACCGACTACAGTTATATGAATGTTCTTGTTGTGATGTCTATGTTTGTAAGACATCATGAATGGATTGACGAAATCCTTCATATATAAACCCTCCTTAAAGGTTATTTGTTTGTCAAGAGTAAGTTATCACCAACAGTAGGTAACGAGTTATTTCTCGGCTACTATCTTGACCATCGTCCCTCTAGCCAAAAACCAGGGGACATCTCGATACGGTTCGACGCAGGCAATGTCTTCCCATTGTTCAGGGAATCTTTCTTACTTGCCTCAACAGCTCGAGCAGATCACTTCTTCCGTTCATTCATGCAAGACGTTCAAACGCCACTAGGGCTTCTCGCAATTCATCAACGGTAAAGTGTTGGTGATATATATCTACTGAATATTTATTCAGATTGTTTGTATATTTATTCTTGTATGTATATATAATATATATAGGAATGAGTTGAATATTTATACTAGATAGTGTGTTAGTATCTAGTGTTTATAGTGTTAGTGTTATCTGTTTTTATGAATTTTTCACCAAAGGACAACCACACCCCCCTAATAAACATCAACATCATCCACATCATTATATATTTAAATGGGAATCATCAACATCATTATAATATTTTAGTACACCTGACAGAAATTTTGGGAAAACGACTTTTGGCCTTTGGTCTTGACATGGGAGGCTATCTGCGATAATATGAAGATAAGTAAATAGGATTTTCATCTGTTTACCCTCCTTAAAAATTTTTTATTATGACGGGAATAGACTCTGACGCGGATAGGAGTCTATTTTCCATTTAGAGGCGACTTAACAATTTTATTTATTTAATGCAAGATTATTGCAGTCATACAAGATTTGTGCTATACTATATATAAGTAGTAAAGCTGACCTGAGAAAAGCACCAGCGATCTTTGGGGAAAAGACAACACTGATACTGGGAAGGTTGGCTTTAGCTACGAAGTTGGAGGGAAGATGAAGAAGACGCACAATGATTTTGTAGACGCTTATACGTTTGCGGTCGAAGGTTTATCTGAAGAAGAAAAGAGAGAAGTTGCTCGCAAGCTAGCAAAGCAAGAACACGATGCAGATGTTTTCGAAAAACTATTTATAATCGGAATGGTAATAGCATGTGTAGCGATTATTATATTGTTTATCTGGTTAATGCATCCAACATATACAAGTGAAACTTATGATGTAAGTATAGACTATGACGATGAGAAAGATTCTTACGATTGTTATTGTGAAGAACTTGGACACATCTATGTTAAGGCGTCAGAGGTCGAAGTAAGATATAGCGTTGGAGAAAACGGAGCTGTCTTAAAAGCTACGAAAGAAAACAGAAAGATATATAAGGAAGCAAGAGTTAAGTATATATTGTATATACTAAACGCGTAAGGAGGTAGAAAGTGCCACAACAATTTAGTAGAGATGAATATGCTGATGCTCTTATGCAAGTTATGACAAGTCTTATTAAAGATCCAGCAAACAAAAAACTTTGTGATGTTCTAAACGAACTAAAGCAATTGGTAGTAAAAGAGAATGTTGTTCTAACAGAGCAAGAGTTCAAAGATTTATTTGAGATTAAATCAAAAAGAGTTACAGACGATACGACCGGCATAACAACTTTCGAGTGTATTGCTGTATTAAAAGACAAAGCAATGGTATCTATGGACAGCACTATGTTAGCGACAGCAGAACCTTATGTCTTAGAGGAAATGGAGAAACAATCAAAGGCAGCTTTGATTAAGGCATATAACAAACGCAAGAACGATATATATTTTAGCTGGCTATAAAGGAGGCAAAATGTTAAAAGCAAAAATAAATAACGCATTATATTGTAGAGTCGAATTGACTGATGTTAACAACGACAAGTTTGTTGGTTGGTTAATTCAATCTCCTTATAACAATAGACACTATATGATATTACCTATTGATAAAGTAAACAGTGCAACTGGATTTACAGCAAGAGCAATCAAATCAATTAAGCACCTATCAAATGGTGTGGTGTTAAAGTAGAAGGATTAGATATGAAAAGACTAACGACAAGAACAAGTATAATGGGAAGAAAACACGACCTTGCTTTTGGACTAGCGTTTATCTGGAGAAAGAAATTAAAGCATTTAAGATACGACTTAATTGAAAACGCAGTTGACAAGTTAGGCGCACATGAAGACTTAGAAGAAGAAATTGGCTGTCCGCTTGAGATTAGATGTATGTTAGAAACAGACCAATATATCTTTGACAAATATGGCGAGCCATACCAAATCAAAACCTTTTATAAGAATTTCTTTGTTGCAAGATATAGAGGCAAACAAGAAAGGTTAGAAGGATTCGGTTATTATAATGTTATTACTGATTTTCCATATAGCGATTATAAAAAGAATTGGTGGCTAAAACGAGACGGAAGTGAATAGGAGACTATAAATGAAGATGTTAATATATTGCACAAAAGCAAAACCTTATTTAAGTGTAGAATATCAACAACCTTCTATGTTCGAGCCTATTGGTAGTTGGAATGTTTTTACTGCTAATAGAGAGAAAGAGTGTGGAATAATTGTGAATGGAAAGGTAGTAGCTGAATGCGACTTTGAAGTTGAACAAATAGATGAATTAGGTGTATGCCCTGGTATGTATCAAGAAGAATTGTTAGCGTTAAGCTGCTTAACACAAGAACAATTGATGCAATACTTAAACGGAAAAGGTGGATATGCTATTCGTATTAAGAATCTAAAAACTTATAAAGTATTATGTCCTTTAGATTTTTACTTTACGAAGAAGTTTAAAAAAGTAAAAGTTCCTTTTCCTCCAACAGGTCAGTTGATGAATGCAGTTCAATGCACACACAAGCCTTTAAAGCGAGCACCACAAAATATGATGTATTGCTACGGGAAGAATACTGGCGATAAGTATGTGTTAGTATCAATTAGATCTCAATGGGTTGAGAAGATACTAAATGGAGAAAAGACAATCGAAGTAAGAAAACAAATATTAAAGGATATGAATAAATGAACAAGTATTTTATACTAGGACAAATCGCAGCGTTAGAGTTTTATAAAGAAATGTTAAAACCGCAACGAATGGACTTAAAGAACCGTTATTTGAGAACATTATTAAGCTATACGTTAGAAATCAACCGATTAAAGCAAATGCTAATCGATGGAGAAATGAGATATAGAATATGGAACGGAGGAAACAGATGATATGAGAAATATAATCTGGACAAATTGGCTAATAAACAATCCTATTGTTATGTGGACATGCTTAGGAATAATAATATTAGTGCCGATAATAACCGCAATAATTTTCACAATAATTATAAAGATACAAAACAGGAGGTAAACATGAAATCTTTAAAGAAAGTTTTAATTGAAATGGGAGCAACAAACATCAGAAGAATCGAAGTGCTAGAAGGTGCGTTCTATAGATACGACCTAAATGGCGAAGAACAAACAATTAAGTTATGCTCTGTCAAAGAGTTTAAAGAATCATTAAAAGCTAAGGCGGTGAAATAATGATAGGCAAGAAATTCTTTGACAAAAAGACAAGAAGCATTTGGATTATTAAAGAAGCTACTCTTAAACACATAGAACTGGTTAGCGAAGACGGAACTATGAAACGAAAGATGAGTTACGAAAGTTTTGCTGAAAGAGTAGGAGATCAAACATTATACGAAATAAACGATTAACAAGGAGAAACAAAAACTATGATTAAGATTACAGACACACAAGTTAGGTTGGTATCAACACAAACGCCAACAGGCAAATTAAAAGCAACGGCATCTATTGTTATTGATGATTCATTTGCTGTTCATGACATTAAGTTAATTGAAGGCAAAGACGGAATCTTTATGGCGATGCCAAGCAGAAAGAGTCCAGATGGAGTGTTCAGAGATATTGCACATCCTATTTCTGGAGAAGCAAGAGAATTGATAAACAATGCAGTTCTTGCTGCATATAACAAAATCGTTTCGGAGGAAAAGTAAAATGAAGAAAGTATTTATTAGTATGCCTATGAGAGGCAGAGACAAAGCTGACATTGATTACAGTTTCGAAAAGGCAAAGAAAATTGCAGCTTCTATCATCGATGATGAAGTTGAGTTTGTTAACACAATCGTAGAAGAAAAGCCACCATATAATAACGGCCACGAAGCTGCTTGGTATTTAGGTGGAGCGATTCAAAAGTTAAGTGGATGCGACTATGTTGTTGGTTTTAGAGAAAGCTACAATTATCCTGGCTGTGATACCGAAAGACACGTTGCAATAAACTATGGTATTCCTTATATCGAATTACAAAAAGAATGGATTTGGTCTAAGGAAGAAAAAGAAAAAGAAAGAAAAAAATGGGAGAGCGAATGCTGTGGAACAGCAATTTGTAATCCAAAGGAGTAAACCATGAACAACTTTGTTACTGAAATATCTGAACAAGATTTTAGAAAGTTAAACATTGTTGCTAAAGAGCATAGGATGTTGGATTTCAAAGATGACGATGGTAGAGAATATCGTAAGGCTGTATGGGTTGATGTCGAACTTAATAAAGCTATGGACGAAGCTGATGCTATCGCTGAAAAGAATGGTTTGGAAAAAGCCAAAGCTTTTATCTTTGCGATCCACGCACCTGTGCCAGAAGGTAAAACATTAGATGATGGATATTATTATTTAGACAAGTTCTTAACTCAACAATCTCAAACATATCTACAAATGGATTGTGATAATGCAGATATTGTATTATATAGCATTAGAGATTATTGGGAAGTTAGAGAGCAAGACTATTTTAAAATTCCAAAGAAGGATACATCGGCAGTGTATTTAGTAAGGAGAGAAATTTGATGACACACTATATTCTTGAAATCAGAAGTGTAACACTTAAGCCTTTAAGCGCAAACGCTTCTATAACACACTACAATACATATGCCGATGCTATTCAAAACATCAAGAAGACTTGTGAAATGTATAGCAACATGGACAAGAATCATCCAGACTTTTTCAAGAGAGTTCAAGCTCAAATGAAAAGGTTTGGAAAGAAAGATTGCACACTTCCAAAAATATATGTGCATTGTGAGAATGGGCAGTTAGATAGAATTCTGTTCAAACTTACTCAGGTCAAAGAAGTAGTTTCGTTTGATGATGTATTTAAGGAAGTGGCACAACCTGAACAATTACAAATGAACTTAAACGATAGTTCAAAGGAGGATTAGTTTAAATGATTGATACAACAATGCTAGTAACCTTTATTCTTGGAGTATTATTAGGATTTATTATCACTCTTATAGTTGAAGCAAGATATGAGAAAAAAGAAAACACAGCATATCAAGTTCAAAATCTTATTGCTAGGATTGTTGAAGACAACAATCAACTATGGGAAGATAACCAAAAGCTAAACCAAGAACTAAACAAAAGAGACGAAAGAAATAAATAGGAGGATCTATGGAAGAGGATTTAAAAAAATGTGATTTGACAGAAGCATATATACCAACAAAGAAAGAAAAGTTCATGCGCTTTATTCACAGCAGACTTTTCAGAAATTGTTTAACTCATATTTTAATTTTTGCATTCTTGCTTTGTGTTGTTATAGGCGTAGTATTCCTTGCGCAAATAGCAAACCAACAAAAGAAGATTAACGATGCAAATCAAGCTGAATTACAAGAAGCAATAAGGCAAAGAGAGTTAAGAGAAGAATATATTAAAGAATGTGTCAAGGTAGAACTTGAAACAGATAGCGAAGTTACCTTGAGATTCTTTAAATGGGAAGGCTATCAAAATGGATACATCACTCATTATGTAGCCGAAGTTGACGGAAAGACATATGTTATTAGTGCTACATATGTTGACGATATAGTAGAGGTCGATGTGGTATCGGAGATATAATATGAGAGAAACAGTAGAACAAAGAAAAGGCCATATCAGAATGCTATTAAATCAAAGAAAGATTTTCTTAGAGCGAGCAAACAATGCCCTAAAGGAAGTTGATAAGATTGACAAAGAAATCATAAAGTTCAAGCCTGAACTTGTAGAAAAAGTAAAGAAGTCTATGGAGGAAGATAAATGAATTATATAGAAGAAGCAAAAAAAATTGTAAAAAATTATGCTTCTCGTTTTATTCCAGAAGCAGAAGGCGAAACCTATCAAATCCATTTAGTATGGTCGAACAAGGTTTTGCAAAACTATAAATGCACAATATTTACAACATTACCTAATAGTCCTTATTTTGAATTAACATACAACGGAGATAAAGGCGAATGGTATGTAGATGTTTATAAAAAAGAAAAGAACTTCGTTGCAAGAGAAGATGGCAAAGAAGAACCAACTTGGAGGTAAACATGAACAAAGTCTATTTGGAAAACGCTGATGGAGAGAAAGCTGTTATGTGGGCTAACATTGAATGGCTACACATATTCAGAAACGGAAAGCATTGGTATACAACAAAGATTAAGAAGTTCGGTATTAAAACTATATATAAAGCTACTCTTCAAGAAACTCAAAAGCGTTGCGAAGAATGTGAAGATACTGAACCGATACCAGTAAAGAACTATAAAATCTTTAGAATAATAAAATAAGGGAAGGCGAAAGTCTTCCTTTTCTTTTTTTGTTGTGATATAATTTTTAATAGAAAACTTTATATAGTTAGTCGAAAACAAAAAATCAGGAGGGACTGATCGTATGCCAAACGATAACATTTATACCGAAGACAGAGAAAACTCTGCCGGTTCTCAAGATTCTGCTACTGCAGTTTTAAAAGCAAGCACTCAATATTTAAAACCAGAAAACATTAGACAAGATAACAAAGGTTCTTTATCTCAATTAAAAGAAAGTATATTGAAGAATCCTAACAGAATGAATGCTCAAGATGTCGCTAATAGAGATTTTAGAGCAGGCGTTGTTATGGTTGATAACTCTGATAGAAGTGCAATCAATGCTTCTGTTCAATTGAAAAACTCTAATGGCATTGGTAAAGGAGATGAACCAGATACCTCTGAGTTGTATAAAGAAACTCTAGGTGAAACAGCATACTCTGAATTAAAAAGAAAGTGTGGTTTAAAAGACGACGCTTCTTATACAGACTATGTTGATGCAGGTGGATATGTTCCTGATGGTTGGGAAAAAGAATCAAGACTTCTTCTTGCAGAAGAAAAGAGAATGAAGTTATATAGCAAGTATGCGGCTGGCGATATGTCTGAAACAGACTTCCTATATGAAGCTTACGGAAAAGATTTATTAAAAGAAAACGGATATGACTTTGAATCAAAGTTATTCTGGTATAACAGATATAAGAATGGTGACTATTCAGATCCAATGGATAGCGATACATTCTTGTCTGATTTAATTTCAAATGCTCGTTCATTATGGCAATCCGAATCTTGGTATAAAGATTCTTCAAATAAAACTTTATCAAATAGTTTAATGGGACTTTCTACTGGTGTTCAATTAAATGAAAGTCAATTTGAAAGTTTGTTTAACGAATATCAAAACAATATTATTACAAGTCTAAAAGGCTACTTCGATAATGATGTTAAAAAGATTCTTACATATTATCAAGCAGGCTATTTAGATTCAAGTGCTCTTAATCCATTCTTTGATATTGATGGAGATGGTAAGTTTGATTACTATTTCCATATCGATGGAAAGTTATATGCAATCGAAGGTTCAAGTGGAACAGGTAATGCAACAGCCACTATTGAATATTCAAAAGACAAAAATGAAGATGGAACTTATAAAGTTCATTCTATTGAAATAAACGATGGAGCCGAAGGTGCAGGTGGTGCTTTCCTTGAAGGCTTCAGAGATTTCTGGGTTGGCTTTGGTGATTTAATTGCTATGCCTGCCTTTGGTTTAGCAAGTTTATGCCAAGGCAAAAAGTTTGAAGATGGTATGGCAGAATATGAAGCAAAAAAGATTTCTTCAAACTTAGGTGGTTCAGACTATATTAAGTTTGACGATACAAAGACAAGCAAAGATTGGGGAATATCAATCTCTAAAGGTGTTGGAACAGTAGCAGGCATGGTTGTTATGACTGTTGCTACTTGGGGTATTGGAACTGCGCTAAGTGCCGGTAATACTGGTGCTGCAGCCGCAACTAAAGAAGCAACAGAAATTATGTCGCATGAAGCAGTAAAAGCTGCTATGAATGCAACTAAAACAGGAATGAGTGCAGCTGTTAAAACAGAGGCTATCAATGCTATTAGACAAGGCTTAACAACAGCAGGACAAAAGGCTGCAACAGAAATGACAGGCAAAACAGCAAAAGTCTTCTTGGAACAAACTATTAGAAAAGTTTCAAAAGATATGGTTAAGAATTTAGGAAAAGATTTTGCTAGAGATTTAGCTAGAGAATCTATGGTTGCTGCCGTTCAATCTGGTGCTGCTACTGCGGGAAGAACTATTGCAATAGGAACTGCTAGACAAGTTGCTTTGAATACAGCAGGTAGAGCTGTAGCAAATGCAGTTGCTGGACAAAACGGTTTGTTTGGTTTAGCTTCAAGAGGTAAAGGAGGAACTATCCTTCAAAGCGTTATTGCTAGTGCTAAATCTCCAGTAGGTAAAACATTGACTAGACAAGCTTGGGTTCAAGGTATGGCTACAGGTGTTGAACTTGGTGTAAGAGATTTTATCTCTGTTGGTATGGGCTTGTCTGCAAGAAACAGAGAATTAGAATTCTTAGACGCAATGAATGCTCAAAACGGTAATCCAACAAACTATGCTATGTCTAACTCAGAGATTTGGACAAGAGCAGGTATTGTTGGTATTTCGGACGCTATTATTTCTGGAACACTAAGAGCATATGGAACAAACGGTGTGAGTGCAAAGTTTGGTGTGACTGCACCAGAAGCTTTAGAGAAAGCACAAAAGATGGCTCTTGAAAATAGCGAGGCTGCAAAAACATTCCTTGATGCTGCTTTAAAACATCAAAACTTTTTCATTGCAATAGATGCTATAGCTGATGTTGCTGAAAACGTTTCTACAATGTCAATTCAATCTGCTATGGCAAATCCTTATCACGAAATCGGAGATGTTAAAGATTTCTTTGATACGATGGGAAAGGTATGCGTAGATTCTGCTGCAGCAAACATCTATGCTGTAGTAAACGATACAGTTACTTGGGGAACTTATGCTGCTAAGCATGGTGGTGCTCCTATTAACACTTCTTTAAAATATGATAGAACTGCTCAAATGATGTCAATGGTTAATAGCCAAGACGCAAAACTTATTGCCAACTTTGTTAACGAAGTTGATTCTAGGTTTGCTAGTGATACATCTCCTGCAGGAATGCAAAGACATTTAGCTTTGCAAAATGTTGCAAGAGAAGTTGAAGCAGATATGACAAAACAAGATGGAACTAACTTGTTCTCACATACTTTAGGAGTTGCAAAGAAACTAGATGGTCTTTTCGATGAAGAACTATTAAAAGATTCTGATGCAAAGAAAACATTTATTGAAGCTATGAGTATAGATGAAAAAGGTTTAGATGCTTTAAGAAAAGTAAGAGATACTTGGAACAAACAAAATCCAAAATCACAAATAGGTTTGGTTTCTGCTAAACTTGCTCAAGATATGAGTTATGCTTCAAAGAAAGCCTCTGCCGAATTATATGACCTTGTGCTAAACGATAGCATTAGCCATCAAAAAGCGCAAGTTGCTTCTGTTGCTAAAGCACAACAAGATAGACACTGGTTTGCAAAATTATTCAGAGGTCGTAATGAAGCCTTTGCAGACGCTTTGCTTAACCAAATCAATCAAGCAATATTTACTTCTGGTTATCTAAAAGATGGTAATGGAAAAATTCTTTATACTCCACTTACTAAGGATCAATTGAAGAATAGTTTCGTTACTAAGCGTTTCGATACATTTGAAGCTGATGAAATTAAAAAGACAGATAACCAAAGAGAATTAGACAAACAAGAAGTAGACAATAAATTAAAACAAGAAGGAATAAAGAGTGGCGTATTTAGTTACGACTCAATGCACTCTGACTTCGATTCTGTTACCGTAACAAGCGAAGGAAAGATTACATATAATGGTAATGTTAATAATCCATTTATTAAATTCTTTATGAGCTATGCAGATTCTAAAAACAAAAACAATCCTGCATATAAAAACGTTATCGACCAAATGATTAAACATGGTATGTTCGATAGAAACATCGACCAAGATGGAAACGAAACATATACTTTAAATCAAACAGGTAACTGGTATTATTATGCATTAGATAATGCTAAACATAATGCTATCGTTTCTGATAAGAATTCTGAAACGGCAAGTATCTTTAATACTTTAGATTTAGTAGCATATATGTATGAAGATGGAGAAGTTGACAACGGTTGGAATGAAAGCCCATTTGTTAAGCTTGAATTCCCTGCTGGTAATACAAATAATCCAGAAGCTGTTGAAATTGTTTATGTTGTTCCAAACACATATAAGACACCATATACAGTAGAGATAAATAGACTTCAAGCAGTTAAGTCTAATATCTTCTTGCATTATCAATTACAAAAGATAGAAGCAGGCACAATGTTTGCTAGCGCTTCAAAAGTTCAAGAAGTTCAATCAATGATTCTCCAACTAGGCGCCTTGGGGAGTGAGAGTGAAACAACTAATCCATTTAGAAGTGTAAGAGATGAGCTAAACAATGCCATCAAAGCAAACGATGATGCTAAGATAAAAGAAATACTTACAGGCGACACATTTATTAGAGGATGTGTTCAAGTCTTAAGTGCATCAGAATTTGATGTAAAGAAAGATTCTGTTAGATTGTTCTCAAGAAAACAACTTATGGAACTTGTTGATAATGGCGTTCTTACAGATGAAATGCTAGATACTATTAGTAAGATGCAAGAGTCTCCAAGAGAAAGTGCTGCTTCAGATATTGCTAAAAAGTTAATCCAATATAAAGAAACAAAAGCTCGTATCAATGATTTGAACGAGCAAGTAAACAAATATGTTGGAAGCAAAAAGGCTTTATCTGAGTTCGACCAAAAGAAAGTTGTAGAAGATATAACAAAGATAAATGAGAACAATGAACTATATCAACTAATAAAAGAGGATTACGTTATCAATCCAGCTGTAGATAAGTTAATAACTGAGGGAGGAGAAAACTTAAATTTTTCTCAAGGGCGCCTCATAGAAGAAGGCTTACTAGAGCCTTTGGCAGAGGAACTATCTGGGCTTGATAGCCATGCTGCATTAAAAAGAGTAAAAGATTTCTTCTATAAAGAAACAAATGCAGAAGATTTCGTTCATTTAGATGTTGCTCGTAATACTGTTCTTGATAATATTAGAACTGTATTTGGCTCTATCTTAAATGATAATAAGACATTTAGAAGATGGTCTTTATCTCAATTCTTAGACTTTATTGATGATCCAACTGAATATATTTCAAAGCGCAAATTACAAGGCGATGAACTTGATGCCTTTATGGATAGACTTTCAGTCTTCAAGAGAAGGGCAACCAAAGACAATAAATTAAACAAAGAGTTGGTTTTATATACTGCTCTTGGACTTGAAGAAGGTTCTATTGATTCTGCTTTCCCTAAAGATTTACCTATAGAAAGAAAAGGAACAGAAGCAAAGCATTCGTTGTTCGAGAAGATACAAACTGACGAACCAACACTATTAAAAGATTTGTCAGAGATTGCTTTGCATAAACAATTAACAAAAGACGACTTCAAGATGGAAAAAGGTTCTGTCCTTGTAAAGATAGACGATACAGAATGGAAAAACGTTGCAGATGTGGTTCTAAGCAACAGCCTTGCAACAACAGTTATTATGGACGAAAGCTTTAGAAGAGATTATATAGAACCTAAAGCAAAGTATGTTGTTGACTTAATTCAATATTACTATGGTGGAACGACTGCTCATAAAGCAAGAAACGTTGTTCAAGTAAACGTTTTAGACTTACTTCCAAAGGAAGTTCGTAAAGCCTTTACCTTGAAAGTAAATGAATTGGCAACAAGACAAAAGACAGGAACATATGCAAGCATAAGTTCTGATGCCATGAAGAAAGATTTTGAAAACCTATTCAAGTCTTCTGGTTCATATATGACAAGTCAATATGACCAATATGAGGCTATGCTTCAAAGTTGTGCGGCTCATGAAACATATACACTAACATTTGATTTAGGTCTTGAATCTCATTTAGATTCACTAAACAAACTATTAACAGCATTTGGCTATGATGATGAGTTAGATGGTGTTTTAAATAACACAGCAATAATCCCAGGTCTTATCTATAAGACTATAGATACTCACGATATTACTACTGGAGCATCTTATAGTTTGTTTAGAGATTATGCAAATAAATATTCTAACGATAAGAGAAAGACTATGAAGTATAATTTGTTAAAGAAGGATTATAAACAAATACTTTATAACTTGTTCTCAAACGCAACATATATTGATGACAACACAACGTTGTCTGCACTTAAAAATATTGAAACACTACACAAAGGTGGAACAATAAAATCTGGCTTCTTAACTCCAATCTATAATATAAGACCTGGAGCCGACTATAAAGATTTAATTACTGTTGGCTATGGATATAAAGATGATGACCGTTCTATCAAAGGAACTCTTGAAGGTGGTGCTCAATTATTAAAGTATATTACAAAAGCAAAGAGTTTAACTCTTGATACTGCAAACGAATTAGGTTTAAGTGTCGACCAAAAATCTGTTGATACAATAAACTTAATTAGAATTGTTTCTGCAGCAATAGACTTCTTAACAGAAGCTGATGCTAATGGCAAGTATGTATTTAATATTAAAGTTCCAAAAGATAGAATCGATGAGTTTAAAGCTTTATATGATACAAGCAAGAACACAAACGATTCTTTACATACTATTTATGAAATTGTATCTAGCAACGATGAAAAGGGAGAATATACACTTAAAGTAATTGACGACTTAATCAATGCAAACAAAGATTCTGCAGACGATTTAAAAGAATCTATCAAACAAAAACTTTTGTTTAATGCAGAACTAAACGGATTTGATTTAAAGACTTTACTACCGGCATGGTCGTTCTATTTCTCTGATCCAGAAGTAGTCAATGCAAAAGTATCTGATATTGCTGAATATGAACAATTTAGTGACAAGAGTTTGTATTGGGTTATCGCAAACTTAGATATCCCAGGATATCAATCTGAAGCTGAAATAAAAGAAAAATGCTTAGGACAAAAGCAAAAGACAGAATACTATCATTGTGATAGAGATGCCATAATGGAATTCGAAAAGTTTGTTACAGACAATTCTAACAAGACTTTAAGTGAAGTCTTAAAAGATTTCGATGGCAAAACAAATAACATTTATATTCTATCTTATATGTATCAATTGCGTTTAACTAAAGCATATGCAGATTATTCTAATGACGAATTAACGAAGATTGGAAAAGAAAATCTAGTTAAGTTATTGAATAGAAAAACATACTATGCTGTAGGAACTGTATTGAATTCAGGTAAATATGACAAGTTATTTGACCTAGACTATATTCCAACTGAAGCCGAATTACAAGCTGTTGCTAATGATGTTCAAACACTTCTAGGTAAAATGAAAGGTGTATCTGCTGATATGGATGCAACGATGGACAATGTATATAGAGACGGAGATAACGGTGCATTCACTGGCGTAGATGTTATTAGAATGTTAGGTTCTAACTATGACGTAAACGAAACAGAAATTACAGCAGATGTTATAAAAGATTTGGTTTCTACATTAAGAGGCTCTCAAAACTATATTATGATTAAGCTAACAAACAATGAAGGATTTAATTTAACAGACTCTTTCTTGTCTGGTTTCTATAGATTGTTTGATAGAGATGAACAAGGTAATGTGACTTTGAGTATGGAGCACTTAATGAATTGTCCTCTTGGAGAAATTAAGCAAGTGTTTGAGTTCTTAGATAAGATTACAAATCCAAAAACAAACGCAGATTACAACATCGAAGAAGGTTTAAGAAAACAATTAGAAACATTATCAAAAGAACTTCATGAAAAATACGACATCTTATTAAACGGTGTTCGTCGTGCAGATAACTACAGCACCTTTGTTGGTGTTCAAGCAAACGAAAGAATCGTAACTAACCAACCTAGCCAAATCGTTAATGTTCTAAAAGGTTTCTATGCTCATTCTGAAGATAGAAAGAATATAGCATTCCAACAAAAGTTGGTTGAACTTGCTATGGCTGGAGAATTAGATAAGGCTCTACCTAAAACATATATTGAAGCTAGTGCCATGAATGCTTCTGATTACGAATCAAATGGATTTAAACGTGCATTCTTAAAACTATTTAATGAAACAGTTGAATTGTATTCTGATAAAGCTGGTTCTGTTATGGTTGCTAATTTAGATACAGACGCTGGTATTGCTAACCTTGCATTATCTGGCGTTTCTTTCTCTACAAAGTTAAGCAAGACACTTACAAATCCAAATTCAACAAGAGGTTATTTACAAATCTCAAATCCAACATCAATGCAAAAGATGTGTGATGATATTGCTATGCACTTAAATGTTTTAACAAGTGGTATTGCATATCAAAGTGAAAGTGCTACTAGCCTTGTTGTTAGATATAACAAAAATGGTGAATATGAAATCACTCCATTGGTTTTATCTAAAGGTAATCCAGAAAAATCTCTATATAGATATTTCTTAGGGCAAAAGGTTACAGATGAATTTGGTGGAAACGAAAAAGACTTTGCCTTCGATACAATCAACAAAGATGTTCAAGACAATGATGTTGGTTACCTTTTAATTAAAGGAACTAAAGATTCTTTCTACAAAAATATTGAAGGCTGTGGAAACGATGTTACTGTATTGAATATTGCTAACAAAGATATTCAATCTAAAATGTATGATGCTATGTTGTTTGAAGCAGCAATTCATTCAGACATTTCTAAGTTCGTAAACACAGAAGAAAGATCTTCGATAATAAAAGCTCTCAAAGATTATTATTCTTACTCTCCTGCTGAAATTACAACAAGAGATATTATTGTAAATCTAGGTAGAGAGTTTAGAAAGCAAGGTATTAGTGATGATGTTATTAGAACTGTTATGCCAACTATCAAAGCGCAATTCGTTGGAAACGAAACCTCTTTGACTGCTCAAGTTGTAAAAGATAAATTAGGAAAGGCTTTATATGAATTTAGAGCTATGCAAAACAATCCAGGATTCGAAGCATTTACTGACGCAATAGTTACTGGTTTTAGTAATGCTGCATTAACAACAAGCGACAAGGTTGCTTTTACAAACATTGAGAATGAGTTAGCAAATAAGTATATTCAAGGCAAAACTGTTGAAGGAAAAATGAGGGAAGCAGTAAGATTCACAGATAGCGTTGATGTTCTTGTAAATGACTACTTATTCCCATCTGGAAAAGAAGGGTTAGACTTAACAAAACAAAAGATTAAAGAAGCATTTGATGTTACTGGACTAACTGATGCTAACGAAATAAAAGAAAGAAAAGAACAAAGAGCATACTTTGTAAAAGCTTTAATGTATAAGAGATTATCTGGACATGACTTAAAGGCTATTGCTTCTAATGGAACATTACAAGATATGTTTGATGCTCAAGCAAAAGCTCTTGCTGAATATAAACCAGAGTGGTATCAAAACTATGGTGGAAGAGAAGATTTAGCAAATACACCTGAAGATTTTGATAAGAGAACTGTGGCAGTAATAGACGCTGAATGGCTAACAAGACTAGAGGACTCAGACCTTGTTGATAATCCAACTTATCAAATTTCTTTTGCTGTAGTAAATCCTCAAGATAGTTTGGATGAAGCTGATAACATTTCAAAGAACGCTAAATACTTTAACATTCTTATCAAAAGCAATATTAAACAAAAGGGATTAAAACAAAAGAGTGCTCCAGGTGTTTCTAATAAAGATATTCTTTATGTTGAAAACGAAACAACATTTGGAGATAAGGTAAAACTTGTAGACGAATTAAGTTCGTTAGATAACTATAGCACAATCGATTTAACTGATGGCGAAAAGGCTATAAGAGGTAATAACAAAGAGTTTGGTTTCTACCACAAAGCTACAACAGTTAACGATATTCCAACGGATACATATGTTGTAGCAACAAAGAAAGACGCTACTATTATGTTAAAGCGTTTGTTAGCCGATAATAATGTTGAAGTTGTTTCTGGTATGAATTCAAGGATGAACGAAGATGATGTTAAACTACCAGGTGATAACAACTTGTTATTGCAAGATGATCCTAACTTCTTCAAAAACTTTGCTGGTTTAGATATTCAAGATTACATCGAAAACACTTACTCAAGAATTACAGAAAAGCGTAGTGCAGAATCTGTAGACTCATTCAGAGATGGAGACGTTCTTCCAGTTAGAAACAATGCGCATGACGCTGTTGTCGATGTTTATGATGAAATAACTTTACTATACAAATTGAAGAAAGAAAGAATTAACATAAATGATTTATATAACAAAACACAAAACGAATTAAAAGTTTTGTTTGGAATCAACGATGATGAATTAAAAGAACTTGCTTCAAGCGTTAAGTTTGATGAAACACTTCCTAAACACTTTAAGGAAAGTATAGTAGACAATACAAATCTAAAGGTCGGTGACGCTCCTATTAAACAAATGTTAAATGCATATACACTTCAATTTGAACATATTGCTAGAAGAACAGAAAAGAAGAGGTTGAATAGTTTAATGGGAACTTACTTAGACGCTTATGATACAAAATACAACAAAGCTTATTTGGATAGCGTTACGAATCCTGCCCAAAGAAAGAAGTTGGCTTCTATCTTCTTAGGTATCTTGAAAGCAAACTGTGCTACCGACTTAACAAAACTAAAGGCCTTAAATGAAGATGGAACTATTAACCATACTTTCGACGAAGACATTAGAAGTGGTTTAGAAACTATGGCTTCTATGTTAAGCGATGCTCAATTCCTATTCTCTTTAGACTATAGAAACAATAACAAATATTCTTATGAAGCAAGAATTGCTTCTTCTAAAAATATTTCTAAATTATTCTTTGCTCAATCTTTTGATGAGATTATAGGATATATTGCTGAAGCAGATTATATAAAGAAGCAAAGAGCAATTCAAACTGGAGAAGATGTTGAAAAGAAGCAATATGAATTAAGAGCCGAGTTTAAAGAATTGTCACGAGCAGAAAGAGAAAAAGCAATTAGAACTCTTCTTGCTTCGGACAAAGAACTGGATTTAATACTAAACAATAATAAACTACTAGACATAATAAAAGATGACGAAAGAGGTTTGATTTATTTTAGAGATAGCCAAAACGAATTGGTTTCTCCTTTAGCAGCAACAGCAGCAAAGGATTTTGAAAATCAAATCATTGAACCTATTATGGATATGTTCGGTGCCTCTAAGAAAGAAAATAAGAAAATTCATAGATCAAAGGATGCTATTGCAAATTATTTAGATGAAGATACTATGAATATCTTTGCCGAATCAATAGCAAATCCATATAGAGTAACTGATAGACTTGCAGAAGAATTGTCAGACCGCGCGAAAGATAACGCTATATTAGGCTTAAGAAGAAAGATATATAGCGACGAAGACCAAGTTACAAAGAAATATATTGAAAGCTTTATTGGAAGTAACTCTGGTATATTCACAGAAAACCTAAAGAAGCAAACTGCTTTATGGTCTATGGGACATGGTAGATTTAATTTCACAAACCAAGGTGAAAATGGGACTTTATATATTGGTGAAGATTTATTAAATGGAAGAAAGGGCTTTAAAGAATTGAAAGGCGTATATAAGGCTGGCGAACATTTCTTTACGATTGCATGGAGACAACCTTTACAACAAATGACTCCTATGCAAATTATAAAAGTAGAAGTTGTAAGTGGTGATACATATTCTTTCACAGCAAACACAGCAAAGAATTATTTCAACGGTGACTTCGATGGTGACGCTTTCAATACTGCATTCCCTTCTATGAGTATGCAAAAAGACCTTGAGAAGTTATGGAAAATCCAAACAAGAGGCGATAGACTTTTCTATAATATCTTCAACAATAAAAACATTATGACTAACTTACGTTCTGAAATTGACCTTGAAGAAAAGTATAGACATATTACAGGAGAAGCCTTTAGAGATTCTAAAGCTTCTGAAGCATTCCTTAAAGCATTGAATAGTCCAACAGATGGAAACATCGAAGATGCAAAGAATGCTTTTATTGCAAGCTTTGACAAAACAATTAGACAACATTCTTATGGAAGAAAAATGACACAAGAAGAAAGAATTTCTATGGCAGAACACAACTGGAAAACTTTTGGTGTAAGAGTTGTTAGAGTTGCTTCTGGTAGCGATGTTCCTGATATTGCTATTGCTAACAATCCTTTCTTCTCTAGCATAAAAGATATTGATAAAGTTATTACAGCCAACTTAAGAACATATAATACTCAACCATATCAAACATTAAGCTTGGATGCTGAACAAAACGGTCAATTAGCAAAAAGATATTTAGACAAGAAGATGACTATGGCAAAGAATGATGTTGCTAGATTATTCTATAACTCAAATGTAGATTTGACAGAAGATGATATAGACATCTTTAGAGATTTGTTAAAAGGAAACATCAATGACTTTGAAAAGAAGAAGTTGTCAACCAATATCTTAAACTATATGAAGACAGAAAAGGTTTCTCAAGATACATATGATATGGTTGCATCTCTTTTAGAGAAACTAGATCCTATTATCGATGGGTGTAGAACAGGTGCTACAAAAAGTTCGTATGACGTTGAGTTAGAATATGTAGCAAAAACTCTTGCTATATGTGCTGGCTTAATTCAACAAGACGCTATAGCTTCTCAAGAGTTTGCAGACACTATCAATGTGGCTTTACCAAAAGCCCTAGAAAATCAAACAAAGGAAGATGTAGGTAAATATGTTGCCCTATATGATTTCTTGCAAGAACAAGGCTATAACGTTGGCGAGAAGTTAGATGTTAACGATGATGAGTTTAATGCAGTAAAAGCTTTAACAGCAAGCAGCGAACTTCTTCGTTTAATGTTTGATGATGACCAAAGAAAGAAATACATGAGATTCATCAGTAGAGATGATTTAGGCTCAGCTCATATCTATAATAATTTAGTTCTTCAAGGATTAGATACTGTTAATCCAGAAAATAGAATAGAAGTTATAACAAAAGATGGAACTGTTATTGACTACTCTACTCAAAATCCAAAAGCTAACCAAACAAGAATTGGTGTTGGTGAAGCTGTAATTGCTGTAGACTTAAGCGAAACAAATACATTTGAAGACACTGCTAGATTAGTAAAAAAGACTAATGGTAATCCTTCTATGTTCGACAGAGTTTCTAAAATCGATACATCTAAATATACAAAGAAGGAAATCAACTCAATCATTAAAGATGTAAAGAACGCTGTATACTCTTTCACTGGAAAGCAATTGAATAAGAAATTAAATACAAATGAATTTGATGATTCTGTTCTATATCATTTTGCTGGTGGTGTTACTTCTTATGGAAACAAGTTTGCGTCTAATGATACAAATAAAATAACAGAACCACTAGATACTTTAGTATTTATTACACAACAAAGTCTATATGATTTTGCTGAACAAAATGAAATGAAGTTATCTCTTTCTTTTGCTAAATCTGCAAAAGCAACTATGACAACAAATCCAGTAAAAGTTACTACAATAAAAACAAAAACAAGTTTGACAGGTAAAGGTAAGAATAAAAAGACAGTAACTACACATACACCTGTGTTAGCAGACTTATCTTTTGTTAATTCTAAGTATGGTAAAGATACCGAGTTTGTTATTGGAAAGCAATTGTTTGAACAAAACAAAATGGGAAATGCTCCTGAATATATAAACACAGAAGAAGTAAATGGAAAGCCCTATGCTTTCTATAGAGTAAAAGATTTGACTCTTTTAAATACTGCTAACCTAGAAGCACAAGACCAAGCTAAGCCTAGAAAGATAGATGAAATAGGCTTAATACAAGGTGCACATGGTTTAGGTTCTGCTTTCGTATTTGGAGATTTGTATTTCTCTTACGATAAAGATGGCAATCTAACATTTGATCCAGGTTCATATGATACAGAAACTGGAGAAGCAACTGGATTAAATGGATTGTTTGGCACAATAAGAAACCATAAAATCAATAGTAGCCTTCAAGATTCAAATGCCATCAAGAATGTTATGTTCTTAAGAATTATGTATAAGTTAATGAGCATACAAGATGAAGCAAAACTAAAAGAAATTTGTAGATTCCTATCTGATGGCAACTGCTCTGATATCAAGAGCCTTGGTCGTATTTTGAATAACACACAAGACTTAGGTGGTGATAGAGGATTTAATATGGATGAATATCTATGGAACCATATGACTGATGAGGAAAGAACCAACCTAACAACAATGTTAGCAGATGAAAACAATGCTTTAGGAAGAGCAGTATATAGCAGAGAAATCGAAGATGAAATTAGACCTCAATCTCCAACAACATATGATGCTGATGGAAAGCCTATTTACTCTAAGCATGCACAACCAGATAAGAGTCAAAACGTAAGAACAGCATCTATTCGTCAAAGTTCTACTAACGATTCAACTATGGCTGCAATGGAAGATAGTAGGATAGATATTACAAGAGGATATGTTTCTGCAGAAGGTCTTCTTCGTTTAATCTTATCTCAAAACGGAGGATTCTTAAACAAGACTGCCTTAAAGGCTGCTTACGAAAACGGAATATTAGATCCAAAGCGTTGTTATTTAGGTTCATTAGCAAATGGATATCTTCCAATAAACGAAGAAGAAGCCCTTGATATTGACCCAAGATATAAAGAAAGAAGAATCTCTGCTAGAAAGGCTGGTAATACAAGAATGTATTCTGCTAATACAGTTGAGAATGAAGCTGAAAACTTATTTGCAACAGTAACTCCATCTATCTTCAATGATGATGCTAATAGAAACCCTCTTGACTTCTCATCTTATAAGCCAGAAGGTTTATATGATGACGTTAGAAACAAGTATGGTGACAAGAAATATAAATATCAAATGTTAGGACCTGCTTTAGGATTCTTTACAAATGGAGATACATACGAATTGTATGACGCTAATAATCTTTATATGAATAGATTCCAATACAATCTAAATAGAAAGGTTCCTGTCGTTTCTGAAGATGGACAATCTATTGTTTTAGATACAAATACAGTATCTCCAGATAATGTTGTAGACTTCGATAATAAAAAGATTGTTCTTGAAGATAAGAATTATAGTAGAGAGAGAATGACTGCTCAAGAAACAAAAGAATGGATTGAAAAGAACACAAAGTCTCCAAAGCAAGCAAAGATACTTGCAGAGAAAAAGAAACTATTCAAGAACGATTTTGATTCTCTTTGCGAAGATGATACTTTAAGTTTATTAGGATATCTAGCTCAAAGAGAAAACAGCAGTTCTGATACTACAACAGAAATGTATAAGATTTGGCAAGAGTGTTTAAAGGAATATAAGGCTGGAGCAGTTCTTTCTGAAATGCAAAGTGGAACTGAAACTGATAGTTCTTTAGATATGTTAACTAAGAAAGTTTATATCAGCAAGAACTATGAAGACTTAGTTAACAAAGGCGTTGACTTAGTTGCTGATGACAACGGAATTAAATTAAGAAAGAGCAATCTATCAACAATGGGATTCAAGGCAGACCAAAATCTACACATAGGTCTTGAAAGACAAATGAAAGACTTTATGAGAAACAATGATGGATATAAAGCAGAAATTGGAGGAAGAGAACTTGCTTTGTTATTATCTTGCGTTGATTCTTGTCCTAATATGTTTAGCCTATTGAATCAATATCTAAGAGCATCTTCTATTGTTGAATCATATAATGAATTAACTATGCCGGGCTTAAAAGAAAAATGGTTAAAGCTTTATGGCAAAGATAAGTTCAACAAGATGTTAGAAAAAACAAATGAAGTATTAAGTAAAAACGGAGGAGATGTTGAAACTCTTAAAGCAAAAATGGATTCTATTTACAAAGAAAACAAAGACCTTCAAGTTTTAATCGAGGCAGCAGTTTCATTAAACAGAAGAGTTTGTTCCGAAGCTAGAAAAGAAGATCCATTCTGCTTCTTAGGTTGGTTTGCTGATATTACTGGTGATGAAGGTGTAAAGAGAAAGGCATTTGGACATACTTATGTTAAGAGAAATCTAACATTTAAAGATGACTTCTTAAAGAACATTGACTATGAGTTCGACAAAATGCCTAACGAGAAAAAGAGTTCTCTATTCTATGATGAAACATATGGATATATTGGAATGATTGATAGAATCATTTCTCAAATTGCAGCTTCAAGAACTGCAAAAGATATTGGTAACTATTGTGCTAACTCTGGTTATATGAGAAACATGCAAACATATAATACAGCAGTAGAACATTTAGACAAAGTTATTTCTGATTACTTTGCAAAGGGAACTCCTAAGAAAGATAACACAGATAGAGTAAATCTAAACAAACAACAATATGCTACATTCTTGTATTTAGCAAAAGAGGCTTGTATTGATACATCTTCTCTAAGAATAAACTACATTAACGAAGGTCAATTGTATCAAACATATAAGTTGATTACTGCTGAATATAATAAAGTATTAGATTCTCTACCAGGAGCAAAAGATACAGAAGAAGCGTTAGAGATTATTCATTCTAATATCCAAAAATGTTCTAATGTTACTCAAACAAAAGCCTTAGAAAACAAGGAAAAGATTGTATTGCTATACGAAGATACTCTTGCGCAAATGAGCCAATTGGTTTCTGAAAAAATTGGAAACGACTTCTATCTTGACTTATACAAGAAACTAGAAACTTTAGCAAAAGAATCGGGTGGTGTTCTTGTTGACTCAAAAGGTAGAAAGATTGATAAGGCAGAATTGATTAGAGATTATACATCTTGGAAATACCTTGAAGACATGGTAACTTCATATAAGTTTAGTAACGAAAATAATCCTAATGGAAAAATTAGTGATGATTCAAAGAGATATTACGCAAAGCAAGCAATACTTGGTGGTGTATATATTATGAACAAGAGCGTTGCTGACCAATTAGAAGATAAACTATATTGCGTAAGAAAAAACTCTTACACAAATAAGATATTAAAGAAAGCAAAGAATCTTGCTACATCTTTAATTATGACAACACCATTATCTTTAATCGATAGGTCAATCAACTTCCCTATGTTCGATGCTGGTGTAATAATGTCTGCTGATATTAGAAACAGCACATTTATGCCAACTGCTACTAGCACAATTACAAAGTATATGTTAAGTGGAGATTCTTTATCAGACGAAGAAATAGTTAAAGATAAGAACCTTACATACCTAATTAGATTCTTATTAACAACTGGTTTAAATCCACAAGGAAACGAAACGGTTCGTGGCGAACAACTTGACTTAACAACAATACCTGGAATTAGACAATATATTGCTATGGCAAATAAGATGTATAACGTTGGTAACTTAATCCCAAGATTCGCTTATTACTTAAATCTTGCTACAAATGCAGAAGCAAATGGTTATAAGTTAGATCCAAACAGATTAGGTGTAACAAGACATATGTATGATGGTATTGTTGGAACAGAAAATACTAAAGGAATTGAATCTTCTCTACATAATATAACTGAAAATGCTGCATACAAAGTATTTAATGAAGACACAGGTGCGCTTGAAGCAGATAGTAATGCACAATTAAAAGCAAATCTTGATGCTCAAATCGGATATATTATTGCTCAACACAATGGTATCGAAGGTGATATGCCTTACTTGGCAAATGTATTAAACAATAACTATAACACAATGTTCCTAACATTCCCTCTTGCTTTAGTAAGATGGGGCTGGAACAGAATTAGTTCTATAGGTTATTCTTTAACTCATGCTTCTAGCTCAAGTGATTCTTTAAAATATTTAGGAATTCAATTAGGTAGTATGTTAGGTGCTGCAACAATCCTATTAGCAATTCAAATGTTATTCTCTGATGATACAAGAGAATATTTAAAGAAGAAAGCACAAGGCAAGGATGATGAAATTACTGAAGACGAAAAGAAAAATGCTATGAACATATTGTTTAGAGGTGGCTGTGTTAAGTTATTCGACTCTCTAATCAAAGGAGAAGAGGTTACAACTGCTGCACATAATAGAGGCCCAATCTCTGCTTTGGTAGATTCTTATATCTCTGACTTTATACCAGCATTTAATGATAACCTAGAAGAAGATGGCTTTATGAAAACATTGTGGAGCAAGATTATGGAAAAGACTTTAGGACATACAAACTTTGCTATCAAAGATGTTGTTGAATCTATTCCAGGTAATAATGTTTTGCAATCTACTTCTTGGTATAATCCAGATGAAAACTTCTTTAACAACTATTCAAGAAAAGTTTTGGCTTATACAATGGGATATTCTCAAGCAAATGCTTTTGTTGATTATATGCAATCTCATGGAAACCAAGACGATTATCTTGATGAAGTTGGACAAGCTATGTCTTATGCTTATACAAAGAAGTATGCTAATACAAAAGAATCTAAGTCTGAAGTTAAGAACTACAAGAAAGCATTTAAAGTTGTTTCTGATTATTACAAGAGAGTAAACGGAAATCAACAAACAACATCTTCTAATAGTTCAAGCGATTTAACTAAAGAAATTAGAAAGGCTGTTGAAACATCTAATAGTGCTGCAGATATTTACTTCCATATTCAAAAAGCATTACAAAGTGGAGCAAGTTATATGGACATTCAAAAAGCTTTAAGAAGTTGTTCTATTCAAGAAAAGATTTTGACAATGTCTAATCCAGAAGAATTCTATGAGTCTTTAACTGATTCTGAGTATGATACAATTAAGACTGCTTTGTTGTATGAAGATACTATCTATCCATACTTAGATGACATCTTAACAGCTATCAATAGAAAGGAAAGACAAGAATATCTTTCTACAATGGAACCTTATAAGGTAAATATTGCAAACAAATTAAGAACATTTAATTACAATACTCCAAAAAATTACGACTTTATGTCAAATGGCTTGTCGAATTATAATAGATATAGTAATTACAAAAAGAGATATAATTACAATAACAATTATAGAAACAACAAGCAAAGCGTAATGGATGTTTATAATGAAAGCTTGAGAACTGCAAACAATGGTGTATCAACAGACATCTATGGTAATCAATATAAACACTATACTGATGGCTCGACATATAAAGTAAAAGATTTCGGCTCAACTAATTTAAGTGAGTAGGAGAATAAAAGATGGCACAAACATTAGTAGTAACACCAAATTACAAACCAAATCCAAAGCAGATAATGCTACATAATGCACCTGTATCATACGATGACATTTGGATTATCTGTTATGGTGGTGCAAGAGGTGGAGGTAAATCAGCAGGTATCCTTGCTGATGCCTTCATGTTTTGCCAAACATATCCAGGAGCAAAGTGCTGTATCATTCGTGAATCGTTAGATGCTGTTAAACAATCGTTCTTAGATAAACTACCAACATTGTTCCCTCAAGAAGTAAATGGCGTAAAGATATACGAATATAGAGAAAAGAGTTCTAGTTGGTATCCATCTCGTTCTATTGTTTTCCCTAATGGTTCGTATATTACTTTGCAAAGAGTTGCTAATTATGCTGAAGCTTTAGCTAAACAAGGTTGGGAATTTCACTATCTAGCAATCGATGAAGTTACAAAGCAAGAAGAAAGAACAGTTAACTATCTTTTAACTTGTGTGCGTTCTGCCTCTGTTATAAACAAATACACAAACAAACCTTTGAAGATTCCAACAAAGGTTGTGTTCGGTTGTAATCCAGGTGGTATTGGGCATAAGTGGGTAAAAGAAAGATTCGTTGATAGAACGGTTGTAAAGTATGATGAACACAACACTCCTATTCAAACTAAAGACTATGTAGAATATGTTCAACATCCTTTAGATCCAAAAAAGATTATCAAAAGATTTGTTAGATTTATTCCAGCCTCATACAAAGACAATCCATTCTTAAATGATTCTTATGTAGCAAACTTAGACTCGTTGCCAGAATATAAGAAGCAACTAGATATGTATGGTAACTGGAACGTTGTAGCTGGTAAGTTCTTTGACTTAAAGCCAGAACAAATTGTAGACCCATCTGCAATTGCAGAGGATTTGCAACGACTCGAAGGTCACGTGGAAATATATATTGCAATCGACTGGGGCTATAAACCGTCTTATCACTCAGCCCACTGGTATGCTGTATTCCCAGACCATAGAGTTGTTGCTTTCAAGGAACTATATGGACAAGAACTTGTCTTTGAAGATTTCGTAAAAGAAATAGCATTACAATCTCAGGGCTTTGATATTGTAGCAACTTGTCTTCCACACGATATGTTTAGACAAGGTGATAGATATCGTGATGAAAATGGTAGAAACATTGGTGAAACAAAGTCAGATGTCTTTGAACATTATGGATTAAATCCTATAGGTGTTGAATCAGGTAAAGGCAAGGTAGAAATGAGATACGATAAGATACATTCTGCTTGCGTATTAAAAAATGATGATGGTATATATAAATTTAGAATATCTTCTGCCTGTGAAAATCTAATCGATGAAATGGAAAATGCAGTTCATGATGATATTGACCCAACACAACTTGCAAAGAAGTGTAGAGACCACGCAATCGATGACTTTGGTTTGTTCTTAGTATTCTATTCTGATGATATAGAACCATTAGGATTTGAGTCTTTAACAAAAGATAATAGAACGTATCTTCAAATTCTATTAGAAGAAGATGAACGTAGATTAGAAGAACAAGAAGCAGATGAAGACTATATATCTTTTGAAGACGGCTTTGACATAGACTAAAAATCGATATATAATATTTAATTGATAGGAGAATTTATTTATGGACACACGCTTTAAAATTAAAATAAGCCAAGAAGTTCCTAGCGCTGGGCAATATCCTGTTATGGTTGGCTATCCAGTTCAAGAACTTATGCAAAATGACATTAACATCTGTTGCGAAGGAACAAGCGATTTTATTCCTTTGAACTCAATTGTTTTGAAACTTGCTTTGCTTAATAGTCCAGACTTACTAAGACAAATGGGATTAGAAGTCAAACCGATTGTTTACAATCAAACACAACCTCAAGTTGTAGAAAATAAAAAGAAAGCAAAGGAGAAAAAATAAGATGGGAACAACAGCGATTATTTGTATAGCCGTAGTAATTGTAGCAATTGTTGTAACACTAGCAATTCTGGTATATCATCAAATGCTATTGATAAACGAAATAAATAAAAGATTATTATTGTTAGCGAAAGATGCTATTGATGACCAAAGAAGCACTCAAGAAGAATTACAAAATGCTTTAGTGGAACTTCAAAGCAGAGCAGATGAAGAACAACCTCAAGAAGGAAGCAACAGTATATATCAAGATCCAGATTTAGAATAGTCGGAGGAAAATAGATAATGAGACAATATGCAAAAGACATCGCTACCTATGTGAAGATGTTTGTTGATGATTCTTCTTCAGGTTTAAATCCTTATATACTTCAAGGAAAGTTTAATAACGAATTCTTAAAAGGAAATCAAAATCGTAAAATCAATCTAAACCAAATGAAGATTGAGGAAAAACAATTAAACACTCAAGTATATACTGAGAAGAAAATCTACAACAGAATATTGCCTATCTATTTAACTCGTTATGGTATTCTTTCACAAAATATGCCTATCCCTGGAATCATTCCTTATGACAACACCAGCAAGGCAGTTCAGGATTCAATCAATGTAAACAACTTTATAAAAACATTTATGCTAGAATGTGAGTATTCTAAAATATACAACAAGCTCGTTAAAAGAGCAGATGTATATGGCATAGAATGGATTAAAACTGGTATCGACTGGACTCAAGGCGATACTATTGCCACGATTGAAGGTGCAAAGATTGGAGAGAACAAAGGAACCGTTACTGTAAAAGAAGGAAGACCTTTTGTAACATCTGTTCCTATTCACGAAGTTTTTATTGATTCATATTATATTGAAGACATGGACGATGTGAACGAATTAGTTCATAGAAGAGTCTTCTCTCTTGACTATATTAAAAAGCGCTGGGGCTTTGAGGCTCAAAAAGAAAGTATTAACGATGCAAAGCTTTCAACTTATCCAAGATATTCTAACTTTGGCATGACAAATGGTGGTGCCATTGATTATGCTTATGTATATGAATATTATAAGAAGCCAGACGCTTTATATCCAGAAGGAAGATATGTTATCGTTTGTAATGATAAAGTTTTATACGATGACAAATTGCCTTATAAGAATGGAAAAGACGGAAAGAGAAAGATTCCGTTTGATTTTGTAACACTTCAAACTGTTCCTAACAACTTAATTGCTCCAACAGTATATTCTCAATTGATACCTATTCAAGAAACATATAACTCATCTATGAATAGATACCACGAGTATATTAACCATATTGCTATTGGACAAATGTTTGTATGGGAAGGTTCCTTAGTGAATAAAAACAATTTCACAAACAGACCAGGTAAGTTAATTGGTATTAAGAGAAACGCAAAGGCTCCACAACCAGTTCAAAAAGACAAGCTATCTCAAGAGTTTATTAGTTATTTGAAAACACTTGAGAACGATATGTTAATCGTTGCTGGCTTATCAGAACTTACTGCATACGGTCAAAGTAAATCAAACGTTAGAACTGATGGCGTTGTAGACAAACTATCTGAATCAGATGAAAACAAATTGTCTATCGCCATTGATAATATCTCTGCTGCAACCATTAGTGTATTTAAAAAACTAATTTACCTTGAAAAGCAAAGAGAAGAAACTTTGCAAAAAGCATTAGAGGTTGCATGCATTGATGACTATATGTTAAAATACAAATTAGAAGAGGCGGATGCCGAACAAATATCAATCGTAAATCGAGAGTTCTTGATGAAGAGCGATCAAATATTCGACAAGAAACTTCAACAAGCAGGCAACTTTGGATTATATAATCCTGAAAGCGGATTGTCTTATCAATCTAAAATTGAATTCTTAAATGCAATGCATGCTTCTTATTTAAAAGATACGCTTGATCCATTGGAAAGAGCAACGCATGACTTGTGCAAAGAAGAACAAGACGAAATGCTAAAGGGAGAAACAGTCCCAGATGCCGAAGAATGGCATAAACACGAGGCACATATTCAAGAGCACGAACTATTTAGAATATCTCCAGAAGTCAGATGTTTAAAACATACTGATGAAAAGAAATATAAATTAGTTCAACAAGCTATTGAACTGCACATTAAACAACATCAAGAGTTTATGCAAAAGAATCAGCAAGGCGATGTAATAGCAAACGCCAAGGAAGCTTTCAAAGGTACAGCCAAGAAATAGGCCAAGGCTAAGCGTTACAGCAAATAAACAAAGGAGAATTACATATGCAAGTTGATGAAGCATTAGGTAAGATAACTGACCTAGAAGTTCGTGCATTTTTCCAAAAAATGGTTAGCGAACAAAACAGTTATGCAACAAAACTAGAAGCTCAAAACAAAGCGTTAGCCGCTCAAGTTGAAGAGCTAAAATCAAAATCATCAAACACTGGCGCTCCAAATGGTGCAGGAGTGGATAACATTACAGCCAGATATCTTGAGAAAAATATGAGGCGAGATGTTATAGCAGAAGCCGAAGCCATTGTCAAATCTAAAATTGATGAAGCAAGGTTCAACGCAGTTAAACAAGATTGGATTGCCTTCCTAGATAAGGCTATGACAAAAGACAAGACAACCGTTGAGTTTGCAACAGACGCATTTGATTTAGTATTAGGACAATGTATAATGAAAGCAGACCATCCAGTTAATCAGATTGGCAAGACCACACCATCTCCAAGTGGCACACCAAATCCTGCTGTTAACCCAGGAACAAATGCAAATAGTGTTAAAGATGTAAACGATATTCTCGCGAAACAACCTCCAGTAATGACAGGTGCTGATAGCGGAGCTCAACCTGGAATTCCAACTCCAGGTGCAAATCAAATCAAGAATACGAAGGATGCTTTTGCAGCACTTCAAAGTAAATTCGGAAGAACTGGTGGTAATAGGTTTCAATAAAATTTATTAACACAGGAGATTTAAATTATGGAAACAAAGGTACAATCTGGTCTTTACATGGGAAATGAAGTTGGCGGTGGTAACTTCTCTGCAAAGAATGTTATCGAAGACTTCATGAAAACAGAGTATGAAGAAGGATTCAGAAATGAATTCAACACAATGGATGCTTTAATCAATAAGCTTCCAAAAGAAAACCTTACAGGTAAATTAAAGTATAAGTCTTTCAAGCTAGGCATTTCAGATAACGTTAGAGCCGTTGGTTCTGGCACATTTGACCAATATGAATTAGGTTTCGCTGATTTCTACGGTCAAGGTTCTGAAACTGTTGAAGCTCAATTCGACACAACAAAGTTAATGGCAACATTTGCTATTACAGATGAAGCAATCTTAAAGGGAACAGGCGATGGTTCTTTAATCGATGTCTTAAAAGATAGCTTACAAAATATGGAAATTGGCATGAAGCATACATACAACAGATATATCTATGGTTCATACACTGGTAAGATTGGTGAAATCGAAAAAGGTTCTGGTGATGAAGTTAAAGCATTTGCTATTTCTGGAGTTACTGCTGCTGCTAAGATTGATAGAACAAGAGATAACAGAGGTATTTATCATAACCAATTCGATTATGGTACACCTGTTACTGTTTGTGAGTTCAAGATGACAAATGCTAACTCTCTAATCGAAGGTATGGGATGTATGATTGAATACATCAAGAGAAGTGCTGCTGGAACTTTATCAACAACTGAATCTGACCACAAGAGATTGATTGGTAGAATTTGGCAAAAGGATAACACACAAATCCACAGCAACAAGATTATCTTTATTGTTGAGAAAGCATTAAAAGGTAAAACTTTAGAGGCTGCTCCAGCTGGATATCCAGACGATAAGGTTATTACTGCTTGGGAAGCTGATTCTACATTAAAAGGAACTCCAACAATTTCTATTGCAAATGCCTACAGCACAATGACAGTATTCTCAAGACAACTTGATGATGCTGGTAAGATTGCAAAAGAGTATACTGGTCTTGAAGATATCGTTGTTACTCAAGACAACACAATCTTCGGTGTAGATAGATCTATCTATAAGTCACTAAACTGCACAGCAGTTGATATGGCTGCTTTGAACGGTGGACAAGGTGCTTACCTAAACGAAGAAATCTTAAGAGATTTAGCAGACCACTTAGCTACATCTTCTCCAGAAGGAACTCAAATCACATTATGTTGTGCTAACCACAGAATCATTTCTCAAGTTGAAAAGGCTTTATACCAATTCAAGAACTACAACTTAACAAATGTAGGACAAGGAATGCAATTAGGTGGTTCATACGAATTAAAGTTCGACAACTATGTTCTATACAAAGATAAGTATGCTAGAGATAACAACTTATATATGTTAGACCAAAACAAGATTGGTGAACTTGTTCGTAGAGACTTCACATGGATTACATCTGGCGAAGTTAATGGTGTTCTACAAAGAAGACCTGGTACAGAAATGTACGAAGGTATCATGAACAAGTATGCAGATATGTATATCGATGCTTGGAGATGCCATGCTGTATTGAAGCATTGTAAGGTTACAGCCCCAGGAACATTGTTCAGCTATGAGAACAATGGTTTACCAAAGGGTATTGCTTCTGGTGCTACTGCTGTAAATATTACAGGTGTTGCTGAAGGAGTTACATTCCCAACAGGTGAAACAGCTGCTGCTGGTGGTTCAGGCTCTGGCCAAACAGGCTAACCAGTAACCTAAATTAAACAAACAAGAAGTCTGCTTGATTAAGCAGGCTTCTTTTGTTATAATAAGTCTTGGAGATAAACACATATGACACACTATGACTGCATCAGAAGTAAACCTTGGTTGAAACTTGTTAATAAGAATAAAATAACAGACCGTCTATTAAAGGCAACAAAAGGCAATGCGTTTGTAGTTTGGAACAATATTCAACAATCATACGAATTGCATACTATTGAGGCGTATAGGCTGTCAGGCGATTCTTATAATACAAGTATTCCCATAGAAACATTGAACTCTTTTATAATTAAAGACTATATGATTAACGATTTTGCAAAGAACTTAACAGAGTTCGTTAGTGCAAAAATGATGTATGAACATAATAAACAACATATGGTGTCAAGAGAACAACTTCTATCTGAAGAAATAAAAACAATAGGTAGAGTAATGGGGACAAATATATGAACTTATATGACTTGTATCAAAGAATTGTAGAAACAACTGGACTTGATGTGGTAACTATTGGATCTTTAAGAACCTCTGTTGCCAACTGCTTTGCAGATTTGACATCAAGAGGATATAAAATATTTACAGAACTATCACTTGAGAGTGATGAGTTCAAAGATAAGGCAGAAGTTAATTATAATATGGTAATACTTCCTATGCCTAAAGATGTTAGAAAAGTTTTGTATTTAAGATTATACTTCCCAAATCAAGGAGCAGTTCTAGCTACAAGATATTCGTTGACAAATAAAAGAGTAGGATGTGCTTGGTTAAATGGTGCATTTAGAAGTGCAATAGAACCAGGGCAAGCAATCTTCTATATCAAAGGTGATAAACTTTATATCGAATGGCATACAGATTGTGGCGAAACTTTAGAAAACCTAGAGTTTGGATATAACAAAAAACTATCAATGCCATCTAACTTCCCAACAGACGAACAATTTAAAACATTTAACAATTTAGAAGCATTAAAAGATTGTGTATTAGATATTAGACCAGAGTTCGAAGACGCTTTAGTCTTTTATTCGGCATACTTCTATTATGCTAGATTCCAAAAAGACTCAGATAAGATTAACCATTATCTTTCTCAATACAAATATTACGTTGAAGATATTCTTCATGAATTATCTTACGAAGATGATTTTAACGAGGAAGATGCTGTTATTAAAATAGAGGAGGAAGACTACTAATGGCTGAAAAATATAAAGATTATCCTTTATATTCTTATGACGAGCCAGCCACCTATGAAGATTTCTCAGGTGGTATTAACTCTGACCCATCTAATGAACATCTTATGGCAAACGAAATGAGAGATTGTGTCAATATGACATATCTTTCTGGTGCTTTAGTTAAAAGACAAGGCGCAAAAGCCATAAACAAAATTCATTATGCTGGAGATAATATAAACAACATTCAAGGCGTTTTCTTGTATACAAACAATGATCCAGGAGAAAATGGAAATAGATTTAAAATTAGTTATTTGATAGTTGCTGGTGATGGCAAATTGTTTTATGGGCCATATGAAAAGAATGGCGACATACGTTTAAAAAGACTTCATATAAAAAGAGAATACGAAAGAGGAAATAGAGTTTACGACTTTACTAACCCTTGGTGCGATTTGCCTGAGACAGAAAACAGAGATGGCTATAGAATTACTACTGTAACAGAATGGAAAGAGAATTCTTCTTGGCCTAATATGTATGATAAAATGGAAGACGAACTTGTTTTCCAAAACTATAGACCAGTTGAAGCTGCAACAATCAACGAAAACAAAATAACTAAAAGAAGTGCTAATGATGCAGAAGGAGCTTTAACGAATAAGTTATACGTAGCAACTGGAACTAAATTGATAATGGTTTACTTTGATTATAAAACAAATGATTTAGTTGCTACTGCTATTGAACCATATATAATTAACGGAACTGAAATGCAAAACATTGGTGAAAATTATATGTCACCATACAGTGGTCTTTGCAAAGGAACACAAGAAAACTCTGTTACAACTTCTATTTTTGGCTTGCAAGCAGAAAAAGTTTACAAAACATACAAATCAACAGATGACGACATTGGTGACCATCTGTCTGGAACATATAGAGCTAAGGTAAATGGAGAATATCCAACAAGTTTTACGCTATATCCTTTAATGAACTTTCAATCAGGTGATGATAGAAATAATTATTATTACAAATGGGAAAAACTTATTGACGACGAATGGATAACAATATTCCCTTTTGCAGACCAATTCCTTCAAGATATTTCTAAATATTGGCAAAGCATAGATACTCCAGATGCGTATGTAGCAGATGAACTTGCAGATGACTGGAGTGATTATTCCGTAAAATATCTAAAATATCCAGACAGAAGAAATGAAAACTTAGGATATACAACATCTGGAAAAGATAAATTCTTTTTCAAGAACAGTATGTTATATCAAAGAACATCTACAAGATATGCTAAAACAACTTTATATGATGTTGTTTCAAAATTAACAACACCTTTAAGCGATACTAGATTTACTTCATATAATGATAGCGAAACTTATTCAAAATACGATTCTATCACTAATAGAGTTTATTCTTATGTTAATTATTGTAGTCCATTATTGTCGTTGTTAGAAGCAAGAACATTCAATATGCCTCAGCAACTAGGTACAGGTCACTATGAATGGAATCTAACAAACGAAAGCGGAGGAACAAATTGGGCTATACAATATGGACTTTGGTCTCTAGGAGGCAGCCATTTAGACGATAACTATACAACAAAAACATATGGTAACTTTCAAATTAAATATAAAAAAGTATCTAAAGTAACAACAGAAGAAAGTAGCGGTTTTCGTTATCTTGTATCTTATTGCACGACAACAGATCCAGAAATTTACTACAATGGCAATTATATTGGAAAACTAAAAAACACGCAGAACGGAACTACTGAAGAATATTCTATTGAACACACTCAGATTAAAATAAAAAACACAGCTTCAAAGGAAAGCGAATCTTTTATTAAAAATTCTACAACATTGTTTACGCTTAGTTGGTCACGAATTTCTAAACAAGTTTACTACGAAAAAGAAAACTCAGGCAATACAGCTTGGTATACAGTTTATTCTGGAAATAACAATAAAACTGTCGGAGGAACTACATACACAGGAACAGTCCCAGAATGGGCATCATTGACTGCATATCCAGAAAACTTTATAGTTACGTTAAATGGAACCTATTACAAATGTAGAGAACCTCAACCAGATTCTTTTGGTTCTTTTAAGTCGTTAAAAAAACCTAGATATTATGAAATAGCTGTCGATGATTTGGATGACAAAATTGACAATAAGTTTTCTACTGGATATAGAATTACTTTTGCGAAAAGCTTTGAAGCTACGCCTACGGTTGTAAACGAATGGGTTTCTGGAAAACAATATAGGGTTGGAGATTATGCGACTTATGGAAAAAGAACCTATATTTGCATAAACGAAATCGAACAAGACCAACAACTTGTTTTTTCTACAGAAATGACTACGAAAACATCAGAAAATGTTACTCAAACAGTTCAATATTGGAGAGAAGTATTAAATTATGTTGACGACAGAATTTATAATATTGACGATGGAACAATAGAACATACATATGATTACGTAATCGATAAAGTAGACGGAGAATATTTTGGACAAGCGCAAACCGTTGGCTGGACAGAGTTAAAACCAAATGAAAAATTTTTGGCTATTAACTCTTGCAATAGAATTATCTCTGATGGAAATAAACTTCTATTGTATGGAGACACAAACCATTCTGGTTGGTGGTATAAATCTGTTATTAGCAATCCAGGTTATTTCACAGATAGAGGTTGCTTGTCTTTTAAAACAACAAAGAACGAAGAGGTTGTTAAAGTTGTTCCTTTCCAAGGAAACATCATCGTCTTTGCAAACAATCCAGAGCTTGGTGGTTCTATACATCTTGTATCTGGGAATGGAGATGATTATGATCCAGGTGGAACTCAAAGTTATTATTCACCATACCAAAGAAAAACTATCAACTCTGCAGTATCTTGCTCTAATGGAAACACTGTTCAGGTATGTGATAACATTCTTGTATTTAAATACTATGATAGATTGTATTATATTGCTGCTTCAGACTTGAATCAAGATATAGTTAATGTTACTTCTTGTAACGATAGAGTTAAAACTAATAGAGATGAATATGCTATAAAATGGGGCAAAACATTATATGATACAAATATTCCATGGGACGATGATAGCTGTGTGTCTGAAGTAACTGATACATACTATGGAATCTTATGGCCAGCAAAGTTCGATAAAGATGAATATGGCGAAGAATATATGGTTCATCCAGGGATTCGAGCAAAGATGTATTACAAAATGGCTAACCAAATCAAAGATAACTCTTATGTATTCCCTTGGCTAAAAGATGTAAGCGATGGTATTTTTGATGCAAAGAATATTATCAATCTAAAAGGAAGACCTGTATATTATTTCCACGACCAATTAGTTTCTATGTCAGAAAAAGTATATAACGATTTAGGAATTGATTATCCTTGCAAAATACAACTAAGAGGAGTTGACCTTAACTATCCTAAACTTTACAAGATGATTGATTCTGTTATATTATATTATCATAGAAACCAATATAAAACAGTAGACATAAAAGCTATCATCAAAAACGAAGCTGGATATAAACTAATAGACGAAACAGATACTAATAGATTAAAGTCTATAGGAGATTTTAAATCTTTAAGAGCAGGCGAAAACAACCAGTTTATAGAAGATTCAAACTTTATAAAAGTTGGAGGAGATTCTATAGCAGACACAAAGGTTATAAATCCAGCATATAAATTCCCTTGCTTGTTAGCTGACTTTACTATAGAAGCAAATTGTCCAAGCATAGAGGAACAAGAACGCAGAGAAGATAAACTTAGCGGAGTCTTCAGTTTGTCTAGCGTAACATTTAGATATACAACAATAGAAACACCAGACACGACACCAATTGATTTGTATAAAAATATAATAAGACCGAGGGAAGTATAATGGATAACATCGAATTAAATAAAATCTCACATATAAGAAACGGAGTTGGGCTTGACGCTAACTTCTTTAACACTCTTATTGACGCAATAAACGAGAGTAAAGAAAAGATATATAATCTTGAACATCCTGAAGCCATCGAGTTAGATGATACAGTAGAAGAAGATCCTACGGACATTCTTCCTACATACGACCAACCTTTTATGTATACTCCAGTAGACATAGAAAATATGACTAACGATGAATGCGAACAATTAAAATGCGGGGATATTGTTATCAAATCAGATGGAACAGGTAAACACGCATATATTGTTTCTTTTAGAAGCACAACAGGAATGTGCATTACGTATACAGATGCTTCTTGTGTAGAAACAATATCTTATGATTTAATAGATGGCGTTTGGACTTTCAATTCAAAAGATATAACATCTATCTTGCCAACAGAGGAGGTATAATATGCTTCGTTTTGAAAATAATGTAATAAAGTTTGACGAAAAAATAGTAAACTCTGTAACTAAATTAGTAATGAAAGCTGATGTAGATTTAGATTTCTTTGCTATCTTAGAAACGGCAGACAAGATAAAGCATGTATATCCTTTTACTAAGTTTAATGATGTATATAAAGCAAATCTTATTATAGATGCCACAATGATAAATGGCCTTTTAGAATCTAAATTCTATGTAGTTTCTGCTGGAGAGTTTAGACAAACAAGTAATAAAATCAAACTTGAATTTGATATGCAAGCAATTAAAAACTCTTTACAAAAAGAATTAGCTGACAAATATTTAGATTTACAAATTCAAATAAAGGCTTTGGAAAAAAGATTTAACGACCTTACAAGTGGAAAACTTTTAAAGAGTTTAAATATTACTAACACAGGTTATATAAAGAAAGGAATGATTCCTGTTGCCGTTGACGATAACGGAAACTTCGTTTGCCAATTTGTTTTCAAAGACCACGTTCATAAAGTAAACAACAAGATAGCAGAAGACGGAGAGATTGTTTTGTCTGCTTCTGATATTCTAATCGAAGACAAATCTATAGAGTCTGTTATAAAAGATTTAACTGCAGCAGTAAAACAAATCCATAATCAAATAAAAATTGTTGGTGAAAACCAAAAAGAAATACAAAAGAAGTTAGGCGATCTAACAATAGAATTTACTAAGCATATTAGTAACGGAATAATATAGGAGGTAATTATGGAACAAGGTAGCGTTGAACAAATTTTACTACTTTTATTTGGAGGCTCAATAGATGCAACTAAGATTGCTACGTGGGTTGTTATTATATTCAACGTAGTAATGGCCATCTATCAATGGCACGCTAAGAAAAAAGTTATCAAAGCTGATATCGAATTAGCGACTGCTGATGCAAAGTATGCTGCTCAAAAAGAAGAATTAGATGCTATGAAGAAAGCTCTTGGAGAACTATCAAATATGTTCGTCACAGCATATCTATCAAGCAACACTATTGATGCGCAAACAAAACAAAAGATTGCTGTCTTTGCAAACTCTATCAACACTCTTTCTGGATTAAAATTAGAAGAAACGACAAATCAACTAATTGCTTTAGTAAGTAACTTCTGTCCAAATGTAAACGAAGTTGCAGAAGATATAAAAGCCGAAGCAAAAGTTGCTGAAGATTTGCTTGATGATGCTAACAGCAAGACTGAAGATATTATCGACAAAATACAACTTTAAGAGAGGTCGCAAATGGCAGACTTACAACAAACAGAAACTCAAGTTAATATCACAAAAGCAAAGAGAATGCGTCTATTGTTTAGATGTATCTTTGCTCTTGTTGGTTTTATAGCACCTCTTGTAATTATAGGGATTAAGTTCAAAGTATTTAGTGAAGCAAGTGGAACAACTTACAAGATAAGCGTAATGTTCCTTGTCGCTTTGCTAATTGCTTTGTGGCGTTTTAAATCTAATATTATGAGATGGATTAACGAATGGGAATATAGCATATTAAAATATATTCTTATTGGATTCGCAAGAGTTTATGTATTCATTCTTGTTGTAATAGTAATAGTCCTTGCAAGAAATGGACTAGAAAATCTTATCTTCGTATTGGAATGGTTATGTGTATGTGAATGTGCTGCATATCTTTTAGTATATCCAGCAGAAGAATATTATAATAATCAAGTTCTTCGATACACAAGAAAAGATGAACGAGAAACAGATTACATATCTGCTATGAAACTATACAAAGAACAAAACTCTACCGACACACAGGAGTAATAAATTATGAAATGGCTAAATAGAATATACTACATTGGTATGTTCGTCTTAGCGTTAGTCTTAATTACTGGTACAGATTTATTCTCTGCCGAATTAGGACTAAACGCATTAAAAGATGCAACATTCTACATTAAGCAAGCTATTGTTTATATTGCAGTAATTTGCGTAACATTCGGAACTGTCTATTCTTATATCGATTCTTTTAAAGAAAAGAACGATGAGTATAAGTTAGCAGACAAAGCAATACTTGACTTTGCTCAAGGTAAAAAGTATGTGCCTACTATATTAGGAAGATACTTAGAAGACTTAAATCGAAAAAGAAAGATTGCTCAATATAGATTTAATCTTCAAAAGAAACTTCACCTATTAGAAACATACCATCCTTGGTGGACATTTAAGAAAAAGTATACAGACGAAGATATTCACATTTGGAACAAAGGAACACCAGAAGAAAAGTCAAAGAATGAATACTGCAGAAAGCGTATGCTTCTTGAAGAACAACTTGATCCAGAGTATATCGAAAAGAATATTGATAACATGCACGTTAAATATAAGCGCATTAGCGAATCAATAATTCTTGGTGGCTATTATGAAGACGAAGAAAAGAATGGTCCAAATGAATATGTAACAAAGAATTTAGGCGGAAAAATCTTAGCATACAAACTACCTAAAATCATTATGTCTTTCGGTTGGACATTCATGCTATCTATGATTATCTTCGACTTAACAAACTTTAATGTAAATGCTATAATGAGTATAACAACGAAGCTAGGAACTTTAGCTTGGAACGCATATACTGCTACAAGATATGCAAAGCAATTAACAGAAACAACTATCATTAAAGATATTAGATTTAGAAAAGGCATCGTTACCGAATACGAAAAATGGTTAGACCAAGAAGCAGAAAGACAAAAAGAAGAACAAAAGAAAATAGAATCTAATGTAAATATAGTTGTCGTAGAGGAGGAACACAATGGCAACGCTACAGGAATTGGAATTAACAATTAAAAAGATGGCTGGCGTTATAAAATCTCAAGGAGAAAGAATTCGAGCTTTGGAAAACAAAGTTGGAAATGTTCACCTTATTGTAGGAACTACTCCTCCTGAAGATGTATTAACAGATGATAAAGACAATGGAACAATTTATTTCCATTGTGATACAGAAGTTGAGGAAACATAATGCCAAATGTATTTAAGTTCATCATAAATGATATTAGTATTCAAAACACAGAAGCAATCCTTGATTGCTCTCTTGCCGTTTTAGAAGATAAAGCAAATGTTGAACTTAATTTTTTTCTTTACAATGATAAAGGCGTAGAAGAAAAAACTTTAGGAAAATATATTTTGAACCCATCAGAGGACAATACAACAACGGGAGCAACGATGTTGGATAAATCCTCGTCTTTCAATATTTATATTGATTTAACGAAGAATAACGAAGGCAAGATATATAAAAACTGTTGGCATAGAGAGTTGTATTTAATTATAAAAGACTCAAACAATGTTGTTATTTATAAGTCTACGCTTTTAAAACTATTTAGTGAGAAGCAATATTATCCTACTTTTGATTTTGCTTCTGTAGATTTAAAAGCAACGTTCAATGGAACATCAGACAACAGAAGACTTCAAATAAAAACAAAAGATACCAAAATCAATTTAACTAATTATAATTTAAAGAACACACCTTGCTTTACAATCGAAGCTATTCTTTCTTATATCGATAACAATAATCAAAAGACTAGAGATACAAAAATAATTGAAAAGACTCCTAGCAATCCAATTCAAGAGTTTGATTTTGATGATTCTAAATTTGTTATTCAAAACCTATATAAATATGCAAGACTAACTTTCAATGTGTGTGCATTGAATGGTGATATTATTACAAGCACTTCCAAGATTGTAAGACTAAGAACAAACTATACACATATGTTCTATAAAACTCCAGAAGGAATTAAGAGAATAAAATCTGTTAGTTATCGAGATGATAGTGGAAAGGTTTATACTATGACAGACGCAAATGTATTTAATATGTTTGATATTGCAGTATATAACTTTGTTAGAAACTTAAATGTAGTAGACAATTGCTATATAGAACATAGTGACCCAACCTCAAATGTTTTTACAGAAAGACACATTATCTCTGTAACTGAAGGAAATGTTGCTTTATCTGATTTGGTTTTTAGTTTCTCAAGGGCTACTGGAGAAAATGATATAGAACTTGGAGAAGACAATGAAGTCGTTGCAAACGAAACATATGATAAGATAGAAACAATGCCAAAGAGTAAGATTGTAGCAAGAGGCGTTGATGGATTCTATTGTGAAACAACAGTAGAAGATAAGCAATATAAATTAAAATTTAAAACAAAAATAAAAACATATAGACATGTTATCGCTGATAGTGAACTGTCTGGCGAACATATACTATATCCTTCTGATTATTTAGCACCAGATCTAAATTAAAGAAGCTGTGGAGGTATAATATGATTATAGATTTTGAAGCAGATACTTATGATAAAGTAAACTGGGCTGCAGACAAAGCTCTTAGTGTTGATAATCTGGCGCAAATGGACGAAGGAATCTACAAGGCCAGAAAAGACTTAATGACTTTAAGGGATGTCGTTATGCAATTACCTTCAGGTGGAGGTGGAGGCGGCTCTGGTGGAGCAGGAACTATCCGTCTTGAAGTAGGCAACGGTGGAGTAAAGAGTTGGAGTTCAGACCAATATGGAGTTATAGCAATACCTCAAATTAGAGGGTCTTGGTTATTAAACGATGGCGACGGAAACTCTCCTTTCGTTACACAAACATATGTTGACGCAAAACAAAGATTGATAAACCACGTTTATAAAAGAACTTACAGTAATGTAAATCCATCTTCTTATTCTGACGTCGAAATCTCAATAGATAACGGCAATCTTCATATTGCTATTCCTTATTATGTTTCTCAATTGGTTAATGATATGAACTTTGCAACAACTGGAGCAGTAGCATTAAAGCAAGACGCTTTAACACAACTTCAACTTGCTGCCGTTAACTCAAGAATTACTTCATTATTGGTATCAAAACTTGAAGGCATCGAATCAAACGCCCAAGTTAATACAGTTCATAAAGTAAACGATAAAACAGGAAATGTTGTTTTAGATTCAGATGATATAGATGATACAGATAAGGCACATAAGTATGTTAGTGCTACAGAAAAAACTCAGATTACAACAAACAAAAACGACATCTCTGGTATAAAGGAAAAGATTCCAGATGTTGCTTCTAGTTCAAATAAACTAGCAACAATAACTGAAGTTGAACAAAAGATAAATGCCGTATCTGCATATCCAATTACATATAATGCAGCTGGTGATCCATTCCCAACAAAAGCAGACTTGATATCAGAAAGCGCTACTTATTATTCTCATGGAGCAGTAAGAACTCCTACTTTAAATGACTACGCTATCGTTAACTTCGATATTACGAAAGCAATTCAAGTGCCAGCTTACGATACTTTCACAACTACATTACAATATGTTGGTTATTCTGTTATGTATCAAGGTGCTGGCTATACTGTTACTACAACAAACAAAGATAGTTTAGGAATTATTCCTGGAACAACTGTTGCTTATTATAGTATCCCAAGCACAAAATATGTTTACAACAATGGTTGGTATTTTGGTGGTTATGTTTCTCAATTAACATTAACAACAGAACAAATCGCAGCCATGAACTCAGGTATCACTGCTGCAATAGTTGCTAATATATCTTTAAACTCAACAAATTTAAACAACCACTTATTGAACGAACAAAATCCACATAATGTAACAAAGGCTCAAGTAGGACTTGGTAATGTAGACAATACTGCCGACTTAGATAAACCTATTTCTAATGCAGCTCAAACAGCATTAAACGCTAAAGAAGATGTTGCTAACATTATTGCTGAATATAGTGCAAGCTCAACATATAACCTAGGTCAACTTGTTAGACATAGTGGTTATATTTATGTCTGCACAACAGCAATTGCTGTAGCTGAAGAATGGGATAGCACACACTGGACTCAAACAACAATGTCTGCTGCAATTGAAGGCAAGCAAGATATTATCGATGGCTCATTAGGTTCTGATACATTAGCATATGTTATCGGTTTGAATAGTTCTAACCAATTAAAGAAAGGACTTGCTCCAAATGTAGCAACAGTGTATGAAGTTTCACACACTTTACCTTTCGCTGATTCAGATACAATATCTATTTCATCAACAACAATAGCTCATTTGATTGGAAATAATCTTGGAAAGAACACATTAAAGATTGTAGACTCAACAAATAATAAAGCTATGAGTTTTGTTGCTAAGTGGACGCACGAAGACCTAAGCGAACATACAATTGTAGAATTAGATGGAGCATATATAAACTCAGATAACAATGTAATCCATCAAACTATGACATACAATATGTTTACAGGTAATGGCGTAGTAAAAGAAGAAACAGTTGTTGCTACAATAAATATGGACATCGAAGACTACCTATGATAAGGAGAGTTTATGTTATATAAATCAAAAAAGCCAATGGCAGGAATTGCCTTCATAGAAAATGGAACAGTAAAACAAGCAACAACAATTATTGCTAGAGATAATCCATCTAACCATGGAGATTATTCTCCAGCAAATATTGCTAACGGCTATGGTTTTAAAGATGGTGTTATTAAAGGACCAACTGCCGTTGCTTTAGATAACTCTACATCGTATTATAACGATACATATGTTAATGGAGATGTAGCTTTCAGCACTTTCACAAGCTCTGGTTTTGGTTGGGACGAAAATACAGCTGTAACAAAGTCTGGAAACTATGTTATGTATACAGATGTTACGATAAACGCTTCTCGCTTTTGGAGCGAGAGTTATATTTTTGACGGAGTATTAGATGGCTGTGGACATACATTAACAATTAACTGTTCCCAATCTGGCTCTTGGACAAGTGCACACGCTTTTGGAACTCTACTTGGAACACTAAGTGGAACCATAAAAAATATAAAAATTGTTGTCAACTTCTTCTGGTCTACATCTGGAAGCAACGGAGCAAAGCAATTCGTTGGTGGTATAGCAGGAAGAATTATAAACGGCACATTAGATAATGTAAGCGTAGAAGTAAATTGTTATTCAGGACAAACATACTCTATGCAAACAACAGGAAGACCAACAAGCAATGAACTAAAAATGGTTGGTGGTTTGTTTGGAGAAGCAGGAGATTCACAACAATCTACACCTCCAACTTGCACAGCAACATTTAACAATGTAACAATAAAGATAAACAGTATTGGCTGGCAAAATACTGCTGGAGGAAATATATTTGGTTATCCAGATGTAAAGTTTGGTGTCGGTGGATGCATTGGACACATCGCACAAAACTGTTCTGTCACTATGAAGAACATAACACTACAAGGAACAGGAAACTTAGCATCATCAACAACAAACGGAAACAGTGGAGGAACTTCTAAATCTCACAAAGGTGGTTTAGTTGCATATTCTCAAGGCAATTTCTCTTTAGAGAATTGTTTGTATAGTTATTCAGGTTCTCCTACAAACAACGAAAACTTAAACAACTATTACGAGTGCTCTGTTATTGGTGCATTTGATACTAACGGCACTTTATCTATAACGAATTTCTATTATTCAACAGGTTCTTATGCAAAAGCTAATGGATATCTTGAATGGCAAGATACTCAAACTGCTTTGTTTGGACAAGAATTTGCAAATGCTATGGAACCATATCTTGGCTTCGAAGGAAATGATTTATGGATAGGTGACATAACTCAAATCAAAATCAAAACGTGTGGGCTGGGCGCACACGATTGCGATGGAAAATATTTAGACAAAATAGAATTCACAAACGGCGATATTATTGTAGCAAAAGATATTGCTCCAGTAGGAATTCCTCGATATAGAGGTTCAAACTTAATAGCTGGTTCTGGTATTATTGCTATTGCAAAAATCGCAGCAAACATACTTCAATCAAGTTCAAATGTTATACAAGATGTGACTTATGGTTATTACTCTCATGTAACAAATGAACAAGGAAGTAGTGCAGGAACATTTAAAATGTATTATAATAATGGTAGTTATGTAGATTATTCTTTCCCTGTTGACTTCAATGGTAGAGTAAGCGTATATGATTATCTTGAAAGAAAAGTTATAAACGGGCAAGCATTCTTCGCAGCAAGAGATTGTGGTTATAACTATTACACAACAGAATGAGGTGAAATATGTCAGTAAGTAAGATTATATGTATGAAAGATGAAGACTTTAGAACAATGGCAACACAAGGTTACGTTGTTATTGATGGAGTTCAAGTAAATTATAGCGGTAGTAATTTGTATTTTACTGATTATATGTCTGCTGATATGGTTGATGATACAAATTCTGCTAAAAAGTTTTTAACACAAACTCAAGTAACACAATTAGGACAACTTCCAACGGTTCTTTCTGAACTAACAACACTTCAAAATGCTATAAATGGAAAACAAGATCCTTTATACGATACTGGAGCCAACAAAAACTTTGCAAAAATAAATGGTATTAGTCTATTAGCTGGAATAGATGCAAACATCGATTCTCTTGATGTATTAACAACTGCTCCTACTGCTGATAACAATAATGGATTGTATAAAGTTGTACACTTAACTTCTAATCCAACAAACAAATATGAAGGATATATATATTTAATAGAACAATCATAGGAGAATTCAAATATGATTTACGTAGGAACAAAACTTGTTGAACCTTCTACAGCATCAAAAAATCTAATGGTATATGTTGGAAACAAACTTGTATCGAAGCATCAAACTTGCTCAAAAAGAGGAGCTTCTTCAGCAAGCCCTATACCAAGCTTTGATACGTCTTATGAATTTATATGCAGAGTTAATTCTTTAGGCGGTTACACTAGAACAATAAAAATAACAACAACAGGAGTATATATCTGTGAAAATTATTTAAATAGTTCTAGTGCAAATGAAGTTTGGCAACAAGTTGGAACATTAAATATTACAGGTGATTTAAAATTCGTGCATGAATGGGGCTCTCTTAACGTTTCATCAAACGGACGTATTCTTGTTTGTTCTGCAGATTCATCTAATACGTATTTGTATACTATAAAATTTTCGTGGACAAATTCTGTAAATATTTCAACAATTTCAATAACAAGTTCACTTCTTGCTACAATAAACATTCCATTAAACAAATGCCGAATAGTATCTTGGGATACGTGGAATGGCGTTTTAACTGGAGAAAACGGAAACTATACATATATTTATAAACTAACTTTAAGTGGAGCAACACAAAAATTTGCAATAAATGAAAAATCATATTCTTCATCAAAAATAAATGTTGCTTACCTTACAAGTTCTGTATTTAGATATTTCTATGCAACAGTCTCAAATAATAAATGCTACTTAAATATGATAGAATGTGAAGTTGAAGATGAAGACTTAATTTCATACACAACGAAAACAATAGACCAATTATATGATGCTCAATATATATCTCCGGCTTATCTTTTCACACGAAACGCACACGAACATTATCTATATTTAGTTGGAGGATACAAATCATATGGAATTACAGAACAAAGATTAACTACTATTCGTAGGTTAAGATTAGATGGACCTTTTGAAGGAACACTTCCTGTCCAAACAATAGTTTGCAACCTCGACGAAACTGTTGTTGATGGATTTGTTATTCCAAATCCAACTACCGGATATGTTTTTGAATTATTCATTACAAAAGTTAATGGAATAGCCGAAGGATCTAGTGTTCATACTACGCATACAGAATATATAAGATACAATATAACATTAAATGGATTTTAATATGACAAAAGCAGACTTGATTTATTACATAATAGCAGGCATAGTATTTATAGGAACAATTGCTTTCGCCGTATATAAATGTATAGAAATGGGAATACTATGAAATACTCCAGAAAAATCTGGCGATGAACGGGAAGGGAGACCTTCTCGTTTTTGTTTGTGTATAAAATTTTATAAAACTCTTGATTTCTATGTTCACTATTGTGTATACTATATATCGATAGGAGATGACACACATGCAAAAAATAAAACAACACAGTCTTACTAAACGAATAAGAGTAACAAATGTTCTTACTAAACAAGAAACAGAATTCGATTCTATGAAAGCAGTAGAATCTTTTACTGGTATTAGTGTTTATATGCTTCACAAGCTTACTACTAATGAAGCAATAAAGACAGACGAGTATATTCGTTCTCCAAAGACTAATGTTCTATATCATATAGAATTTATTTTTGATTATGTTGTGTCTGCACGCAGCGAATTTCAAGACCAAGAACCAATATCTTTTACATCTGTGCATAAATGCTGCACATTCTTTGGTATTTCAAAGTTCACCTATTATGAAAGAGCAAAAATATCTAAGGTTGGAATTGAATGTCCAAAACCTATTGTAGATAAGTGTGATACAAAATGGTATTTAACGTTCTTAAAACCAATTGATGGAGTGTTCCATGGGAATAACGGAAGTAACAGGACCAATAATAATTGAGTTGAATGGAATAATATATCTATATGCCTTCAACAAAGAATTTGATTGGTGCGATAACGACTTCGATGAAGAACTAAGTTGCACTGTATCTTGGTTCCCATTGAATGTAGTAACAAGACAATACTTCAAGCAAGACATCTTACCTTGGATCAAGCAGAAGAAGTGCATGATAACAGATGAATTGTTCAATAAGATTCGATACTTCAAGCAGAATCCCATGAATGAGAATTCTGTTCCACTAACAAAACTACCTGTCTTAAAAGAAGGAATGAAATTTGAAAAGCATCAATATACGGCCGTTAACCTTATGTTAGCTTACAACAAATATGGATTCTTTATGGGACAAGGTAGTGGAAAAACGCTTATAGCAATCACTTGGTTGATGAACGTAAAACCAGAAAGTTGTTTAATAGTTACTCCTCAAAAAGTAATTGGACAATATAGAAAGGAATTAGACTTTCAAATGCCAGGGAATAACTATGAGATAACAAACTATGAACAATTACAACATTATACTAAAAAGAAATATGAAGCTTTAATACTAGACGAAAGCCACAAGTGTAAAAGTTTTACATCAAGCAATAATAAGAACTGTAGAATTATTGCAAAAAACTGCAAGTATATATATTTGTTTACAGGAACGCCTCAAGACAAATCTAGGCACGAAATTCTAAGCCAGTTAGCCATTCTTGACAAGAAGGTAATGCCTGTTAAAACAAAAATATATGAAAGATATTTCCACATTAACGATTACTTCCAACCTTCTAGTGAAATAAAGGATAGGAAGAAAGAGTTAACAGAAATTATTAACAGTTATACTTGGGGAATAAAGACAGAAGATATTAAAGAGATACAAATACTACAACCTGCTCACGATATAATCATTAAATGCCCACATCCAAAGAAGTTCTATGATGAGATGTTTAATGATAGATTGCTAGAGAAAGGCGAAGCCGTTTGTATGGGAGATAATCCTGCTACACAACGATTAGCCTTGAGAGGTATATGTAGTGGATATTTAAAATGGACTTATCCAGTTGAAGAAGAAGGGAAGAAACCAAGAGTTGAACTTGAAAACTTCAGGTCTGGAAAAGAAAACGAACTTTATAAATTGACATCAACAATACCAGAAGGTGTTATATTTTATGAGTTCACAGAATCATTAAAAGAAATAGAAGAAGTATTAAAAGACTCAGGCAGAACATATCTTATTGTTAATGGCACTACCAGTAAGAAAAGGTCGACAGAAAGAATCGAATCTTTCAAACGAGCCGAAGTCAACTACTTGGTTATACAATCTCGAAGCGGAAACGCTGGGCTAGATTTATATCGAGTAAACCACACGATCTTCTATGCATTACCTGAATCGTTTATTGTTTACGACCAAGCAAGGTCAAGAACAAATCGTTGGGGACAAACAAAAGACTGTTATTATTATCACCTTATATGCGAGAATACGGTGGAAGAAGCGATATATAATTCGCTAAAGAAGAAGAAAAACTTCACAAACAAACTTTATTCACAATACGTAAGAAAGGAGATGATAAACTATGGAACAACAAACAAAACCACTAATTCTTAAAACAATAGAAGAAAAGTATGGTTCTGTAAATAACTTTGTTGAGAAAGAAAAAGCAAAGCTACCTATTAGCAGAACACATATCTATCAACTATTAGGATATAAGACTGCAAATCCGGGCATATTAACTTTATCTCGATTAGCAGACTTATTAGAACTACCTTTATCAGAGGTAATCAAAGACTATACGATAAACTTATACAAAGTAAAAGCAAAAGGAGAACAAGATGAAACCAACACACAAGAAGGACATTAAAAGATTTTCACACAGTAGAATAAACACGTTTGTTCAATGCCCAAGAAAGCATCACTATGCTTATGTAGAACAAATCGAAGCAAAAGAATCTGCTTACACTATACCAGGAAAGTTATTCCACGAGGCTATTGAAAATATTTCTAAAGGCAAAGCTAATGATGAAGTATACAAAGAATTCAAAGAGTATGTTAGAAAAGGTGTTCTTGATATGGCCGAAGATACTTTAGAATATATTGTAAATAAATACATGAACTATTACCACGATGAATTTGCAGAAGAAAAACCTTTAATGGTTGAAGAAGAAATGCAAGATGTTCTTGATTCTGATGGCAATTACCTAACAGTTATAGTTGATAGAGTGTTCGAAAAAAACGGAATCATAACACTACGAGATACAAAGACAACGCAAAATGAATTGAAATATAAAAAAGATGACGTAATTTATAACAATCAACTATTGCTATATGTTCCTTTTGTAGAGGACAAATTAGGCCTATCAGTAAACGAAATTCAAATAGATGAAGTTCGTATTGCCAAACTCGAGAACGTGCCTCTATTAAAGAATGGCAAGCCTACAAAAGACAAGAGACAACTAACGCTTGTTACATACGAAGACTATCTAACTGAATTACAAAATCAAGGACTTGAAACTGATAGCGAATATGTAGTAATATTAGAATACCTACAACAAAGAGGACATCCATTGTTTAGTAGGATCCCTGTTCAAATTGCAGAACAAAGTATAATTGATTCAAACGCAAAAGATTTCCTTGATGCCTTTGAAGCTGCAAAGACAGATAGAACTTACAGATGTAAAGGCACACATTGTAATTGGTGTGAATATAAAAGATTATGTGACCTTGATTATCACAATCCAGACACACAATCAAGACAACAAATCATAGAGTATATAAAAAATAATTAAAAGTTTACTAAAAAGTATTGCACTAATATCCTTTATAGTGTATACTTTATAGTGAACATAGAGATATGTCACAATAAAAAATAATTTTTAGGAGGTTCGCGCATGAGCATTTTAAGCACAAGAGTCCAAAAGATTGACAACATGCCTACTGATGGAGTGTTTGTAATCTATGGAAACAACGGAACAGGGAAGACCGTTTTAGCTTCAACATTCCCAAAAACAAAAGATGCACCTATGTTATATCTTGACATTTTAGAAGGTGGCTCAAAATCAATTTCAAAATCACAAAGAGATTTTATCGATGTAGTTCCTATTGAATCATTCTCAGACATCGATGAAGTATTACAAGATGTAGTAAGAGGCTACACAATTGACGAGAATGGTCAACAAATCCCAGTTAAATATTCTACAATTGTTTTCGACTCTGCAACTCAATTAGAATATCTATTAAAAGATGGCTTAATGAAGAGTTCAAAGAAAGATAGAATGACTCTACAATTATGGGGCGACGCTAAATTAGAACAAGACACACTATGGAATATGGCTAGACTTGTTCATCAAAAGACTGGCGCTATCATTGTAATCATTTGTCACCAAAAAGAAATCTCAGATGAAGAAAATCCAGGCAACAATAAGATTATTCCAAGCTTAATGAATTCTGCTGCATATGGATTATGTGCTAAGGCTTCTTATGTTTGGTATACAAAGATTGAAACCGAACAAACCGTAGGTCAAGACGGCAAACTTGTAGTAATGAACCATTTCGTTACATTTATTGACGGCAACCAAGCATACTTAACAAAAACAAGAAAGCCACCTGAAGCTACAATCCCAATGAAAGTAACAAATCTAACATACGATAAGTTCAAAAAGAACGTTATCGATAAACTATAAAGGAGGTAAACTATGGCTATTCCAATTAAAGATTTTCTTGCAGTCCTAGACAAAAAGCAAGACGAAGGATTCGAAGCATTAAAAGCTACGAGCGTTAAGGACGAAAAGTTTGCGATGATTCTAAACAACACAATGACTTGTGTTAACTTAGAAACACAAATCGTAAGAGAACAACAAGCTCAAGCTGTTCAAGCAGCACAAAGAGCACAACAACAAGCTCAAGCAAAGAAAACTGAAAATCCAAAAGCAAACAAAGTGTTTGAAGTAGTTGAAGGCGGAAAGAAGGAGGACTAACATATGCTAAGAATCAATCAAGGAACTCAACCAGAGGAGACAAAAATGGAATTCGCTCCAATTGAAGAACAAAATGTTAAGCTTGTTATCAAGGAACTTTCTTTGAACAAGTTTGCAGCAGATACTCTTGATGTTAATATGCAAATTATTGCAGGCAAAAACGTAAATAGATATATTAAAACATCTGTTTGCTATGACGCTAACAGCCCAATGTCTTGGAAATATAGAGCATTGAGAACATCTGCTAATAGACCTTATACTAAAGGCGAACCAGCCGAAATAGACATCGAAGCTTTGCTTCTTAACCAAGTTGTTACTGCTGACCTATTCGTTAAAGAAGGTGCAGACAAGGACGGTAATCCAAAGAAGTATCAACAAGTTAAGTTTAAGAAGACAGTTATCGAGGATATTGCGGCTCCTGTTGAAGACGATTCTGGCTTTGATCCATTCCCACAACAGCCAGTTCAAGAGTCAATGGACTTAAACAAGAAGCCCGTTCAACCACAACCACAACAACCAGTTGCAAAGGAAGACGAGCTCCCTTTTAGTCCAACAGCCCAATCACAAAACGTTCCATCTAAAAACGACGATGACGCAGATTGGGACTAAGAACAAACCAGAGTCTGACTTTCAAAGTAAAGTCAAGGCTCTAATCGAGAGCAGAGGCGGATATGTGATTAAGGTTCATGTATCCGCCTTACAATCCCAAGGTGAACCTGATTTGGTTTGCTGTTATAAGGGACATTTTGTAGCATTTGAATTAAAAGTTCCAGGCAATAAAGCATCAAAGCTACAACAAAGAAAAATCAAAGACATACAAAGAGCAGGTGGCACAGCCATAGCCACTCAATCTTTAGAAGAAATCGAGGTAATACTAAATGAAATTTCCAGAGTTCAACGCAACAGTCAATCCGACTAACGACAAGTGCTATAGTGTTCGCACCTCAAACGGTTTGATGGGACATGTAACATTTGAGGAAGCAAAAGTATTGGCTGCAGATTTAGATTCAGCTATCTATTGGACAATACCAAAAGGTTTTTTGATAATCAGAACAACATGCAAAGCAGTTATTGATACTATCATCGCAAGAAACGAAGAAGTTCTTGTGGTAGAAACTCCTGCTTGCTACGAAATATATTGTAAATCTAATTTCTTTAAGAACACAGCAAACAATGTGTTGGCTTGTGGTGCAGACGCAGACACATTAGGTTATTCTTCTAGCGACACAACGATTTTATTACCATTCAAAATGAAAAAGAATACTTGCCCATTATACAATGGAGTAAAGGTTGTTCATTCAAATGGGCTAGGCATGATTCCACTTTGGTTGTCGCCAACATTTAGAAGAAGCAGTAATTCAAGGAGTGGTTTGCTTTTGCCTATACAACAAGACACCTCTAATGAACTTATTGCTTTATACAAAAAGCTAAAAGATTTTAACGAAGGCGACAAGAAGAATATACTTTCTATAGTTAATGAGTATATGTGCCAAAACAAATTGACACCAAACGAATTGGATAACATATTCTCAATCTCTCAAAACGCAATAACAGATACATTCTTCGACAAGAACTCTTTCTTGCACTATAAGTTCGGAGATTACATCATTGACAATTGCCACATCAAAAGAGATAGTGTAACAAACAATCTATACTATTACGACTACAAACGTAATGTATATGTGCAAGATAAAGATTTCTTGATGGGCTATATGACAAGACTATGCCCACAATTAAAGGATCACCAAAAAGACGAAACGATTAAGTATATCAACAACTACCTATATGAAGATATGGTAGCCTTTAACGAAACTCCTACAACTATTGTTTTTAAGAACGGCATATTAGACGTAGCTGATATGTCTTTTGAACCTATGACTCCAGAAAAACTAGAGTCAATTCAAATAGATGCCAACTATAACCCTAACGCTTATAGTGCCACAGCAGACGAGTTCTTCCAAACAATAACTGGAGGAGATATAGAATGCAAACAAGTTCTATTGGAAGCAATAGGATACTCTCTACTAAAAACAACTGAACTACAAAAGACTTTTATGTTAGTTGGTAGTGGCAAAAACGGTAAGTCTACATATCTTGACTTGCTAAAACATATACTAGGCGTAAAGAATTACGCAGCAATATCAATGAAAGACTTGAGTAATAATTTTAGAGTGTCTATGCTTGAAGGCAAATTAGCTTCTATTGCAGCCGATATATCTTCAGCACCATTACAAGACACAGACTTATTTAAGAACATTGTTTCAGGCGATGAAATAACAATTGAAAAGAAATATCAAGACGCAAAGTTAGGTAAGTTCTTTGCCACAATGTTATTCGCTTGTAACAAGTTACCAAGGACAACCGATACCTCTGATGGCTACTATCGTAGATGGGTTATCGTCCCATTCAATGCAAACTTGAAAAACATTTCTTCTGTGGAAGGTGCCAATTTCAAGAAGAAACTTCTCGCACAAGATAGCATTGACTACATAGCATACTTAGCTGTCAAAGCAATATCGGTTGTCATCAACACAACATTAGAATTCACTCAACCACAATGCGTAAAGGATATGTTGAATGAATATCGTATTGACAACTCATCTGTTCTATCTTGGATTAAAGAAGAATTCCCAAACGGAATAACAGAATACGGAATAAATATGGTAGGTAGTCTTGAATCATTCGGATTATCATCAAACTATTCTACATACAAACAATGGTGCTTAGACTCTGGAAGAAAATCGTCTAGCAAAGCAACATTTAGAAACGAGATTAAGGCAGAGTATGGAGTTGAATTAAAATAAAAACTTTGATACACTATAATCGGTATGTGGTTTTGGCTTCTGCATACCAAATGTGTGTCATCAACAAGCCAAATTCTCCAGGGCTGATAGGAGAAATCTTATTAGCCCTCACATGGAACTATGGCAAAGCGTGAAAAACGTGCAAGGTAATACCTTGGTAGTTCCCCTCAAAAAGACACATTAGGTTTCTGGAAATTCCTAGTGTGTCTTCTTATTTTTTTATACAAATGTTTAATGGTAATTGTCTACACCTTCATACTTCATGGTGTATTTAAGACCAGTTTCTGGATTAGTCCCAACATCAGCGCCTAGTTCTTCTGCTCGTTTCTCATAAGTTTCCTTTAGCTCACGAGCTTCTTTAAGCGATGGATCTATTTCCTCTGGCGATAATTCTATTATAACAGGCTCATCTTCTAGTGGAGATTTTTGGCCATGAACATTTAAATTCTCAACTTGAATATTAAATCTAACTTGTCCAACAGGCTCATCTTTCTTTGAAATATCTTTCATCGAACCTTCAGCCTTGTCTAATATAATCTTAGCACAAGAAGCTGCTAAGCCATCATCTTTTGTGGTTGACATAATATATGTTAATTTTTGTAAAGCCATATCTCTAGCGTTTGTTACTTCAGCCTTGAACTTAGTATCTCTCGCTATAGATAGTTCTTCCATAGTATCTCTAACATCTGGATTAGCAAGAATTCTATTTGCTGCAGCCGTTGCATTTCTTATGCCGGGCTGGATTGCTTTAACTGCTTGCTCACCAGTAAATCCTCCGAAGCATACAAGTTCAATATAAAGCTTCTCTTGGTCGTTTAATAAATTATATTTAGAAGTCTTAAGTTGTCCATTCTTCAAAGCAATAAGGAGTTCTTCCTTTGTTTGAAGAATCATAGGTTGCAAAATCCTACCTGTATTTGGTTTTATCCCTGCAAAACTATCCGAAGTATTGTTGTCTTGTGTCATCATTCATCTCTCCTAATGTAATAAAGTAGCCACAAATTGGCTCTTGTTTTTGCATCTTCTTCCTTATAACGGAATCAGATAATGTCTTCAAGTAATCACTATCTTCAAGGCAGATGCTAATTAAAAACTTTTTAACCATCTCAAGGTTCGTAAAAAATTGAACATCAGTCTTAAAGTTACAATGTTGAACTATATATAGTGGCCCTGAATATATATGTTTATAATACATCTCATTTATAAAACCTTCTTTTGCTTGTGTTGGCAATTGAGATAAAACCTTATCAATAATCTTCATTTCGAAGGGAACATTACCAACAAATTGGTCTAATAAATTGAGAAATCTTTTTTGTTCAATCTCTAATTCCATGTGTGTCCTCCTACAATTCAGTATAGCACAACATAATTGATTAGTGTATGCTTTTATGTTATTATAATAATATGAACATCATAGATAAAATCAATAATCCATTAAAGATTCATAAAAAAAAGCAACCTACTAGCATCAAAAAGGTGATACACTTAATTAGAGCTAGAGAATATGATCCACACAATATGACGCACAAAAGAATGTTTAACTTCGCAGTAGCAAAGGGATATATTGATGAAGATGGAAACATATTAAAGGAGGCGGACTGATGCCAAACGACATTACTTCTATGTTAGGAAAAGGAAAGGACGACCAAGCTATGTCACCTGAAGATGAAACACAACTTCAAAAAGGTATGGGCTTACCAAATGCCGATGATGATGGTGAAGGAAATCCTTTAGAAAAGATGGATAAAATCTCAAAGGAAAAATCTAAAGACAATAAGGGCAAAGGAAAGAAGTTCGATCCAGATGTCCTTGCTCAAGTTTTAATGACGGGAGATAATACAGAAGGTATGTTCTCTCCAGATGAAGTTGAAGAAGATGAGAATGGAATTAAGCTTCACGAAGATGAAGACGAGTCTATGAAAAAAGACTTAGATAAAGAAGCAAAACCTTCTCAAAAATATGCAGCTTCATTCCAATCTGATATGATGAAACATCCAGACAAATATAAAATCGATACACCTCAAGGCGAAATGACGATAGCCGAGGCTTTAAGAAAGGGATATAATCCTTTAACAAAACAATTTGAAAAAGATTACGACCAAGATGATATCAAAGAAAAGTATCTATCTCAATTAAACGATGAAGACAGAAGTAATTTAGAGCGTATCACTAATCCAAGTGCTGCTCAAATTGCTCCTGCAGATGCTAGTAAGTTTGGACTACAACCAGATAGTCCTTTTGTTAGACAACAACCTGCGCAACAAATGGCACCAGCACAAGCTATGGTTCCTCAAGGCGCACCTGAACAAGGTATGATGCCTCCTCAACAGCCTCAAGGTCAAGTTCAAGGACAAGCTCAACCTGATATATCAAGTTTATTAGGAGGAGGTATGTAGTATGGCAGAAGAGAATGAACAAGTTCAAGTAAAACAAAACGAAGAAGTTATACCAAAAACAAATGGAGAAGTCTTATCTGCTGCAGCTTCAATTGATAAACAAAACAATTGGGATACAGCAAAAGCAAATGTTCAAGCGGCAGAACCAACAGATTGGGAAAAAGCAACAGGTAATTATGCCGTTGATACAGAATATAAAGCAAACTCTTTAGACCAAAGAAACTCTGGTTCTGGAATAGATTCTGCTTTAGGAACACAATACTCTTGGGGCGAGAACGCAACAAAGAAAGCTGACCAACAATATCAAATTGATGTTCTAAACAAAAGACAAGAGTTGCTTCAAAATCGTCAACAAATACAAGAGAATGCTTCTAAATATCAAACAGAAACCGATATGTCTAAATATCAAGATAACCAAACAATAGATAAGTTGGGCTGGACTGGAGGTTATGTTCTTGATTCTAACAGACAAATGGAATATCTAAAACAATCTATCCACGCACAATTATATGGTGCTATGGAATTACAAAAGTATGGCTATGATACAGCGTTATCTGCAGCCAGACTTTCATACGATATGAACCAAAAAGAGTTTGCTCTTGAATATTATAAGCAAGCACAAGACTCTGCTATTCAAGAAGCTCAATTAACAGGCACTTACTTCTCAGCCGAAGTAAAAGATATGATGTCGCAATATGCTGTTGCTATGCAAATAGAAAACAGTCCAGACGCAACGACAGAAGAAAAGCAAAAAGCATCTAACATTATGAAGAACATTGGAAGTTGGTTTGGAACAAACAACATTTCAACGGAAGGTGTTAGAGTTGCTAGCGATTGGTGGAACGAAGTAAACTCTAAACAAGCAGAACGTCAACAACTTATGGTTATGTATGAAGCTGCCGTTAAAGCAAACTCAGAATTCGTTGACAACAAAAACTCATTCTTCTTGTTAGATCCAGAGTCTGGTAGAGCAGACGCAAATGGAAACTACCTTGACTTCGACAACGCTAGCGCTAAAGACTTAGTAAACTACTGGGCAACGGGTGCAACCGAAGGAGATATAAACCAATATGCTTCACAACAAATGGCTTCTTGGATTACTTCTGAAATCAATGCAAACATGCAAACATATTTGGATTCAGTAAAAGGCGCAACAGAAGGCGTTTATTATGCAACAAAAGAAGGATTACAAAAAGCTTACAATGAAGCAATCAAAAATACAAAAACAGCCTTAATTACAGAAATAGATGGCAATTCTTCTTTAAGCGAAGAGCAAAAGTCTGCTATGAAAAACGTTATTAACAAGGTTGAATATACTGTTCCAACTCAATATCAAGACAAGTTTGAAGTCGAAAAAGATTCAAGTGGCAACATAACATTCAAAGCTAAATCATCATACAGCAACAACGGAGACAAGATCGATACTTCTAAATTAACAATGTCGGCAGAAGGAAACTTCTTGACATATCAGAAACAAGAATATGATGCCGATGGAAATCTAGTAACAAAAGATGCTAAGGTTGAATTGAATCAAACTGGAGTAGAATTTACCGATGCGAACCTAAGAAGTATGTCAGATGACAAGCACAAGAATACGAGCAGTCACAAAGGATATGATTTATTAAAAGCTTATTACGAAGATTATGCAAGCAAAACACTTCCTAATAATTGCTTTATCGTTCTTGATTACGGAACAGACCAATCAAGTAATTCTTATGCATTCTACCACGATGGAAAACTATACAAGGTTACATCAAACAATACTACAGTACAACAACTAATTAGCTCAGGAGATGTATATGCACCAACAGGATTCCATAACAACGGAACAGAAGTAAAAAAAGATTAAACTTATTATAAGGAGAATATATACGATGACACAACATTACCAAACTGCTAACGGCAATCTTGTCGTTAAGCAATTATCTAACGAACAACAGTTCGACAATGGAATCAAAGTTAACGAAGCGAGAGGAAAGAAAGACATTGTGAAAGGCAAGGTTATTCTACCAGAGAAGTCTAATAAGATTGTCTGGTATCCTCTTTATTCTGCTTCACCTCTTTCTCTCGAAGGAGAAACATATGATGTCATCAGCAAAGATGATGTTATTATCTTTACAGAAGGAGGAGAGGAATAATGAAGACAGTTGATACAGCCATAATTGGCAAGACTTTCCAAAAAATATCAGACATAGTAGTTAAGACAATGGGAGCAAAAGGACAACTAGCAATCATCGCAGATGAGATGTCACGCCCATACCTAACAGATGATGGCGTTACAGTAGCGAAGGAGTGCTTACGCTTCGATAATCCTTTTGAGAAGATGATAGCACTTTCTATGATTGAAGGTGCGTCTAACACAGAGAAGACAGCCTTTGACGGAACCACACTAACGGTTCTTCTAACCAACGAATTTTATAAGGCTGGACAAAGACTCATCGAGTCTGGAATTCACTCTCAAATCGCCTCTGATAAAGTCAAGGCAGAGGTTGAAGAATTGTTAAAGAACCTAGATGAGGAAACAATCGTCATTACAGACGACAATGATGAGTTAGTAAGAGATGTTGCTAACATCACAACTAAGATTCCTGCAGTAGGAGAACTTGTATACGAAGCATATAAGTCGGCAGGCAAGGATATGAACATCATCATTGAACACGACCGTAAGAATCCTCAATCATCTATCGAACACATCGATGGTATGGTTCTTAACGCTGGATACTTCTCTGAAAGCTTCAAGGAACTATGTAATGCTGGCGATAAATTCGTTGCAAACAATGCAAAGATTATCCTCCTAGCAGAAGGAGTGCTAACACCAGCAATCATCAATGGTTTTATGAAGTCAATAAAGGATGTTAGACAACCTTTGGTATTCGTGATGGATAAGAACTTCAATCCAGAATCACTTCACTCCTTATTGGACACATTAGTAAGCAACAAGTTACCTTTTATGTTCGTCTTCATCAACGAGATGAAGCCAGACGCATTGTTCATGGACATC
>JAEEGL012042668.1_pt1 | contig 60697 bp, 44 predicted proteins | sample 9134231 | NCBI WGS metagenome assembly JAEEGL01 (sample SAMN16246548, study PRJNA631951) | gut metagenome | biome: gut microbiome; feature: rumen; material: fiber-attached | host: Bos | place: Iran: Karaj | collected 2018-10
AAAATGTTTTGCGTGATGTTGCCCTCGCCGAAAAATGCATTCGCCTTTTGCGCATTGTCCGCCGTCCTTGCCATGGCCGGAGGCGCATTGCCGTTTGCCATCGGATGGGCGGAGGCGGCGCGGCCTTCCGTCGCTTCATGCGTGTCGTTCGGCGACTCCGTCGGTGCCGATACCGCGTTGAGCTGGATCAGTAGTCCCGGACGTTTCGACTGCCCCGCCGCCTACTCGAATGACACTTTCCGCTATGTGGCCGACCTGATGGCGCAGTGCGGCCTCTCGCACGTCCGCGAACGCCTCCGCTGGAGCGAAGTCGCGCCGATGCCGGGAAAATGGACGCCGGGTTGCTACCTAGGCAACGCCCAGTTGCTGAATGAGCGCGGCATAGTCGTCTCAGGGATGTTCCACGATGCGGCAAAACACGCCCTCCCCGCGCCAAAGCTCCCACGCGACCTCGCGGCGACGTTCTCCTTCTGCAAATCCCTTGCGGAAACCTTCGGCAATCAAATGGAGATTTGGGAGTTCTGGAACGAGGAGGACATCGGCTTCGCGCCGGAGGGCGCGTGGGACTACGCCGCCGCCTTCAAGGCGGCTTCACTTGGCTTCCGCGCCGGTGGTTTCGGGGGCATCATCGCCCCCGGCGCCCTCTGCCGCGAGGACAGGGGCGACTACGAGCGCACCCTCTGGCAGTGCGGCATCGCCCCATACGCGGACGCCATGAACTTCCACACCTACTGCGCCCCATCGCAGTATCCACGGCTTTTCGCCGAGCTGCGCCGCTTCATGGCTGACGCCGGCATCGGCGACCTGGCGGTTCTCCTGACCGAATGCGGCACCAACCAGGAGGGCGACGCAACGGATGAAAGCGGGCGCGAGGACTTGAAGCGCCATTCCGCGCTCCAGGAGGCGGTGCAGGAGGAGTTCGTCGTGAAGTCGCAGATCCTCACGCGCATGGAGGGCGTCTTGCGAAACTACTTCTTCGTCTTCGGCGCCTTCAATGAGCGCGGCGGCGAGAAGGACTGGGGAATCATGCGCCGCGACGGGACGGCCAAGCCCGCCGCCACCTCGCTGGGCATACTTCTCTCCGAGGTCGGGCGCGGCGTCCTCGCCGGCGAGGTGGCCCTCTCCCCGCCGGACGCCCCCGTCCGCGCCTTCCGATTCGACATGCCTGACGGTTCGGCCAAGCTAGCTTACTGGAGGCGAACTGAACTCGACGACGGCACGGAGGTGGTGTGCGAATGGGACGATGACGAGGTGGCCGCCACCGCCGTCCTCGACGATGGCTCCCCCTTCACGCTCTCCGCGCGGAGGCGGGCGCAGTTCGCCACTTTGCCGCAGGGGCGCACCATCGCCATAGCGCGTCCGCCGCTCCCCGTTGGCCGTGTCGGCGCCGCGCCGGCGCCCGGCAACGACCTCTCCGTCGTCCTCCGCGCCGACTTCGACAAGGCCGCCTCGGTCCTCGGCGGCAACAAAAGCCGCCTGGAACTCCGGGATGGCACGACGTCCATGACGCTCCAGGTCTGGAACCTTTCACAGGCGGAGAAGCGCGGCCGCGTCATCTTCAACGGGCGCGGTGTGATTGAGGGCCTGCCGGATGCGGATGTCGCCGTCCCGCCGATGGGCATGGCCGAGTTCCCGCTGCGCTTTTCTACCGCCGGGGAGGCGGACCCGATGATCTCCTTCACGGCAGACATGGGCGCAGGCCTCTCCACGCCCCTCGTCGTCCCAGTCTTCAGCGAGGTGAAGTTCCTCGATGTGTGCGATGTCGTCGAATGCGCCTTCAACGACCCATCGCGCTGGAAGCCGCACTCCTCCGCCAAGTCCTGCGACTTCTCATGGGACGAGGCCGAGGGCGCGATGCACTTCTCCTTCAAGTGGAAGAGCGCCGCCGCCGACCGCTGGCTCTTTCCCGGATACTCGCTCCGTCTTTCGCGCGAGGCGCTGGACGACGCCGTCCTGCTTTCCTTCCGCGTGAAGTCCGCGCAGGACAAGGTCGAGAACGACTGGAAGTCGGCGCGCGTATTCTTCGGCCAGGGCCGCGACGGCGCCAAGAGGCAGTTCATGTGCTCGCCGCCGACCCACGGCTGGGAGACGAAATATGTCGAAATCACCGACGCCGTGCGCGCCATGGGCGCGACGGCCATCGGCATTGGCGGCCACCCGAAGGGACGGCAGGTTGATTTGTGGATCAAGGACATCCGTATCTTCAAAAACAAAAACACAATGGAGGAAAAACAATGAAGCAGTCATTGGCAACATTCGCGGCGGCATTCTTCGCCGCATCGGGCGCGCTCTTCGCGCAGGACGTTTACAGCGTCTGGAAGGCGGACGGCTCCGGCAGCTGGTCGGATGCCTCCCGCTGGGTGGACGGCAATGTGCCGTCAAGCGGGGGCAATGTCCTGATCGACGGCGCCGATGCATACGTGACCGATGACGACTATGCGCTTCTCAAGAGCCTGACGCGTCTGCGTTTCAGAAACAACGGCTCGCTTGACATGCGCTTCGACGAAGACCACGAAGACTTCGCCGTGAACACGATCATGGACTACTCCGGCAACGCCAGCGGAACGCTGATCAAGTCCGGCACGGGGCTTCTAGTCCATACTGGTATTGCCAACGGCTTTAAGGTCGACAGTTTCATCGTCACCAACGGCACTTTGCGCATCGACTATGCCGTCGGCTCGACCATTTCAAGCTCCGTAATCGCCCAAAACGTTTTTGGCGCTTACGGAAGCGGCGTATTGGCGTTCAACAATTCGACTGTTCCGAAAATCAATGGCCTCATCGGCGATGGCACGGTCTCGAACTGCCTTTCATCGATGCAGTTTGAGTTCACCGGCGGAACGCGCGAAAACCCGATGGTCTATTCCGGGACGCTGGGAAAGAACATACAGGCATCCTTCCGTTCCGGATGCCAGTATTTCACAAAGCCTGAGCGCACGGGCATAAACACTAACACGCGCGTGTTCGGCGGCTTCGTGGGCGTATCAACATTCGGCGCAGCCTCTGGCGAAGCGGGGTCACTCGGCACGCAGGATTACATTGTCCGCTTTCAAGGCACCGGTGGCGGCGTTGTCTATCTTGGGGAAGGCGAAACCACGTCGAAGAAGTTCTACTTCGACAGCACCCCGTCTGGGGAAATCGATGCCGGCGCCAACGGCGGCGTCACCTTTACAGGCGACTTCGACGCAGGGAGCCTTACCCGCGTGATACCTCTTACGCTCTCCGGCGACAACGCGGAGAGGTGCACCATCCAAGGCGGGTTCACTGGCACGGCAAATCCCGTCTTCCCCATCGTGAAACGCGGCTCCGGAGCTTGGCGGTTCTCCAACTCCGCGCGCGACTGCATCGGCACCGTTTCCGTTGAGGACGGCACGCTTGAATACGCCTCGATGGCGGAGGCGGGAACGGCGTCTTCGCTTGGCACTGGCGTGAAACTCACGCGCGCCGCTTCCGCATCATCATACGATGGCGCGACCAAGGTGCCGTGGGCATTCTGCCTCGGAACCCACTCCACGACCGGCACCTTCGCATATGTGGGCTCCGCCGACGTTGCCTGCACCTCGCGCCTCTTCTCCGTCAAGGGCACGGGCGTCGTCAAGAGCGACACATCGGCTTCTCTCTTCTACAAAGGTGCGACGTCATTCGACAATGAGGGCGCAAATACGCTTGTTCTCGACGGCTCTGGATCGTTGGACAATTTCTCGGATGTCACGAACGGCGTCGGCTCTCTTGCCATTGAGAAGCGCGGTGCAGGCACCTGGACGCTGGGCGGCGACGTCACCCTTGCCGGCGGCGTAGTCGTGAAGGAAGGCACCCTTCGCATTGCCAATGGCTCCTACAGCTGGTTCCGCTTTACGGTTAAGAAGCTTCAGGATACCGGAAGCGAACGGTATCTTCAACTTAAGCAGTTCCGCCTTTCGGCGGCGGACGGGTCGCAGTGCAACGCGAATTTGACGGAGTCATCCGAGACGAAGGACATGGGCAACAACTTCCGTCTTGGCGAAGGCGAATGCATGTGGAACCACGGCGTTTCGCTCAGCGGCGATGGCCGAGTTCTTGCCAATCTGTTCAAGTCCGCCAGCATGGTATCGGCTCAGCGGAGCGGTACGACAAAACGTCCTGCGCCTTCAGATAGTTCCACCTGGGTGTCGTTTACTTTCCGCATTTCAGATGACGCCAAGCCTGTTGCTTATTATGACTTGATGACGCAAACGGGCGGGAACAACAACCGCGAGCCGAAAGACTGGATGTTGGAGGCGAGTTGCGACGGACGCACCTGGAATGTGATTGACACGCAGACGGATCAGGGCGTTGCCGAAAGCGGCCAGCGCTGGTATTCGTCCGGCAGCACGGACTTTGACGCCGCGCATCCTGGCTATCCCATTGCCTCGGTTCCGGCTGGCGTCACGACGGAGATCGGTCCGGTCACCATCGCGGGCGGGATGCTAAAGGCCGCAGCACCGGTCGGGGTTTCGAGCCTTACGGTCGATGCCGCTGCCGGAGGCGCGGCGAGCGGCCTTTCCTTCGCTTCGGGTGGTGTCCTCGACATCGTGAACGCGCCAGCTGGCGCGAATGAGTTCAATGTCCCCGTTGTCCTTTCCAACTACGAGGGCAGCCTCTCCCGCTGGACGCTTCGCATCAACGGCGTGGAAACAACTTCCAAGACCGTCACCATCACCGGCGACGGAATAAAGGTCGGCGGTATGGCCACGACAATCATAATGCGGTAGGAGGTTTTTTGGGAAATGAAAACATTCCCCCGCATGTCACTTGCCTTGTTGTCGGTGCTGTCGCTTTTCGCTTGCCGCATCTCGCTTGCAGCGCCAGACGCGGCCCCTCAGGAGGGTGCCGCATCGCGCCGCATGGTCGTGGCCATCCCCGACTACCTCCAGACGAACGGCGTCGTCTCCGTGAAGCGCAGCATGACGGAGGCGCTTCTCGCGGCCGGGCTTCTGCCAGTCGCGCTTCCAGAAATGGACGACAGCGCCGCCGACGAGTTCCTGGCGCGCTGCGATGCCGTGATGGTCGGCGGCGGCATCGGCGAACAGGACTACGAACGCCGCTGCGCCTACGAGGACCGTATCCTGAAACTCGCGGTCAAGCGCGGGCTCACAGTCGTCGGCATCTGCCACGGCTGCCAGCGCATTAACCATTGCTTCGGCGGCACGCTCGCGTATGTGCCGGAGGAAGTGGCGCTCGTCCACAAGGATGTTCCCTTGCGCCTGCGCACCGGGCTGATGGCCGAGCACTTCGTCACAGTCGCGCCTGGCGGTTCACTGATGGCGGCGGTCTTCGGCGAAGGGCGGCTCCAGGTCAATTCCTCACACAAGAGGTGCTGCGGCGAGGTCGCGCCTGGCTTCCGCGTCACAGCGGTTTCGGAGGGCGACGGCGTCATCGAGGCTATTGAGCACGAAACGCTGCCGATCTACGGCTTCCAGTTCCACCCTGAGCAATACTGGCGGAAAGATCCGCGTTTTCTGGAACTAATCCGCCTTGCTTTCACAGGCCGTCGGGGCGCCGAATCATTTTGACATTTGAAAATATGAGATAATAGTCTCGTATTTTTCAGGAGACACAAAATGATAAAACTCACGAACGACAACTTCGATGCCGAGACCGGTTCCGGCGTGTCCCTCGTTGACTTCTATGCCGAATGGTGCGGACCCTGCCACGAGATGGGACCGGTCATCGACGAAATCGCAGGCGACTACGCTGGCCGCGTCAAGGTCTGCAAGGTCGATGTCGATCAGGCGCAGCAACTGGCCGTCCGCTTCGGCATCCAGAGCATTCCAACCCTCTTCGTCCTAAAGGACGGCAAGCTCGCCGGACAGTTCGTTGGCATCACGGCCAAGGTGAAGATCACGGCCGCCCTCGACCAGGCGCTCGCCTAAGGCGGCACTGCCGCATCGTCGCCATGGACGCCGCCGAAGAGGCCGCCGCTTTGGAAGCGCTGGCCGAGACGCTCGGCCTAGCCTACTACGGGGAGATTCCCGACGCATTCCTGATGGATGCGCGGACGCTCCCCGTAGCGTGGGCACGTTCGCGTTGCCTCCTTCCGGCGCGGATAGGAGGCCGCGACATCCTCTTCACGGCGGCGCCCGACGACATCGAGGCGCTTGAGAGCGCCTCCCGCGCCGCAGGATGCGCCTTTGAGCCGGCAGTCGCGCCGCGCGCCGCCATTGAGGCGGCGCTGGGCCGCGCCGGAACGACGGGCGCGAAGGCAATGGGCGCAGTGACAAGCGACAAGCGACAAGCGACAAGCGGTTTCCCGTCCTGTCGGCTCAGTCCTTCAGATTGCGCCAGCGCAGGGCGCGGGGCGCGAAGCCCCGCCACCACCGGCGCAGCCCCGGCCACGCGCTATATCGACGCCCTCCTCCTCCGCGCCCTCGCGGAGGGCGCATCCGACATTCACATCGAACCCTTCGCCGACGGCGCGGTAACGCGCTTCCGCCTTGATGGCGTCCTCCATCGCCGCGAGCCGCCGCCCGAAGGCGCACTGGACGCCGTGGTCTCGCGTCTCAAGGTCATGGGCGGCATGGACATCTCCGAGCGCCGACTGCCCCAGGACGGCATGGCGGAGGTGAAACTCGGCGGCCGCGCGATAGACATCCGCATATCGTCCATACCCGTCGCCGCCGGAGAGCGCATCGTCCTGCGTCTCCTCAACCGCGCCGACGCCCATCTCCCCCTTGGCGACCTCGGCATGGACGGCACCGTCCTCGCCGCCTTCCGCTCGCTCGTGGCCGCGCCCAACGGCATTATCGCCATCTCCGGGCCAACCGGCTCGGGCAAGACCACCACCCTTTATGCAGCCCTCGGCGAAATCGACTCCGCCACCCGCAACGTCCTCACCATCGAGGACCCTGTCGAATACCGACTCCCGGGCATCGGCCAGATGCAGGTGAAGCCGAAAATCGGCCTCACTTTCGCAAGCGGCCTGCGCCACATTCTCCGCCAGGACCCCGATGTCATCCTCGTCGGCGAGACGCGCGACCCGGAGACGGCCGAGATTGCGGTCCGCGCATCGCTCACCGGACACCTCGTCCTAACTACCCTCCACACAAACGACGCGCCATCGGCGGTGGTGCGCCTGACCGACATGGGCGTTCCTCCATATCTGGTGGCGTCGTCCCTGCGTGGCGTTCTGGCGCAGCGGCTGGTGCGGCGGCTATGCCCGCACTGCCGCCGCCATGTCGCGCCGTCGCCGGAGGCGCTGGCGCGGCCATTTGTCGATGATGCGTGGCGCGGGCGTCTCGAAGAAAACGGCGTATTCACCGCCACAGGCTGCGACCGCTGCTTCGGCGGCCACCGGGGCCGCTCCGGCATCTTCGAGCTGATGCTCTGCACGGAGGCCGTCGCGGCGCAGGTGCGCGACGGGGCAGGGGATGCGGTCGCGCTGCGCAAAGCCGCCGGGCTGCAGGGCTTCTTCCCGATGGCCAGCGACGCCCTTGCCAAAGTCGCCGCCGGTGAAACAGACCTCGACGAAGTAGCGGGGGTCCTCGCCTAATGGCCGTCTATGAATATTCGGGCGCAGATGCCGCCGGCAACCGCCGGAGCGGATATGTCGAGGCCGAGTCGCCAAAGGCCGCCCGACAGGCGCTTGCCGCAGATGGCATAGTCGCCGAGGATGTCTCCGCCCCGGCGCTCGATGGCGTGGCCGACTTCGCGTGGCGAATCCGTTTCTACGAGAACCTGGGGATGCTCCTCAAGGGGGGCTTCCCGATGGCGCAGGCGCTGCGCTTCCTGGCCGACGACGCCCAGGGGCGCTCGCGTGGCGCGATCCTGGCCGTCGCCGACGCAATCCTCGCCGGACAGGCCCTTGAAGGCGCAGTGGCAACAGTGGCCCCGGCGCTGCCGCCATTCGAGCGTGCTGCGCTGGATGTGGCGGAAAAGACAGGCGCGCAAGGCGAGATGCTTGTGCGGCTCTCCTCCTTCATGGAGGCAGACAGGCGCGTCCGGGAGAATGTCCGCTCGGCGCTTGCATACCCCGGAGCCATTCTCTGCTTCGCGCTGCTGCTGCTAGGCGTGGTGGCCTTCGTGATACTGCCGCGCGCGGCGGCGCTTTTCCCCGCCGGGGCAGTTCCGGCATCAGTCCGCGCACTGCGCCTTGCCGCGCCAGTTGCGACCGGCGCGATCCTCCTTCTAGCGCTTGCCGGGTGGCGCTTCGCGGCAACCCTCTCGCGCCGCGCACGCGACGGTGGCAAGGCGGCAATCCGGCGCGAACGCCTGCTGCTGTCGCTGCCGGTGGCGCGGAGGCTGCTGCCGCAGCTCTGGGCCTCCCGATACGCCGCCACGATGTCGCTTCTTCTTGATGCGGGGCTGTCGCCGCAGGACGCAATCGTCGCCTCGGGCGAGGCCACGGGTTCTGCCCTGGTCGCCTCGCTGGCCAGAGACGCCGAGAAGGTGGTGCGCGGCGGCGAACCGCTCTCACGTGCCATTTCCGGAGTGGTGCCGATTGCGCCTGTCCTCTCCGCATGGATGGCGGTCGGCGAAAAGACCGGCGCCCTCGCCGAGATGCTTTCAGGCGCGGCCGACCGCTCCCGCGCCGAATATGAGCGGAGGCTGAAGCGCTTCCTCTCGCTTTTGGAGCCTGCGCTTGTGGCGGCAGTCGGCGCGGCCGTGCTGGCCGTGGCCCTCGCCGTCCTGCGCCCCATGCTCGACCTCACGACCGGCGGCGCATAGAACCATGAAAGACAACGACACCGCACCAACCCGCGAACGCCTCTACTCGCTTGACCTGCTTCGCGGGCTTGACATGTTCCTGCTGACCGTAATCGGCCCGCTGGCCACGGCGGTCAACGCCGTGAAGCCTCTGCCGGAAGGCGTGGCGCGGCAGTTCCACCACTACTGGGGTGGATTCACTCTCTGGGACATCATCATGCCGCTGTTCATCTTCATGTGCGGGGCAGCGATGCCATTCGCACTCTCAAAGCGCATGGAGAACGGACGCGCAGGCCGGGAATACTGGCGGCACGTCGCCTCGCGCGTGGCGCTGCTCTGGGTGCTTGGCATGATCGCGCAGGGGCGGCTGCTCTCATTCGACGCGCTCCTGATAAACCCCTTCAACAACACCCTTCAGGCAATTGCGAGCGGCTATCTCGTGGCGGCGCTGGCGCTTTGCGTCAAATCGCGGAAGATGCGGATAGCCATCCCGTTTGCTCTCGCGGCCATATATGCGGCATTCCTGCACTTCGGCGGCGACTACACCATCGATGGCAACGCCGCCACGCGTCTGGAGCAGCGGGCGCTGGTGCTGCTGACGCCGAAAGGCTCGCAGGCGGCGGCGCTCGCCGACCCCGGCTACTCCTGGTGGGCGACGATCCCGATGTTCGGCGCGATGACCCTCTGCGGCGTATGGGCGACAGAGATACTCCGCTCCGATGCGCCGCCGATACGGCGGTTTTGGCGACTTGTCGTCCTTGGTGCCGCGCTGCTGGCCGGAGGATGGGCGCTCTCTCCGGTCATACCGCCGATAAAGCACATCTTCACGCTAACCTTCTCCGCGCCGGCGATGGGGTGGTGCTGCCTGGCGCTTGCCGCACTCTATCTTCTTGCCGACATCCTGAAGCTGCGTCGGGGGACTTGGCTGTTCATCCTTTTCGGACAGACCTCGCTTATGGCCTACATGTGCCATGAGTTCAAGGGCGTGCTGAAGAAATTCGGCGAAATGTTCGCCCCCGGCGCCGCGCACCTCTTTGGCGAAAATGCCGCGCCGATTGCTGTGTGGCTCGCCTCGTCGGCACTGCTTGTGGCGATACTCCACGTGTGGAGGAAGTCGAAAGGGAAGGGCTGAAGATTGGCTGACAGGCGTAGCAGGCGATGGCCATGTGCCTAGGGGAAGCGGCCGCTACTCGTCCTGGGCCTCGCGGTTTTCGCGACGCCACTGGAGCATCGTCTTGCCGGTGACCTTGCGGAAGAGAAAGGCCAGGTGGCTGTCGCGCACGAGAAGGTTTCGTCCTCGCTCCGCGCCGAATACGATGCCGACATCGCCTTCTTCAAGGCAGGCCTCCGGGAATACTTCTTCAGCCTGGCGGCAGGCCACTACCGCCTTGAAGCCACCGACCGCGGCGTGAAAATGCACTTCTTCCCCGGCGACGCCACAATCCCCGGTCGTATCTTCGACCTCACCCCTGGCCCGCCAAAAATCAAAGCGACGACTTTCATTGTCGAGTAGCAATCCCCGCTACGCGCTCGCCAAATCCCCGCGCAATGCACGTCCTAGGCCTTCGTGCGGCGCGCTTCTAAAACCTCCATGCAGCGCTACGCGCTTTTTAATTCCGCACCGAATTCTATCACATCAAGTCCACTCGCCACGTGTCTTCCAATCCGCTGCCGTCGCTATGCGCTCGCCAATCGAATATCGCCGTCGCTCGCCGCAGTCACGCCAATCCGCCACTTCGACCACGCAAATTCCCTCGTCGGCACTTCCCCCAGCCTCTCCTCGACAACCCTCTCCAGCCGCGCCACTTCGCCCCACCTCTTCATTTCCTTTCCGCTCCGTGGTCTATTACCAGCTTCCGTCGCGCCATTCCCAGGCGTCTTCCCGCCAGCCATCCCTCCGGCAGTTTCCTTTCCGCACCGTAGTCTTGCATCGTTTTTCCCCTCGCATTCCTTGAGCATCTCGCGGGCGCGCTTCCACGCCGCCTCCAGCGCGCCGGCCTCCAGCGCGTAGGTCCCGCTCACCATCATTCCGGCGCGATGCCCATTCGCCTTCCTCATTCGTACCGTGACCTTGCGGATCCTGCCACCGCGCAGTGGCCGCAGCGCGTCGCCGTGATTCTCCCCTGCCAGCGCCGCAGCGGGGATCGGGTCCGCAGCCCCGGACGCCTGCCGAAACTTCTCCGCCAGCCCCTTGTAGCGCATAGCGTTCTTGTAGTGCGCAAGCAGCCCGGGGCAGTTCTCCCCGAGCCACCCCTTCACCCCGGAGTTGCGCCCCACGATCTCGCCGTCCTCGTTCCGCAGCAGGGAGTTGTCGCAGTAGGCCTCCAGGTCGCAAAGCATTGAGCCGAACCGCAGGGCCTCGCGCGCCCCCGTCCGCGCCTTAGCGTATTGCGCTAGCAGTTCGTCCGGTTTGGGGCACGCGCCTGTGGTGAAGCGGTCGCGGACGCGACGCCGCTCCCGCGCGAGCCGCTTCCTGCGGCCGCGCTCCTGCGGGTAGTACGCCGGTCTCCGCACTTTCGCAAGAAGTCCCCCTGTCATCTTGCCCAGCGCCCAAAGTCCAAGCACCACCGAGACGCCACCGGCGGCGACGAGAGCACCCATCAGCGCAAAGCACATGTCCGAGCCGGCGGGCGCCCTGCCGTATGCGCTGTGGTCGTTTGCGAAGTTGCCTCCGGCCTTCGCGCCGGACAGGGCGGCCGACGCGACGAGGCACAGCGCGTCGCGCCCGTTGAGGATGTCGAAGGCTTCGGAAAAAGCCCTCCTCTGGTGCAATGAATATCTCATGGAATCAAGGATAGCACAACGGAAAACGAATTGCAAGATTACGGTGAGGAATGAATGTCTTTTGTCTAGTGACACCGAGAATTGGGAAGAGGAGACGGAGCTGCGGCGATTAGCCGTTGAACCGTTGGGGCGGTGCGCAATTGTGGCGGTGGATAGTTGAGCCGCTGGGGCGGCGATCAATTACCACTGAATTGGCTTCTGGCCGTTGCGCTCCAGGTATTCGTTGCAGAGCTTGAAGTGGTTGCAGCCGATGAAGCCGCGGAAGGCCGAGAGCGGCGAGGGGTGCGGCGCTTCTAGGACCAGGTGGCGGCTGCGGTCTATGAAGGCCCCCTTGCGCTGCGCGAAGGATCCCCAGAGCATGAAGACGAGGTGTTCGCGCTCCTCGGCTAGCACCCGCAGCGCGGCGTCGGTGAATCGCTCCCAGCCGCGTCCCTGGTGGCTTCCGGCCTGCCCTGCCGCCACGGTTAGCGTGGCGTTGAGCAGAAGGACGCCCTGCTGCGCCCAGTGGCGCAGGTCGCCGTTGCGGTTCATGAAGGACATGCCGTATTCGCCTTCAAGTTCCTTGTAGATGTTCTGGAGCGATGGCGGCACGGCGATTCCCGGCTGCACGGAGAAGCAGAGCCCATGCGCCTGGTTGGGGCCATGGTAGGGGTCCTGTCCTACTATGACGACCCGCACTGCATCGAAGGATGTGAGGTTGAATGCCTCGAAGATACGTCCTGGCGGCGGATAGACTGTCCCGGCGCTGTATGCGCCACGGACGAACTCGGCGAGTTGTGCGAAATAGGGGCTGTCGAATTCAGGTTGGAGACGCTGCCTCCAGGATTCTTCAATGCGGACGTTCATGGGATGGTAGGGGCTAGGGTGTAGGGACTAGGGGCTAGGGGGGAGGGGGGAGGTGTAGGGAATAGGGGATAGGTGTAGTTGTAGGTGTAGGGGGTAGTTGTAGGTGTAGGGGGGAGGTGTAGGGGGTAGGGGCTAGGGACTAGGGGGTAGGGACTAGGGGGTAGGGACTAGGGGGTAGGGACTAGAGGGGGGGAGGGGAGGTCGAAGACACGGACGAAATCGACTTCAAAGGCGTCGCCTGCGGCAGCGGCCGCTTCGAGTTCCGGCACGCCCTTGCCGGTCATGTGGTCGTTGCGATACCATTTCGCCTCGGTGGAGATGAGGAGGAATTCGGGGACTTGCGAGACGGCCTTGTCGTTGTGGCCGCGCAGGCGGCCGTCAACGAAGATGGAGTAGCCGTCTGGTTCCCACAACATGCCGAAGGTGTGGAAGCCATCGGTGTCAACGGCCAGATTGGCCTTGCCGTTGAACTTCGGCTCCTCGTCATAGACGGCGGGGATGTGGAAGTTCTTGTATTCGGCACCGTAGCCATTGAGGTGGAAGGAGGCCACAATCACTTCTCCGGGGTCGAAGGACTCCATGATGTCGTGCTCGATGCCGGCGAAGCGCGGGTCGTGGCAGCAGCCCTGCATGGGCGTCTGCATCCAGAATGCCGACCACCATCCAGGCATGCGCTGGAGACGGCAGCGACATTCGTAGTAGCCGTAGCGGTGCATGAACTTCGGGGGTTCGCGCTTTGGCAGCGGCCAGAAGCCCGTGGGGTTTTCGACATGCGGGATGTCCCAGAGCAGTTCGCCGGTCTGGAGTTGCGGCGAGACGAACTGCCCGTCTGGCTTCTTGAGAAGCTTCAGTCGGCAGAGGGAGTCGCGCACCTCGACGGCGCCGTCCTCGGGCATGGCGAACCAGTGGGCGCGGCGGCCCCAGAAGTTGGTGCGGTAGCCCCACTTCGAGGTGTCGAGGGCGTCGCCGTCGAACTCGTCGTTCCAGACGAGACGCAGGTCATGGCCGTCGGGCAGGAGGCTTGGCGCGTGGCCGGGAACGGGCACGGCCTCGTGGCAGGCTATGGGAAGCGTGTCAATTGGGATTGCGCGTCGGTCGTTGGGTTTTGTTTCAACGGGTTTGTTCATGGGGGGATAGGGGGTAGGAATGGAAGTTTAGAGGTTTGGAAGTTTGGCGCAAGCGCCTTGGAGATTGGGGTAGGGAGGAGGAGGTGTAGGGTGGAGGTGTAGGGTGGAGGGGAAGACTCATTGCGGCAAATTCAGAAGTTCCATTGTAGCAAATTCGGAAGTCAAAATGCGGTAAATTCGGAAACATTTTTCCGCAAATGCCGTCCTTGCCTACCTCCGCACAACTTCTCAACCTCTCAACTTTTCAACCTCCTGGCCGTCGTCGGGCCGACATATATCAAGGGGGAAGCGCTGTGATTGGCGTTTAACAGCAAAATGGACGCGAAACTACAGTTTCCCAAGCCATGTGCCGAAGAGGCGGTCATAAATGACATAGCCGCCTTCCGTTCGGTATATGAGGTCGCGCTCCATGAGCTTCGACGCTGCGGAGCGTATGGTGGACGCCGCAGGGAGTTTGTTGCGGCGAATGAAGTCGCCTGCGGAAATGGCTTCCACGACCCCCTCCCTGCCGATGGCCTTCATGAGCGACTGCTCTGCGGCGGTCTGGCTGCGGAGAAGGTCGATGAAGAAGGAGCCGGATTCGGCGACGAGGTTTTCGACGGCCGCGTCGGCGCGTTCGGCGGAGTCAAGCCCGTGGCCGTCTGCCCAGACGCGGTTGAGAATGGCCTGGACATACCATGTTATGCCGTCGAACCTGTCGTATAGGTGCCTGAACGCCTCGGCGGCGAAGGGGCGTCCGGCCTTGCGGAATAACTTCCCCGCGAACGCCGCGTATTTCGTGGCATCGATGGGACCGAGCGCCATCAGCTGGGTGCTTTGGTAGAACGGCCCCTTGGGAGAGACGAACATTTCGTCCATCATGTGCTTCTTGGAACCCGCGAAGACGAAGTGGGCGTTCGGGACGAATTGGATGAAGCTCCGCAGAAGCGCCTCTGTGCCCTTTTCCGGGAACGACCTGACCTGCTGGAATTCGTCGATTGCGATGACGATCTTCCGCCCGGAGGACGCGATGTAGTCGAATGTCTCTTTAAGCGTCGCCTTTGCCAGGGATGGCGCGACATCGAAGGAGAAGACGACGGAGCCGTCATCCTGGGGCGTCATCGTCGGGCGGCAGCTCTTGAAGAAAGAAAGGAACTTTCTTCCAATGCGGCCGGCTGCGGAGTCGAGCCTTCCTGCCACGGCTGAGGAAAAGGCCTGCACGAAGGATGCGAGATCGTCCATGGCGAAGATGTCGAGATAGACGGCGGCGTGGTCTTTTTCGAGGACGCGGAAGGCGTTGTGGATGAGACCTGTCTTGCCGTAGCGGCGGGGGGCGACAAGCGTGACGTCCCTGCCGTTTGCGATTGCGGCGACAAGCTGCTTTGTTTCAGCCTCGCGGTCGCAGAAGTATTCGGGGCCGGCGTATCCCCGCGTCAGGAAAGGGTTTTCGATTTTCATGCGAACCATTATATCACAAACGGTCGCCTCGCGACGAAATTTTCGCGACGAAATTTTCGTCGCGCATATCACAGCCCTTTCAACCTTTCAATTTGTCATCTTGGACAAACCCTTGCGCCGCGTATGACTGTTTGGTATGATTGAAGCGCATGAAAACGACGACCATGCGCAATGTGCTTTACCTCCAGGCCGACGATGCGATGAACTCCTTCTTCCGTCGGATGGGTGCAGAGCGTTTTGCGATGGCGAACGGCTGGATTGTTCGAACCGCCGTCCGCTACTCGGTCGACAAAGGCGGAATATGCCATCTCCACCGCCCGAAGGGCGTTGTTCCATTAATGGAGATGGCCGCAAAGTGGAAGCTTGACGGCGCCGTCATTGAGTATAGCTGCAGATGTGGACTTCCGCTTTTGCCTTCCCAGTTCCGAACCTTGCCGACGGTCCTCATCGGCTTGGAAAAGCCACAACGTCGCAAATGTTGCTCCTGCATCGTTCGAGACGAATCCCTCATCGGCGGCGAGGCCGCACGGGAGCTGCTTGTTTCAGGATACGCGGACTACGCATTTGTCCCCAGCTTTGTCGAGTCATCCTGGTGCCGTGCCCGCCAAGGAGGTTTTTCGGCATCCATACGTGCCGCCGGCAAGCGCCTCCACAAATTCGCCGTTCCGCAGGGCTTGGCCAGCTATGACGATATGGAGCCGCCTCTTGTGAATTGGCTATCCACGATGCCGAAGCCCATTGGCCTTTTCGCGGCAAACGACAGGGTAGGTCAAGTTGTCATCCGCGCCTGTAGCGCCCTCTGCCTTCATGTGCCAGGCGAAGTCGCCGTCCTTGGGGTAGATGACGAAAAGGCCATTTGCGAATCCACGGAGCCGACGCTTTCGAGCATTGCGCAAGACTTCGAAGGCGAAGGCGTCGCCGCCATGCGCCTGCTTTCCGAAATGATGGACGCCCCCGGCAAGGTGTTCGCCCCGCGGAAGTGCAATTCCGCAACAGTTGTCCACCGCGAATCGACGCGCTTCGACCTCTACGGCGACATTCGCGTCAACAGGGGAATGGAGTTCATCCGGCTCAAGGCGTGCGAGGGGATTGTCCCGAACGACGTGGCCAGGGCCATGTTCGTCAGCCTCACGGTCGCAAAGGACCTCTTCCGCAAGAAGGCGGGGACGACAATCCTGACTGAAATCCACACCGTCCGCCTCGCCAGGGCGCGCGAGATGCTCGCGCACGGGATCCCGTCGGACATTGTGGCTCAGGAATGCGGCTATGGCTCGGTCAACGATTTCCGCCGCGTCTTCAAGCGCTATTCCGGAACAACCATAGGCAAGTGGCTGCGCGGGCAGTAGTGCGCCGGGCCCACGTTCGCTCATCCCCTTTAGTGCCGTCCTATTTGTGTTTTTAAGAAACGCCCTATTTGGCACCATTTCGCTGTGGCGGAGTGCTATCATAGTTCCCCGTGAAATTCCGCGTCGGGATTTCCCAACCTCAAAGTGAAAGGTGGCACATAATGCACAAACAATCAAACACAATCGCGGTCGCTTCTAGCGCGGCCCTGGCTTTCGTCCTCTCGGCATCCGCCGAAACCTACACGTGGACCGGTGCCGTAGACGGAACCTGGAACACCAGCAAACTCAACTGGGAGAATGGCGCTGGCACCGCCGTGGCGTGGAGCAACGTTTCGCCGCCGAACGACGCCGTGTTTAATGGGTCGAGCACGAAGACGATAACTCTCAACACCCAGCGCGCCGTCGGCAACTTCACCTTGAACGAAAACGGATACAAGTTCATTGGTAACGGCCCCCTCGCCGTGGACGGGACTCTTTCCATCAACAAAAGCGTCCAGATACTGGTTCCGCTCGGCTCGGCGGCCTGTCCGATTTATGTCGCCAACGATGCGTGGCTCAAGCTTGGCGCTTCGGCCGGCAATACGAACACCGTTTCCGGCCGCATAATCGGCGAATGCCCGGTCGGTTTTTCGTGGCCCACCAACACGCACTTCCTTGCCGAGCGGAGTTCCTCTTCCGACGCCGGCGGCGGCGCCATGATCAATTCCGGCATCGGTGTCACGAACGACGTGGGCACTCTCTCGGTGCGCAGTTCGCTTTTCGCCCACAGCGGCGTCGTGCGCGTCTCCTCCGGCAAGTTCAATGTTGGCGACGGCGGGAGCGAAACCGACGGCGGCAATGCCCTCATCCTTGTCGGCGGCAACGGCTCCGGCTACGACAGCGCCTACGGACACCTTGTCGTGGCAGCCGGCGCGGAGATTGCGACGCCGGAGGAGACCTGGGGCGGCACCGTAAACGCCGTTGACGGGATTGATTGGCAGGCACAGGCGAATCGCTACGCACATGTGGAGGTTTACGGGCGCGTCCATTTGCCGAACGTCAAGTGGTTCAACGCCAGAGGTTCCGCCGCTACGCTCACGATCCACGCTGGTGGTGAAATGTGCCTCGGGACACTTCGCCTCAGCAGCGGCAATGACCTCTCCGTCGTGAACATTGCCGAGGGTGGAACGCTTAGCCTCCGCAATTTCGATATCGGCGAGTCTGCCAGCGGCTATCCTTGCGAAATAAACATCGACGGCGGCGTCATTCATCCGCTCCCGGTCGTTGGCTCCATCGATAAAACGAAGTTCCTCGGCGCAAAGGGCAACGACGATTGGGACAAGGTTTCGCTGAACGTCCTGGCGGGAGGCGCGGTCTTTGAAACGGTCGAAGAAACCGCTTACTGCAATCTTCCTTTTGTAAGTGGCGTAGCGTCAGGCGAAACGGACGGCGGCATTATGGTGCGTGGCGGAAATTCAAAAGTGTTTGTCTTGGCCGTCGCCGGTAGTTCCTACAACGGCCCGACAGTCGTCGAAAGCGGAGAACTCCAGGTGCGCGCCGCGAACGGACTCCCGTCCGGGACGGTCTTGAAGGTCGGAGCAACCGGCATGGTCGGCATCAACACTTACTCCAGCGGGTATCCCGACTTGCCGCAGACCGTTGCGCGCGTGGAGGGCACGGGCCTCATATACTACAACTCCGGGCTCACGGTGACGGAGGGCGTCTCGCCAGTATTCAACGGTCGTCACGGGACGCTAACTTTCCGCGAGCCGTGCGACCTGCGCGGGACGCTCGACATCACGGGAGACGCCGAAGGCTGCGGGTGCGTGAAGTTCGAGGGCGCGGGGCAGAGCCTCGCGGGCCTCACGCTCAAAATGGCGAACCCCGCCGCCTTCGCGACGGACAAGGGCAAGACGTTCTACAAGGTTGTGGATGCGCCGAACGGCTATGGCGACACACGCTTCGCCGTGACAGACCTTCCTCCCGCATGGGGTGTCCGCTACGAGGCAACTGCCGTCTATCTCTACCATATCGACGCAACGGTGCTGACTTTCAAATAGCCCGGCAGACGAAGGACAAGCACATGCGACTCGCGACACGTACGGCGGAAATCCGGCATTTCGACTTGCGGCCTTCCCGCATGTCGCATGTCGCATGCCGTCTGACCTTTTGCCTTTCCATTTGCGCCGGCGTTGCGGCGCGCGGGGACACGCGCCCTTCCGCATGGCTTGCCGAAACCCGTGAGCGCATCGCCTCCGTCTTCGCGGGAATGGAGGGCGACTTCCACCGCGAACGGCTGGAGATGCGCCTTGAGGCGGCAGAGCGCCTCGCCGCCGTTCCGGAGCGCTCGATGCTGCTTGATGCGGAGCTTGACGAATTCCGCTCCTACTTCGATGAAGCATTTGCGCTCTGGAAGCAGGACCCGCTCAACCAGGCCGCTCGCCCGGTGGAGTTGAACCTCGCAGATTTTGCGGGCGCGGACGACGGGGAAACCTTCGCCCGCGCCATTGAGGCGATTCGAGCCCTCGGTGGCAAGCCATCCGTCCTGCGAGTCCCGGCTGGCGACTACCTGATCGGCTCTGTCGCGACGGGACACGTCATACGTGGCCTCTGCCACCTTGACTTCGGTGGCGTCACCAACTGCGCCGTCGTTGGTGAAGCACCGGAGACGACGCGCATCGAGTTCGGCGTTTATTCCCGCGTAGGCGTCAACCTCGATGGTTCGCGCAACTGCACGGTTGCAAACCTAGACCTTTCGTGGCGCGAGCCGCCGTTCTCGCAAGTCATGATTGAATCCTACGACCCGACAAACTTCACGGCCGTCGTCCGTCACCATCTGGGGACGCTGCGCCCCGACGACCCTCGCTTCCAATCGCGCCGAAAGAAATCCCAGGTCTGCGTCATGTTTGACAAGGACGGAAAATATCTCCAGGATCGCGGCATCGCGCACCCGTTTTTCGCGCTGAAGGCCGATGACCTCGGCGGCGGCTTATTCCGCATCTGGTTTGACCGACTGCCGCGCTGGAAAACGCAGGACATTCGGAAATACCATCCTGTTCCAGGGGATGTGCTGTGCATCGTCGAGCGCGGACACGGCGAACCAATCCACATCGACCAGTCGGAGTTCTGTGCCTTTCACCGAGTCTGGTTCCACAACTCCCCCGGCGGAACGAGTCCCAGCCGCTGGGCGCGCGGTTTCACGGAAGACCACTGCCGAGTCTTCCCCAAGTCGCCCGACCTCTTTCTTTCCACGAACGCAGACACATTCTACTCGCCTTGTGGCTCACACCTGGCGCATTGCGAGTTCGAGCGCATGGGCGACGATGGCGCGAACTGCCTCGGCGAAGGCACGGAAATCATCTCTCGCCGCGATGCGCGGACGCTCGTCGTCGGACGCTTTGCAGGACGGCTGCGCGTCGGCGATGTCCACCGAATCGTCCACGCCATTGATGGGCGATTCCTCGGAGACTTCAAAGTTGTTGCGTTCAGCGGAGATACACGAATTTCGGCGGTGTCAGGTGCCGGTGTCCCGCGCGCCGACGACGCAGATATTGTCATCACCTACGACCGCGACCTTCCCGTCGGCCTGAAAACAGCGGAGGAAGCAGGAGCGATGGACTTTGCCACGCACAAGGAGATCGCCCATGGGATGCGCAAGGCGAAGGCCGCAGCGGACCTGCTCTTCGCCCCGCTCGCCTACGGCACCGGCTTCACGATGCGCGACTGCCGCATCCGCGACATGCGCGGACGCGGCGCTGTCGTGCAATGCTCCAACACGATTATCGAAGATTGCGTTTTTGAAAACATCCTCCAGGGAATAGAGCTGGCGGGATACACGCACCACATGGAGGGCACGCCTCCGCACAATGTCGTGCTGCGCCACAACGTGATTCGCGACTGCGGCACCGGCGTGACCTCATACTTTTCCAATGTGAACGGCGGTGTCCGTGAAGACGAGAAGCCCATCCGCTGGATCACGATTGTATCCAACCGCTTTGAGCGTGTGGCGCATACATTCAACCTTCGCAACGCATCCGACGTGACGATAGCGGACAATGTTATTTGGGAATGAGCGCGATTCGGGAAAAGGGCGGCAACGCTATGCAGGTTGCAGTTTTCGCAGACCTGCACTGGACGGAGGAAACATCCAGGCTGAAGGGCGAAATCCTTCGCTGGGCGGTGGACGAGGCTGTGAGGCGCGGGGCTTCGGCGATTGTCTGCGCGGGCGACATGGTGGGGTGCGGCCGCCGCGCCGAGGCACGTGCCGTCGCGGCCGCGTTTGCCGACTCCCCCATCCCCGTCTCCTTCACCCCCGGCAATGCCGAGTTGCGGACTCCGGAAGAGAGCGCCGACGTGAATGACATCCTCTCAGGAGTGCCGCCGCCAGAGGGCGTGACGCTGCTCGATTCCTCCGCCGGCCTCAACGAGGAAACCCTGCGGGATGCCCTTTCCACCGGATTGCTCGTCGTCACCCACGTCCCGCCGCCAGCCCAATCCGTCCGCCGATGTCCCGGTTCATCTGCACCTGCGGTGGCTTTTTCCACCGCAGTCGTCGCAGGCCACACGCACCGGGACTCCGATTTAGATGGCATCTCCATCGTCCGCGGCCTTGACCCCGACAAGGCGCAGGGCGGCCCGCCGGCGTTCTCGATTTTCGAGCGCGGCGCCGATGGCGCCTGGCGCCGCGCCGGGGACTGCGTCTTCCCAGGCATAGCGCCTGAGGAATGGACTGACAACTTCCGCCGCGCCTTTCTCGAAGACCTCGGCTTATCCGCGATGTCCGACCCCTTCGGAGCCCTTGACTTCGCAATCGCGGGCGGCGTCGCCTGCCTTGAACTGCGCGACCGCACATGGAAGCCAGAGGATGCCGCCGCGCTACGGGCGCGGACCTCCGACTGGCGCGCCTCTGGCGGACGGATTCTCTCACTGCACCTACCAGAACTCTCTTTCAAAGATGGCGAGGCGTTCAATGTTGAGACTCTTCACGACGCCAGCCGCATTGCCCTTTCGCTCGGCTGCGACCGCGCCACGCTCCATGTTCCGAAAATCCCCGCAGCCGACTACGAGACATCGCTCGACCTCATGCGCAACGCATACGCGGAGGCGCTTTCCCCGCTAGCCGGATCGGGAATCGCCATCGGCGTGGAAAACATGCACATGACCGCAGCCGACAAGGAAGACTTTTCGCGCCGCCGCTTCGGCTACACGCCGGAAGAATGCGCGCGGCAAATCGAACTGCTGCGTTCGATCCCAGGGCTTCGCGTCGGCTTCCACCTCGACATCGGCCACGCCCGCAACAATGCGCCATTTTCAACGCGCTATCCCATAGGCGCATGGTATGAACTCCTCGGGGCAGAAGTAAACGGCATGCACGTCCACCAGGTTGAACAGGCACCTGACGGAACCTTCCTCAACCATAGACCCCTTACCGGCTTCTTTGAGTCGCTGATTTCGCTCTCGTCGCTTGTCATGGCGAGGCAGCGCGGCATCCTGCCGCGCGCCCCGATGTTTCTGGAAGTCCGCAATGGACTTGGCCCTGAATCGTGGCTCGCGCTCGCCAACGCAGTCTCCCGCGCACAGACTTTTGTATAATGGAACGCCGATGAACAGAAGCGATTTCATTGCCAATTGGCACACCCACAACTTCCGATGCCGCCATGCGCGGGGCGACTTTGCTGACTACGCGCGCGCCGCCATCGATGCCGGTGTCACCGTCCTCGGCGTCTCCGACCACTGTCCCATGCCCGACGACCGCGACATCGGCGTCCGCATGTACCACTCCGACCTGAAGGGATACATTGAAGGATTCCACGCTTCACGCGATGTCGTTCCAGGAGTTGAGATGCATCTGGGCGTAGAACTTGAACACTACCGCGACATACTCCCGGCATACGCCGAGGAGTTACGGTCGATGGGTGTCGAATACATCGCGGGCGCAACGCATTTCTTCATGACGGCCAAGGGCGAGCAGATTTCCGCCTGGTTCAAGGTTCCCGCTGAAGACCAACCCCGTCTAGCCCTCGAATACGGCGACTTCGTGGCGGAAATGATCGAGTCCGGGCTATATGCCTTCATAGCGCATCCCGACCTCATCGGCTGCTTCTGTGATCGCTGGCTTCCCGAATGCGAGCAGGCCACGCGCAAGATAGCGGCGACTGCCCGCGACTGCGGCATTCCCCTTGAAATCAACACGTCGGGCTATAACAAGCCACTGAAGGAAGACACCGGTACGGGCGAATTGCGCGCCCAGTATCCTTGGGAGCCTTTCTGGAAGACAGTAGCCGAGGAAGGCGCGACCGTGATGATCAATTCAGATGCCCATCAGCCCGAATCAATTGTGCAGAGACTCGACGATGCGCTGACGCTGTGCGACCGCTGCGGCATACAGCCCGCGATGTTCACCTCCGTGAAAGACAACCGCCTGGCGGGGTAGGCTGTCAGGGCTTATAAGTGACAAAGTCGCGGCGACGGGGCGCGGCTGACGCCTGCGATGCTGCAAACTTCAACGTAAATTCGGAAAAGTTTGCAGTACGTGTTGACTTTTTCGGCGCTACTGGAACGGGGAATGGGAACTTGGCGTGACTCAAGCGCCTTGGCGATTCAGATTCCAAAAACAATTCTTGACGGAGGTTGATATAGTTGATATAATTTCCTCCAGAAAATGGGAACCAGACGATGACCAAAAAGCCAAAGAAAATCCCATTCGCGGTCAATCGCGACGATTCGCGCTCCCTGCTCGACCAGGTGACGGACGGGCTGCGCGAGGCGATTGTGCGCGGCTACTACGCGCCTGGCGACGTCCTGCCGTCGTCGAACGAACTTGTGCCGATCCTTGGCGTGAGCCGGATCATCACGCAGAACGCGCTGGCGCGAATCGCCGCCGAGGGATACATCGCCTCCCGTGTCGGGGTGCGCTCCGTCGTCCGTGACCGCAACGCCAAGCAGTGGCGCGGGCATGTGGTCTTCGTCTATCCACAGGGCGACGTTGACTACTTCCCCACGATCTTCGCCGAGGAGCTACGCCTGGGGCTGAACCGCGCTGGCTACCTTTTCACCCGCGCCAGCGTTGGCCGCGCCCTTGACGGAGGACCCTGCGATTTCTCCCTGCTCGACGCCGCGCTTTCCCGTTCTGTTGACTTGGCGGTTGTATTCGACAATCGCGCGGCAATCTTCCGCCACCTCGCTGCGCGCAGGATCCCCTACGCAGCCGTCGCCCACTGCAACGCGGCACCCGCTGGGGCCGTAGGCCTAACTCGCTTCGACTACGAGGCGGCCGTTCCACACTTTGTGTCCGCTTGCCGCGCGGTCGGCATCCGCAGCGCCATCGTCCTACGCTGGGACAGCATGATGTGCAACGCCGCGCCCGCCCTCAACGCTGCCGGGATCGTCGTGCGAACGGTTTCTGTGAAGCCGGACTTCGCATGCGGAAAGCATTTCGGGGTCGAGGCTGCCGGATATGCGGGCTTTGAAAAGCTGGCAAATTCGGGACGGCTTTCCCCGGAAACCGTCGTATTCGTCACTGATGACTACCTTGCCCGCGGTGCCCTTTCCGCGATGCTTGCCGCTGGCCTTCGTCCACCTGAAGACTTCCGCCTCGTCGTCTGGTCGAACGCCGGACTTGGTCCCTACTTCCCGCGCGAACTCTCCCGCATGGAGACGGATCCACGGGCCGACGGCGCTACTGCCGCCGCCGCCGCACTGGCTTACCTTGAAACGGGACGCTACCCCGACGACACCGCCATCCGCCCGCGCTGGATTCCCGGCGAGACGATGGCGTCGATTCCGCCCGAAAGCAACCGACAGCCATCGAAAGCAATCGAAGGCAATCGAAAGGATGTTGCCCCATGAGACCCGCCATCCTAGCCCTCGCCTTATTCGCCACGACACTCCCAGCCCTCTCGGAGACGGTCCTCTACGATTTCGAGACGGACGCCGAGCGGGCGGCTGTGCCGTGCATTGCGAACGGCGAGTTCGAGGTCTGCGTCACGAACGGCCTCGCGACCTCCGGCACATACGCGCTTGGGTTCTTCTGCCGCCCGTGGGAGGAGGGCATGGACGAATGGCCCTCCTTCACCCTGCCGTCGCCCGTCGCCGACTGGCGCGGCTATGACCGTCTGGCGGTCGATGTCGTGAATACCGGAGAGGAGGGAGACGACATCTGCATCTTCGTCGCCGGGCCGGAGGGGCGCATTCAGAACGGTCTTGCCAACGCGATTCGCCTGCCGGGAAAGAACTTTGTCCGGTGGTTCGTTCCGCTAAAGTCGTGGCCCAAGACGACTTCGCCCGACAACATCGCACGCATTCACTTCTTCGTCACGCGCCCGCAGAGTTTCGCTGTTACGATTGACCGCCTGACGCTCCTTCGCGAGGGCGAAAACCCGCCTGCGCCGGACAGTCCGTGTGTGTGGCGCGACCTGCTACCGCTCGTAGATGCCGATCGCCGTGAGGCGCGGAGTCTGGCCGCCGAGCGTGCCGAGGAGATCGCCCACGCGCGAGACTACTTCCGCTTTCGCGAGGTTTGCGCCGCCGCAGGCCAGACCTCGCCAGCTTTTCTCCTCGGCGTCGCCTCGTCGATGGAGAAGGTGCTGCCGCGCGGGCGCTTCTCCGCAAAGGCGCTGACGGCAGATGGCCTTTCCGTGCGCCTCGCCGGAAACGAGTACGAGAGCGTCCAGCTCCTTGTCGCGCCCAAAGATGCCGACCTCGAAAATGTCCGCATCAGCGTTGAGGGCGATTTTGCCTCCAATGTCTCCGTCTCCCCCGTCGGCTACGTTCGCACCACTCACAAGCCGCCATATCAAGTTGCAGACGGTCCCGACCGGACGCTGCGTGACCCGGCCATCGGCTGGTGGCCCGATCCCATCCTGGGCTTCCTCGATGGCGTCGCCGTCCGCGATATGGATGTGCAGAGTTTTTGGATTCGCGTCCATTGCCCTGAAGACCAGCCGGCGGGTCTCTACCATGGCGCGCTCGTCGTGAGCGCCAACGGCGTGGCGCCCGAGCGCATTCCCTTCACCGTACGCGTGAACGGATTCACGCTGGGCCGTGTCTCCGCCCTGCCGCTGGCCGTCACATTCGGCCCGTGCCCGACATTCCAGTGGGAGGGCGAGGAGGGCGTCGCCGCCGCAAAGGCGATCCAGGCCGACCCGTATTCGCCGGTAAACGTCTGGAGCCGGCACGAGCGAGAATGGGTGGATTTCCTCGCCGACTACCTCATCCCCGCCGACAACCTCTACCACAGTTACTACACTAACCTCCTTTACCATGTGCGCCAGCTCGCTGACGAAGGTCGCGCCGGCATATTCAATCTTGGCAATTGGGGAATGCCGGCTTCGACAAACGATGCCGACATGGCGGCATGGCGTGAAAAGACGATACCGCGACTGACCGCAATGCGCGACATCGCGGCGGAACTTGGCATCCTAGATCTTGCCTACACCTACGGATGCGACGAGGCCGTGCCGCGCGATTTCCCCGAAGTCGCCGCAGCCGTTCGCGAACTCAAGGCCGCGCTGCCTGGTGTTCCAATCTGCACAACCGCCTGGGATGACAATCTCGGAGTCGGTTCGGAACTTTACGGCGTCGATTGGTTTGTTCCGAAAATCGCGAAGTTCGACCAGAAGAAGGTTGCTGCCTCGCGCGCCGCCGGCCACAAGGTATATTGGTACACATGCAACCTCCCGCATGCACCGTATCCGAATTTCTTCATTGAGTGCCCCGGCATTGAACCTCGCGTTCTCATGGGGGCGCAGACGGTGCGGAACCGCCCGGAAGGCTTCTTCTACTACGCCATTTCCATCTGGAATTCGAAGCGCTGCATCGAGAGCGGCCCGTTCACCGACTGGGATCCGCGCAGCTGGACAATCTACCACGGCGACGGCTCCTGGACCTGCGCCGGCCCCGACGGAACGCCGCTCCCCACCATCCGCCTCGAAAACTTCCGCGACGGACTTGAGGACTACGCCTACGCGAAAATCCTTGAGCGAATACTCAAGGAACAGGGAACAGGGAATGGGGAACAGGGAACGGAGGACTGGGCGCGTCGTGCCCGTGAGGCGCTTGCCGTTCCGCGCGAAGTTGTCAATTCCATGACCGACTTCACAAACGACTCGACAGTCCTCTACCGCTGGCGCGACGAAATGGCCGATCTTATCGAACAATCACCAAAAACCCTAAAAACAAACAAAGGAGAACAACAATGAACAAAATGCTGACCACTGTTGCAGCAGTCTGCGCGACTCTGCCGCTTTGCGCCGACACAATCACATGGAATGCGTCGTCCGGCGACGTGAACACCGCCGCCAACTGGTCGCCAGCGCAGGTGCCGGGGGCGTCCGACGTGGCGAACATCAAGTCCGGAACGGCCACCGCCGCCGCGAACTTCGCGGTCAAGACGCTCAAGCTCGCCTCCGATGCGGACAACGACATGGCCGATTTCAGGCAGACCGCAGGAACCGTGTCCGTGGGATCATCGGAAGGCGACCTGTCGTTTGGCTGGAACGGCGGCAGCTACGGCCGCTACTTCCTCGACGGCGGCTCGCTCTCCATCCCTGGCGGACAGCCGTTCATCGGCGGATGGGGCTGCGGGCTTTTGCGCCTGACGGGCGGCGGCGTCTCCTCGTCCGCCACATGGCCCGCCCTCGGCCACAGCGCCAATGCGTCCGTCTTCAGCGCGGGCGTAATCGACGTACGAGGCGGCACGTTCGAGCAAGCGGACACAAGCTCCCGCCTCTGCGTGGGCGAGCACGGCTTCGGGCTGGTCTCCGTCGGCGGTGATGGCGTCTTCCGCAGCCGCATCCCGCTCTGGCTTGGATGCTACGACAACGCCATCGGCCGCGTCGTCGCCAGGGACGGCGGAACACTTGAGATTTCCGGAACCTATCCCGGCGGCTCGTCTGGCGAAAAGACCGCACTCTTTTCCGGCGGCACCCTGAAGCCGTGCAAGACAACCGACATTGCGTCCGGCTTCTTCGGCGGCGTCGCCACGAAGATCGGTGCAGGCGGCATGACAGTCGATACGGCGGGCAAGACGATGACGCTTGCCGCGCCCCTCGCCGACGCCACGGGCAACCTGAAGCAGTCGAACCTCGTCCACCGCTGGAGCTTCACCAACGGCTCCCTCGCCGACTCCGTCGGGAACATCGCCGCCCGGACCATCGGCTCCAACACGGCGGGCATCACCGCGGCCGACGGACAGCTCACGCTTCCCGGCGGCGCGCACAACTCGGCGCGCATCGAACTCGGCGACGGTTCGGTCGCCGTCCTTCCCGATTCCACCGACGGGCTGACCCTCGAACTCTGGGCGACGCTCCACTCCAAGACGAAGAACTACGACCGCGTCTTCTCCATCAACGAGAACTGGGTCGATGCGCAGTCCGCCCGGTTCTTCTCGCTCTGCTGGACGACCAGCAACGATCCCTGGGACTACTTCTTTGCCCACTGGAAATCGTGGGACGATCAGGGAACATGGCAGGTGGTCTCTGACTCTTCGGCTCCGTATCTTGTGGGGCGCGAACAGCACATCGCAGCCGTTTTCGCTCCGGGTGAGTCCGGCTGGACGGTGACGATCTACCGTCACAACGCGGAGACCTCGCAGTTCATCAAGAGCAAGACAATCACATCCAACAACGCCAACTGGACGCCGGCAGACCTGTCCACCACCCTGGTCGCACTTGGCTATTCCTACCAGACGGGCAACCCTGACGCCAATGCGAGCTATAACGAAGTGCGTATCTGGAACAAGGCGCTCACCGCCGACGACCTGGTGCGCAGCGCGATGCTCGGCCCCGACGCCGACTTCACCGGCGACTCGTCGCTCGTGAAGACCGGCGCAGGTTCGCTGACGCTGGCGGCGGGCAACACATACGTCGGCCCGACGCGGGTGCAACAAGGCGCGCTGGCGCTTGGCGCCGTGGAGACGCCCACCCACCGCTGGAGCTTCACGGACGGTTCGCGCGCCGACTCGATCTCCGGCGGCAACATTGAAAGCATCAGCGTCACATTTGCGGAGAACAAGGCGACGCTTCCCGGTGCGACGCACAACACAGCCTTCCTCCAGGCGACGGGAGTCCTGCCCGACTGCTCTTCGACCGACGGCGTGACACTGGAGTTCTACGCCACCCTCAACCAGATGCTTTCGTGGCAGCGTCTTTTCACGCTTTGCACCAGCGATCTGGCTTCGGGACTGTGCGCCACTTGGGGATGGGACACGGATGCATCCGGCGACGTGTACTCGTTCCGCACGGCTTGGACTGATGCAACTCAGTACAATGTGCTGGCCTCTGGAACCACCCCGTGGACAGTTGGAACCGAATATCATGTTTCGCTCGTATTCGCAAAGACCGCCAGCGGCTTCGACCTGACAATCGCACGTCGCAACGCCACGACCGGTACAGTGATTGCCTCAAATTCCACATCCGTGACATGGTCGCCGGCGACGCTCGCATCGATGATCCTGCGGCTCGGCTGGTCGTGGGACAATTCAAGCGACGCTTCGGGGTCCTTCGACGAGGTGCGCGTCTGGAACCGCGCCCTGACGGATGACGAGATCGTCGCCGGCATCAAGGCGGGGAAGGACACGCTTCCCGCAAGGGCATCCGGCGTCGGCGCGGCGACGTTGCCTGCCGACACCGCGCTCTCCGTCGCGTCCGGCGCGACGCTGCTGCTCTGCGGTGCCTCGCAGACTGTCGCAAGCGCGGCGGTCTCCGGCACAGTCGCCGGAACGGGGACGCTCACGGCGTCAAACGGCATCCTCCCCGGCGGCGCGGACACTATCGGGACGATGACCGTTTCGGGCGGCGCGACTCTCGTCGGCGACATGATGCTCGACTTCGCCGCGAACGGCACCTGCGACCAGCTCGTTTTCGCCCCCGGCGCCACATACGACGTGTCTGGCATCCGCCTTGTCCCCTCGGCCTTCGGCGAATCCGCATGGAACGCAACCAAGCGCTTTGTCATTGGCTCCGCGGCCGATGCCGAACTGACCGGCGACTTCGACCTCTCGGCGATTCCCGGTGCGGAGGTCAAGCGTCTTACCAACGGAGACATCCAGCTTTCCGTTCCAGAAGTCTTTGTCATTGTCGTCCGGTAAGCGAACAAACGATATACCGCCCCTGATCAGCACATGCCGACAGGGACGCTATACGCCAACACCATGACGCGACTGCTGAAACCTGACGGCGAAAAGGACATGACGGCGGCTGTTCTTGCCGCCGTTGAGTCTGTTCAGGCAGCGGGCGGGGGAACGGTGCGGCTGGCCCACGGTACCTACCACTTCCGCTCCCCGGCAGCGATGCGGTTTTTTGTCTCGAACCACGACAATCCGACGCCGCGAAACGTGTTCCTCCCGCTGTCCGGCCTGACGGATGTCGTGGTGGAGGGCGAGGGGGCGGACTTTGTCTTCCACGGCGAGGGAGTGGGCGTCATGCTCCAGGACTGCCGCCGCACGACGTTGCGTTGCATACGCCTCGACTACGCGACGCCCTGGTTCGTGGAGACGCGCTTCGAGTCGTTCGACGCTGGGCGTCCCGTTGTCAGCTGCGCCCCTCCGCAGTTTAATCTTGCGGTCGAGGGCGGGTGTCTGGTCTCGCTTGGCGAGGGATGGAGGGGGCGGCCGCGCCTCTTCGGCGCCTTTTCGTCCGGAACTGGCGGTTTTCTCGATTGGCGCTGGACGGACGGCTCGGCCACGGCGCTAGGCGGCAATCGGTTCCGCATTGAGGACGACTGGCGCGACCTCGACTTCGCCTCCGCATTGTCGGCTGGCGACGTGGTGCTGGCGCGCGACCCGTTCCGACCGAATCCGGCAATCTTCGTCAACCGCTCCTCGGACATCCTCGTCGAGGATTGCGCCATCTATTCGTCGCCAGGGATTGGCTTCTTGGCGCAACGGTCGGAAAACGTGACGTTTCGGGGCACCGGACGGGCGGAAGACCGTCGCGCCGGATCGTTCGTGAAGCCGGATTGCGGGCGGCTGACTTCGCTCCAGGCCGACGCGACCCACTTCTCCAACTGCAAGGGGGCTGTCATGGTGGAGAACTGCCTCTTTGAGGGCATGAGCGACGACGCGATCAACGTCCATTCCACCTGCCTCCAAATCGAAGCGATGCCCAATCCGCGCGAGATTGTCTGCCGCTACCGCCATCCCGCATCCGTCGGCTTCGAGGTGTTCCGGATGGGCGAATCGCTGCGCTTCATCAGGGCCGCGACGCTGGAGGAGGTTGAACAGACCGTCATCGTTAGGGAAACCCGGATGACGGCAGTGGACCGGGTGGAGCTTGCGCTGGACGGGGAGGTGCCGCATGGAATCGGGATCGGCGATGCCGTCGAGAACGCCGACTGGCAGCCGTCGGTCGTGTTCCGAGGCAACATCGTGTGCAACAGCACGGCCCGCGCCGCGCTTTTCACCACGCCGGGAAAGGTGCTGTGCGAGGGCAATGTGTTCGAGCACGTCGCGGATGAGCCAATTCTCCTGGAGGGGGACGCCAGTGGATGGTTCGAGTCTGGCGGATGCCGCGACGTGTCGATTCGCCGGAACGTCTTCCGCGACTGCATGGCCCATTCGGGCCGTGGGCTGATTCAAATCGCGCCCAGCGTGAACGACCTTGCCGGACAACGCGCACGCTACCACCGCAACATCGTCGTCGAGAAAAACGAATTCGACCAGCTCCAGACGACCCTGCTCTACGCGAGGGGTGCGTCTGGCATTGTCTGGCGGGACAACCGCGTGAGCCGGAACTGGAATGACGCTGGCTGCGGCGCGAAACCGTTCGACATTGCGGACTGCGAGGCGGTGTCGATTGACGAACCGTCCCCGCACAACTCCGATTGGACAACCACATGAAGAAAATTCTCCTAATAGCCGCCCTACTGTCCGGGGCGCTTCACGCAACGACCATGACACAACCTTTGACACCTGAAGACGGCAACGGCGTGGCGGCGCAAGCCCCCGCCGCGGCCACCGGTGAAATGCGCCCCGCGCCGTTATTCCAGTCGCACATGGTGCTGCCGGCCGGGAAGCCGCTCCGCTTCTTCGGGACTGGCGACGGCACCGCCGTCGTGCGATTCAACGGCGAGACGGCGCAATGCGCGTCTTCAAATGGAACATGGTGTGCAACCCTTCCGCCGCAGACTCCAGGCGGCCCCTATTCGATTGTCATGGATTTCGGCGGGCGGACGGTGACGTGCGACGACGTTTACGTGGGGGAGGTTTACATCATCGCTGGGCAGTCGAACGCGCAGTTCAAGCTGGAGGAATCGAATACGCCAAGGGAATCCTACGCCGACGTGCCCCTGATGCGGTCGTTCACAACGCCGCGCCCGGAGCCTGAGCCGTATTCGCCGAAGGACGGCTGGGTCGTCTGCACCCGCGAAAACGCCGGCAAGTGGTCCGCCATCGGCTATCTTTTTGGAAAGGCCGTCTCCGAGCGGAAGGGTGTCGCGGTGGGAATAATCAACTGCTACCAGGGCGCCGCGACAGTGGAGACGTGGATGCCGGCGGCCCTTTCGGACCAACCGGCATTCAGCCTCCCGCGCGAGGAGCTGGATCCCGCTCATTGGTGCTACGAATGGAACAAGGCCGGGTGGATGTACGACTATGCGTTCCACCTGCTCGCCGGAGCCCCGGTCAGCGGCGTAATCTGGTACCAGGGCGAAAGCAATTCAGGGAAGGGCGAGCACAAGGTCTATGCAGAACTGGTCGCCGAACTGGTGAAGCAGTGGCGCAGGGACCTGCTGGATGACAACCTGCCGTTCGCGGTGGTGCAGATTGCCGACCTTGACGTGCGCCGGGACGACGCATGGAAGGGCATTCAGGAGGCGCAGTTGCGCATACCCGCTTTGTGTCCAGGCATCACGGTCGTCAAATGCGCGGACATCTGCGAAACGGACACGATCCACCCTCCGACCAAAGGGCCGCTCGCCGACCGCCTGGTTGACTGGGCGATGGCGAAAGTCGGGCAGCCGCCGCTTGCGGACAAAATCGCCGCCAGACACAAGGTTGTCGCCAAGGACATCTGGCACGGCCATTCCCGCGTAGTCTTCGAGTTCGAGGGGCATACGGCGTGGATCGTGGAGCCGGATGGCAAATGGGCGGCGGGACATCCTTGGACTTGGACGATGCAGTGGGCCGACGCCTTCGTGGAGCGGACGGGCGTTCTGGACCTGCTTGCGCAGGGATGGCGGCATGTCCATATCGACACTTTCGCGCACCGCATGGACGAGGAGGGGCTTCGCGTAAGCCGCGCCTTCCAGAAATACCTCGTGGATGAATTGGGCTTCGCGCCGAAGGCTAGGCTAGTGGGCATGAGCTGGGGAGGCTTCTTCTCCGTGCGCTATGCTGCGAAGTTTCCCGACTGCGTGGCGAGAATCTACCTTGACGCACCACTGCTGACATTTGCCGGAGGGTTCGGCGCAACCGCCGAGGCTCCGGCCGGATCGGCGGCGGAGATTGGCCCATGGGCCGCAATGGCTCCGAAGGACGGCGAGTGGCTCGCCGACCCCCGCATGCCGGTGAACATGGCCGAGGCCGTCGCAAAGGCTGGCATCCCCATCCTGCTGCTATACGGTGGCAGGGACGAAGTCGTCCTGCCATCCTTCAACGGCGAACCCTTCGCGGAACGCTTCAAGGCGGCTGGGGGCAACATCCGCGTCGTAAGGCGCGCGGAGTTCGGCCACCACCCGCACGGCGAGGAGCCTGGACAAACAAAAACAATTGCCGAATTTTTTAAAGGTGCCGAGGAGACGCCGTGAAAATGAACGCACCCGGAAAAAAAGCCCCCATGTTCACTGAATCGCAGCGCGACGCGCTTCTTGCGCGCATCCCGGCGGTTCGCGAGGCCGTACTCACCAACATGCGCCCGTTCGCGCAGTTCAACGGCGCCCGCATTCCAATCGCCGGTCCATCCTATCCGGGACTCTGGCTTGAACACTGCCAGGACTGGTTCTTCATGGCAGATCCGTCGCTCGGTCTCGGCGAGGAGGCTGAACGCGCCGCCTGGACCGCAATGGAGGCCTTCCCCGCGCACCAGCGCGACGATGGGATGCTTCCGTTCTGCTTCCCGCTCCGATGGGGACCGGCTCCGGAATTCTTCGACGCCTCGGCGGAATTCTGGCAGATTCAGGCCGTCTGGTCGCCAATAAGGGCCGGGATTGAACTCGCCCGCCGCCTCAATCGCCCAGAAAGCGACTTCGCCCGCCTCTATGACTGCGGAGCCCGCTACGATGCCTGGTTCCGCCGTTACCGAAACCGCGCCGAGACCGGCCTCGTCGAGATGTATTGCGAATACGACACTGGCCACGACAACGACCCGCGCGTCATCGACGGCGGCATTCCGCACTCCTGCCCCGGCAACGACGCCAGCAATATGCCTGCGCTCCCCTGCATGCCGGTGCTGTCGGTCGATCTCTCCGCAATGCTTTTCGGTACACGCATCGCGCTCGCCGAATTGGCTGACCTTCTCGGGCGCCCCGCCGATGCAGTCCGCTGGCGGACTGAGGCCGACGCCATCGGCGCCGCCATCAGGCGCCACCTCTACGACCCGGAGGACGAGTTCTTCTATGATCGCGACCCGTCTGGATTCCGCCGCTACCGCACGGAGCATGTCACACGCCTCTTCCTCAACGGCGTCCTGACACAGGACGAGTTCGACCGCACCTGGAAGCGCCACTTCGCCGTTCCTGGGCGCGGTTTCGCGCCGCCATACCCGATTCCGGCGGTGGCCGTGGACGACCCGCACTTCCCGCCGGAACCGACGCCGAACTGCTGGGGGCGCAATTCCCAGGCACCAACGCTCCTTAGGGCACTCCTCTGGGCCGACCGCTACGGGCGAGGCGAATGGCTCGACGGCGTATTAGCCATATGGCTCGGCATGACGCTTCAATATGCCGACCGCTATTGCTTCCAGCAGGAAATCGACCCTCTCACAGGCGTACCAATCGGGGACACCCCTAACTTCATGCCGGCTCTGCTACTGTACCTGGCCGCATGCCGGAGGATACTGCTATGACCTGGTTTGACTGGCTGATTCTTATTCTTCCCGTCTGCTTAGTGATGGGCATGGGCTTCTACACGCGGCGCTATGTCCGCGGTGTTTCCGACTTCCTCTCCGCCGGACGGCTATGCGGGCGCTACGTCATCTCCGTGGGCGACATGGCCAACACGCTCTCCATCATAGGCCTCGTCACAATCGTCGAGATCAACTACAAGACCGGCTTTTCCGTAGGCTTCTGGAACAGCGTGCTGATGCCTCTCTCGATTTTCATGGGGCTTACTGGATACGTCACATACCGTTTTCGGGAGACGCGGGCGATGAGCCTGGGGCAGTTCCTCGAGATGCGCTACAGCCGTAGTTTCCGCATCTTCGCCGCCGCGCTCCGCTCCCTTGCCGAAATGATCGCCAACATGATTATGCCGGCCATAGCCGCCCGCTTCTTCATCCGCATGCTCGACCTCCCTGATGTCTTCCACATCTTCGGAATCCCCGTCTCCACCTTCGTGGCGCTGATGGTCCTTTTCCTCACGCTCGCGATCACGCTCATCTGCTGCGGAGGAACGCTCGCGCTCATCGTGACGGACACCATCCAGGGGATGATACTCTATCCGATTCTCGTCTGCTTCATCGTCTTCGTCTTTTGGAAATTCTCCATCTCCGGCGAAATATTGCCAGTGATGACCGACCGCGTGGCCGGGGAAAGCTTCATCAACCCATACGACATCGGAAAGTTCCGGGACTTTAACCTCTTCACAATGGTGGTCGTCGGCATTTACATCACCATTATGAACAGGGGTGTCTGGATCGGCGCCGGCTACACGACCGCCGCGAAGAGCCCGCAGGAGCAAAAGATGGCCGGGCTGCTCGGCTCGTGGCGCGGGGCCATCGTGGCGCTCTTCGAGATTCTCGTGGCTTGCACGCTCGTCACGTTTCTCAACCATAAGGACTTCGCGCCGCAGGCCCACGCCGTGCGAAAGGACCTCGCCGTCCGCGTCGCCGACGACGTACTCAAAAACGACATTGGCGCCCGCAACGCCGTAAAGGCCGCCGTCGCCGAGATCCCTGTCATCATCCACGAAATCGGCGTCGATCCCCCGCTCTCACAGGAGTCCAACCCTGACAACGACTTCCTTGAAACAATACACGAGGCGTTGCTTGCGGACGCTCGCGCGCAAGTGGCGGAATCGGCTGAGGCTGCCAGCGCCGCCTCCGTCATCGACGCGGAGGGCCGCGCAAACGACGCCTTCCAGCAGTGCCGTACCCTCTTCAACCAGCTCAGTCTTTCCGTGACGATGCGCGCGCTGCTTCCGCCGGGACTGTTCGGCCTCTTCACCCTGCTACTCTTCCTCGCGATGCTCTCGACCGACGACACGCGGATCTACAGTGCAGCCCTCACCATCGCGCAGGACGTGGTGCTGCCCCTGCGGAAAAAGCCTTTCACGCCGCGCGGGCACCTTTGGATGATCAGGATTGTCGCAATCAGCATTGGCGTGTTCTTCCTCTTCGGGTCATGCTACATGAAGCAGCTCGACTACATCTACATGTTCAGCAACCTCGCCTGCGCCATGTGGGTCAGTGGCGCAGGGCCAGTCATGATATTCGGTCTATACAGTCGCTTCGGAACAGCCGCCGGCGCCTGGGCGGCCCAGCTGGCAAGCGCCTTCCTGAGTATTTCATACATCCTCGTGCAGCGCAACTGGGCCGACGTTGTCTATCCCGCGCTCGCCAAGGCCGGACTCGTCGAGACCCTGGATCGCCTCCTGCGCGCTCTCTCCGCCCCGTTCGAGCCATACATCCAATGGCGTATGGACGCCGTCAAATGCCCCGTGAACACAATTGAGTTCACCTTCTTCCTTTCGCTGCTGTGCGTCGCGCTCTACGTCATTGTCTCCAAACTCACCTGTCGCGAGCCGTTTAATCTCGCTCAAATGCTCCACAGGGAGCCTTTGAGTGAAATGAAGGGTGGCGCAGAGCGCCAAATGGCAAATGACGGAAATTCCATCGTTGCGGCCAAGGGCGCCCGTCACTCGTTATTCCGACGAATCGCAACGCGACTCGTCGGAATAACGCCCGAATACACGCGCGGAGACAGAATCATCGCATGGGGTGTGTTCCTGCACAGCTTTGTCTTCAACTTCGTCGTGTGCTTTGTCGGGGCCGTCATCTGGAACTTCTTCCACCGCTGGCCGGCGGCCTGGTGGGGACGCTACTTCGTCGTTGTGAACTTCATTGTCCCCGGCGTCGTGGCGGCTATCAGCACCGTGTGGTTTGGAATTGGCGGAGCAATCGACCTCACCCGCCTCTTCCGAGACCTCAAGGCGCGCCGTGAGGTCAATGTCCTGGACGACGGCCGCGTCGAGGGCCACGTCTCCCTCGCCGACAAGAAATAACTCAAGACCATCATCGTGTTATAATTGACCGACTATGAAAAAAACGGCATTCATCACCGGCGCCGGTGGTTTCATCGGCTCTGAAACAGCGCGACGCCTCTCCCGCGACGGCTATGCAATCGCAGCGGCGGACTTAAGGGAGGAGACGCTCGCGCAGACCGTCGAATCCATCCGCGCGGCGGGCGGCGAGGCGCGTGCATACCCCCTCGATGTCACGGACTGCGCAGCCGTCGAGGCGACCGTTGAGCGCATCGTCGCGGACTTTGGCTCGCTTGACGCGCTTGTCCATGTCGCTGGCGGCAGCGCGCGCATCGCCGGTGGTGCGCCCATTCGCCCGCTCGTCGAACAGGACACCGACGTAATCGACACCGTCATCAAGGTGAATCTCTACGGCGCACTCTGGACGGCGCGGGCGGCGGCCCGCGCCATGATTGCGCAGGGCCGTGGCGGGCGCATCGTCGCCTTCGCCTCAATCGTCGGCCTCAACGGCCTCATGGGGTGCGCCGACTACGCGGCGGCCAAGGGCGGCGTCATGTCGCTGGTGCGCGTCCTCGCCAAGGAGCTTGGCTCGCATAAGATTACCGCAAACGCCGTCGCCCCCGGTGTAGTCATGCGCCCCGAGGAGGGGGATAGTGCTTCCCGCGCCTTTGGCACGAACTTTCTCGGGGAGAAATGCACCGCCGCCGACATAGCCGGACTCGTCTCGTTCCTCTGCTCTCCCGACGCCCGATTCGTCACGGGCCAGACCTACGTCATCGATGGCGGCCGCTCCCTTGCGATGAAGGGAAGCGACTAGGGAAGTCCTTGCCCGTGGTGCCCACGCCTGAGATGAAGCTGGCGCGGCTGGAGCGGGGAAAGAAAACTAGGCGTAGTAGTGTTCCCAGTAGTCGCGGGAGCGGACGTGGCGGCGGGCCATGAGGTAGCCGACAAGTCCGCCGAGGAGATGGGCGACGTAGGCGATATGGCCCATGCTGGTCACCATCTCGAAGAGGTTGAACGCCACCAAGAGCAGCGCCATGTAACGCGCTTCCATGGTGATTGGGATAACGTAAAAGAGCAGCAGGGAGATTTGCTGGCGCGGGCAGAGGGCGGTGAAGGCGCCCATAAGGCCGAACACGCCGCCAGACGCGCCTACGCAGACTCCATAGCGGAAGAAGCCCTGTGACTCGCCCCAGCGCTGGGCCAGGGAAAGCCCGATCCGGCCCTGCTGCGCCACCCAATACCACAGGCGGGGCTCGAAGATGTCGAATACCATCCAGCCTATGCCGCCGACGGCCGATGAGACGAGGAAGATTGTCCAGAAACGGCGGGTGCCGAGGAGGCGCTCAACGGAGTAGCCTAGGAAAATCAGGGTGAAGAGGTTGAGGAAAAGGTGCCAGAAGGAGCCGTGGAGGAAGGCGTATGTGACAGGCTGCCAGATGCAGCCATGCGAGAACCAGGGCCAGTGGATGCCGAAAATGGCGGAGAGAAGGGCGTCGAGGGGTGCGCGTGCGCCATCGCCAATGGGAACGGTGAAGAATGAGGCGAGGCACTGGATGAGGAAAACGGCTACGGATATGCAGGTGATGGCGCGGACGGCGGGATAGTTGGAGAGAATAATGCCGAGGCTGCCGGGGAGGGAACGCAGGAAAAGGGAAAGACGGCGGAACATGGCGCAGGGCAGGGGAGGGCGCTAGGCAGTGGGCGCGGAGGGCGCGGCACTCAGATTTGCGGAACTCGAATCGTCGGAAGGCGCGGCACTCTGATTTGCGGAACTCGGATTATCGGGAGCCTCGGGCTCGGCTTCGGGCATGGGCTCGGGTGGAGGCGGTGGCGGGGGCGGCGCGGCATCGTCAGAGAGGCCGATGCGGGCGGGGAAGGGGATGGCGCCCTGAATCTTCTGCCCAGGAAGGAATGCGATTTCGCCGGCGTGGGCTCCGTCGATGAAGATGCGGTGTGCGCCGGCGGTTGTGATGAAGAGGTCGCACATTTCCTGTCCGCCGAAGCAAAGGCCGATGGGGCGCTTTACCGGGATGGCGTAGGTGTAGAGCCTTTCTCCAGTTGGAACGTGGCGAATGACGGCGGCACCGCCGATGCGGGCGATTAAGACGCTTCCGTCTGCGACTGGCGCGATTCCACCGGGGGCGCCGCGCTGGCGCGGGGCCTCGTCAAGGCAGTTGAAGAAGGGGGCCGCTGCGAGTTGGGAGGCGCCGTAGTCGAAACGCAGGGTTTCGGGGCGGATGGCGTGGGAATTGGAAAGAAGGAGCGTGCGGCCGTCGGCGGTAAAGGAGAGCCCCGACGGCGTGCCGATGGTCTCGCGAAGAAGAGAAAGGCGCCCGTTGCGGTCGAGAAGATACAGGCGCGCAGGGTGCTTCGGGCCGGAGAGGGTCGCGCAGATGACGCAGCCGGCGGGGTCGGCCACGGCGCAGGCGAAGCGGGTGCGGCGGAGGTCGGAAATCGGCGGCACGACGGTGTCGGTGACGGCGCCGTCGCGGAAAGACTCCACGCAGCCGTTTTCGCGGAAGAGAAGGAGGGAGGCGTCGGCCTGGACGACGATAGCGCCGACGGGGCGGCCGTCGTCAAGGACGGTCTCGACCTCGTCGGAAGCGGGGTCGAGGCGGAAGAGCTTGCAGGCGTCGATGTCGCTCCAATAGAGCCTCGCCTCGGTCTGGTTCCAGACCGGGGCTGAGGGGTATCTAGCGGGCGCGGCTGCGGCCAGCCATTCGACTTGGCTCATTCTGCGGACTCCTGGCTATTGAGCCGGGATGGCCGCGAGTTCCTTCTTGATGAGCTCGATGGATCCGGCCTCCTGGGCCTTTTCGAGGGCGGTTGCGTAGTAGTCGCGGGCTTCCTTGTAAGCCTCTGCGGCCTTCTCCGGGTCGGGGATGGAGGCGTAAATGTCGCCGATGCGGGCGGCGTTGCGGCCGAGGATCATCTCACGGGAGTGGACAACGCCGGTGGTCGGGTCGCTGGTGTCCTCCTGGGAAACCTGGATTACGGACATGAACTTGCGGAAGTCGCGGATGGCGTCAAGCTTGCGGCCTTCCTTGAGGGCCTTGTGGGCAGAGACTTTGGATATGGCCATGGTGTGCCAGTTCTCGTCATAGCCGGAGAAGCCTTCGTTGAGGAGTTTGAGGGCGGTGTCGTAGTCCTCAAGGATGAACGAGAAGTCGAGGAGGACGGTGCGGATGGAGGAGCGGGAGTTGTCCGGCGAGGCTGCAAGCAGGCGCTCGGCGATGGACCGCATCGGGGTGGCGAAGGAGGGGTCGTCGATGTTGTCGTAGGCGTGGTTGACGAAGATCGAGGAGATCTCCTGCTGCTGGGTGGCGCCGCCGAGGAGGGCCTCGATGCGCTCGGGAACCTTGGAGACATCGGTCTTGGCGGCTGAGGAGACCCACTGGCGCGCGGAGTATCCGGCGGCCATGCGGCCGGAGTTGGGGTCGGTGGCGATCTTGCCGCAGATGGCGTCGATGGTGGCGAAGCGCTCGGCCTTGAGAGCCAGCGGGATCGTGGAGCGGAGGGCGTAGTTGAGCTCCTTGTCGGGCAGGGTGGTCGTGGAGGCGAAGGCGGCTGCGAGATCGTCCCACTTGCCCTGGATGGCGAGGATGCGGAGGCGCATCACGGAAACGAGGTTGCGGGTGGTTTCGTCGCTGGTGACGGACTTTCCGGCGCGGGAGATGATGTCGGCGAGGAGGTCGTTCTTGCCGCGGGTGATGAGGGACTCGAGCGCGCGGCGGAGGATTTCGGCGGCGTCGCCTTCGGGTGCCATCGCGATGAGCTTTTCAGCGGCCGCGATCACGCGGGCGTCGTCGCCGGCCTCGATGGCGGCGTTGATGTTCCACTCGGTGAAGGTGCGGCGGATGTTGGGCGCGATTGCCTCGAGGGCGAGGATTTCGTCAGTCCATGCGAGGGCTGCGGCCTGGTCGCCGGCGTTGGTGAAGTGGAAGAAGACCGCGCCGAGGACGCCGTCGGACAGGGAGTTGTCGCCGGAGGTGAAGGCGGCGATGACGCGGGCCTTGGCGGCTTCGACGTCGCCGTTCTCAAGGAGGATGCGAACCAGCGGCGGCAGAATCTGCGCCCGGTAGGCGGCGTATTCCTCGCTGTCGAAAGCCTCGGCGAGGAGGGCTGTCGTCTCATTGGTGGAGCCGGCCATGAAGAGGGTCTCGGCCTTCTGGAAAAGCTTGTAGAGGGGGTCTTCCTCGTAGGGCATTTCTCCCTCGTTCATTTCGGCTGGCTGCGCGACGTCGCCCTCATTTGGCGCGGGTTGCGCGTTCTTGTCGCACTTGCCGAAACAGCCTGCGAGGGAAATTGCCGCAGCCACGGCAACGAGGTTCCTAGTTGCAATTGTCATTTACGTCTCCTTGGGTAATGGGCATTAAAAAATAAAAAAAGACAAAATAGATTTTACTCCAAAACTGAATTTATTTCAACAGTTGCGCGAAATATTTTTTTCGCATGGCAGGTTTTGGGGGCTTGATTTTGTCGGGCTCAGGCTGGCCGTGAAAGGGGAAAGCGGCAGAAATCGCCGTTTTTTGCTATAATGGATACCTCTCTTTCACAAGTCAAGAACTGAATTGGAGAACAAAACAATGGCTAGAATCTATAATTTCAGCGCTGGTCCGGCGGTGCTTCCCGTTGAGGCACTCGAAGCGGCGCGCGACGAGATGCTCGACTACAACGGCTCGGGAATGTCCGTGATGGAAATGTCGCACCGCGGCAAGGTCTATGCGGCGATCCACGAGGAAGCCAAGCAGAACATCCGCGACCTGATGGGCCTGACCGACGACTACGAGGTCATTTTCGTGCAGGGCGGCGCCAGCCTCCAGTTCGCGATGATCCCGATGAACTTCCTCGGCGAAGGCAAGGTCGCCGACTATGTCGATTCGGGCAACTGGGGCGCACAGGCCATCAAGCAGGCGCGCCTTATCGGCCAGGTCAACATCGTCGCCGACTGCAACAAGGACATCCCCACCCGCATGCCTCGCGAGGGCGAGTGCAAGTGGACGTCTGGCGCGGCCTACGCCCACATCACCTCGAACGAGACCATTTCGGGCGCACAGTGGAAGACACTCCCGAAGACGGAGGCCCCGCTGGTCGCGGACATGTCGTCGGACATCCTTTCGCGCCCCTTTGACATCAAGGACTTCGCGATGGTCTATGCCGGGGCGCAGAAGAACCTCGGCCCTGCGGGCATGGCGCTGGTCGTGATCCGCAAGGACTTCGCCGAAACCGGCAGCAAGGCCCTCCCGACGATGCTCAAGTATTCGACCTTCATCGAGAAGGACTCGCTCTACAACACGCCGCCCTGCTTCAGCATCTACATGCTCATGCAGACGACTCGCTGGCTGAAGAAGTTCGGTCTTGAGAACATCTACAAGCAGAACGTCGAGAAGGCGGCCAAGCTCTATGCGGCGATCGACGCCAGCGCCTTCTACCGCGGCACCGCCGTGAAGGAGTTCCGCTCCGACATGAACGTTACCTTCCGCCTCCCGACCGAGGAACTGGAAGCCACGTTCTGCGCCGAGGCGAAGAAGGTCGGGCTAGAGGGGCTGAAGGGCCACCGCAGCGTCGGCGGCATCCGCGCCTCGATTTACAACGCCTTCCCGCCGGCCGGCGTCGATGCCCTCGTCGCCTTCATGGCCGACTTCGAACGCAAGTTCGGGTGAGTGGGTACGCGGGGCAGAGCCCGCGAGTCAGGACATGAACCCCGCGAAATAGGACAGCGATTGGACGCTAGAACAGAAAAGTGGGAAGAGGCGCTTTTCGCGGCTCTTGAGGCCGCCGACGCCGAAATGGAGGAGCGCTACGGCGACCGCTTCCCCCTGCATCCGGCGCGTCCGGCGCACGGGGAGGCGGCAAGCCGCCAGTATGACGGCCTCTTCGCCTTCGCGGCGGGCTTCTCGCCGGGGTTCGGCTCAAAGTTCGGCCCCGGCTACTCGCTTTCCTTCCGCATAGTCACGCTCGCAGGCGTTCCCGACGACTTCCGGGCGAAGTTCGAGGAGGAGGCGGTCTCCGCGCTGGGCAAGCAACTGGATAAGTTCCTGCCAGGGCGCAACCTCGAAATCGTCCGCGACACCGACTCCTGGAAAATCGTCGGCGACCTCAAACTCTGAGCGAGAGCGCAAGACAAAAAAACGGCGGCACCTGCCGCCGTTTTTTTGTCTCTTACACACGCGCTCACGCGCCGTAGCCGTGCGGGTGGGCGAGATGCCATTTCCACGCCGACTCTACAATGGCGTCGATTTCGGTGTAGGCGGCCTTCCAGCCAAGGACCTCTGCGGCGCGGCCGACCTTGGCCACGAGGCGGTCGGGGTCGCCGCCACGGCGCGGGGTCACCTCCGCTGGGATGGGGAGCCCGGTGACGCGCCTTGCGCTCTCGACGACCTCGCGCACGGAGAAGCCGCGCCCGGTGCCGAGGTTCACCGCGCCCTCCGCGCCACTCTCAATGGCCTTGAGATGGGCGTCGGCCAGGTCGCTGACGTGGACGTAGTCGCGGATGCAGGTGCCGTCGGGCGTGGCGTAGTCGTCGCCGAAGATCTTGGCGCAGGGGGCCTGGCCGAGACCGACTTGGAGGACGAGTGGAATGAGGTGCGTCTCGCAGGGGACGCGGTGGTCCTCTCCGAGTTCGCCCTCGGCGCCGCAGGCGTTGAAGTAGCGCAGGGCGATTGCGGAGAGGCCGTGGAGCTGGCGGTGCCAGCGGAGCATGGTCTCGAAAATCAGCTTGGATTCGCCGTAGGGGTTGGTGGGCCGCTGCGGGGTCTCCTCGGAAATCAGCTCGGTTCCTGGCTCGCCGTAGGTGGCGCAGGAGGAGGAGAAGACGATGCGGTGGACATCGCACTCGCGCATGGCCGCAAGAAGATTTATGCCGCCTCCGACATTGTTCTCGAAGTAGAGCTCGGGCTGACGCATGGACTCGCCGACAAGGGCGTATGCGGCGAAGTGCATGACGGCATCGGGCTTCTCGGCCGCCATTGCGGCGCGGATAGCTGCGGCGTCGCGCAGGTCGCCGACGTGGAGCGCCACGCCTTGGGGGATGGTTTCGCGGTGGCCGCGCTCTAGGTTGTCGAAGATGGCGACCTTGTGTCCGGCCGCGATGAGGCGACGCGTGGTGACGCTGCCGATGTAGCCGCTGCCGCCTGTGACGAGTATCTTCACTGATGAATCCCTTAGTTGAGAAGTTGAAAAGTTGAAAGGTTGAGAAGTTGGGAAGTTGAAAGGTTGAAGAGGGGAAGGGGTTAGGTTGCTTGGAGGGCGGCGATGGCCTCTTCAAGGGCCTTGACCTTCTCCCTGAGCTTGGCGATCTGCTTGGGCGATGCGTTCAGCGCAACGAAGTCTCTCATGCTTTGCTGTGGGGTGCCGATGACATATTCGCCAGGGGGAACGTCCCGCGCAACGCCGCACTGCGGGCCGACCTGCGCGCCGTCGCCGATGTGGAGGTGGCCGGAGAGTCCGGCCTGCGCCCAAATGCGGACGCCGTTGCCGACGGTGGTGCTTCCGGCAATGCCGGCCTGCGCGATGACTCCCGAGAAGTTGCCGATGCGCACATTGTGGCCAATCTGCACGAGGTTGTCGATCTTCACGCAGCTGCCGATGCGGGTTTCGCCGAAGCGGGCGCGGTCGATGGTCGTGTTGGAGCCAATCTCGACGTCGTCGCCGATGCGGACTATGCCGACCTGCGGAATCTTCTCAACTGACGGGATGCCAATTGGGAGCATTTCGACGGAATAGCCGAATCCGTCGCTGCCGATGACCACGCCGCAGTGGGCGATGAACTTCGCGCCTATGACGCAGCGTTCGCGGATCTTCACGCCGGGGTAGAGGTGTGCGCCCTGGCCAATGGTCACGTCCTCGCCGATGAAGCACTGCGCCTCGATGACGGAGCCGTCGCCGATCTTCGCGCCGCGCTCTATGACGGTGAAGGGGCCGACATGGACGTTGGCGCCAAGCGTGGCCTCTGGCGAGACGATCGCGGTTGGGTGGACGCCTGGCTTGCGCGCCGGCGGCGGGGGCGAGAGAAATGGCGCGGCATGCGAGAATGCCTTGTCCGGATTGGCGACGCGGATGAGGGCCTTGGCCGAAGACGTCCCCTTCCAGTTAGCGCCGACGATGACGGCGGACGCATGGGTGGATGCGACCTGGTCGGTGTAGCGCTTGTTCGAGAGGAAGGAGAGGTCGCCCTCGCCGGCCTCGGACAGGCTGGCCATGCGGGTGAGGGCGACGGAGCCATCGCCTTCAAGTGTGCCGCCTATCTTGGCGGTCAGTTCGGCTGCGGAGATCATGGAGAAAGAGGGAACGGGGAATGGGGAACGGGGAACGGGGAACAGGGAATGTGAAAATGTGAAAATGTGAAAGTGTGAAAATGTGAAAATGTGAAAATGTGAAAAAGATTAGATAGTAACAGTCATTGGCTGTTGGCTATTGGTTGTTGGATGTTTTCACAATTTCACATTGTCTTCGTCCTTGGACTCCTCGTCCTTGGCTGGCGGTTCCTCGATGCCCATGATGGACATGATGGCGGCGGTGATGTCGAGGGCGTCGTCGGCCCAGACGGCCGCTGGCGCGATGCCGAGGCGGCTGCCGGTGATTGGCAGGACGATGGAAATGCCATTGGCCTTGGCGTATTTGGCGACCTCGGTCTCGACCTGGCGGACGGTGATGCGGAGGAGGCGCAGTTCCTGCTCGTTCAGGCTGCGCTGGAGATCCTGGCGCTTCTCAAGGAAGTCGCGCTCGGCGCTGCGGGCGATCTCGACGCTCTTGGCTGCCTCTTCCTCAGCGCGTTTGCGGGCCTTCTCGCCAAGCGCGGGGTTGCGGCTCTCCTCGATGGCCGCCGAGGCGGCCTTGCGGGCGGCAGCCACGGAGTCCTCGAGCTTGCTCATCTCGCCCTGGTAGTCCTTGAGGGTGTCCTTGAGGATCTCCCTGTTGTGGGCGGTGTCGGGGTGGAGATCGACGATCTTCTCGATGTCGAGAGTCGCCATCTTGAATTCGGCGGATGCGCTGGTGGCCAGCATTGCGGCCGCGACTGCTGCGGCCATGGCGGTTGTCTTGGTGAACTTCATGTTTTTTTGCTCCTATTAAAAAGTAATCTAAAATTATAGCAAAACGCCTCACTTCAGGCGGGGCATTTCAGCCCATGCGCGGCGGGCGATGATTCTGGCCCTCGCGATGGCCTCCTCCATCCAGTCCTTCAGCGGCGTCGCCGCATAGGCGTCGTTCTCGTGTCGGTTGGGCTTGGATGAGCGGTTCAGCTCGAAGGTCAGCGGGCCTGTGAATGCGTGGCGCTCAAGGCGCTCCATGATTCCTGGCCAGTCGGCGATGCCGTCGAAGGGGAGAAGGTGGAGGTCGTCGTGCCAGGTGGTGGGGCCGGATGGGTCGGTGATGCCTAGGTTGTCGTTGAGGTGCGTTCCCAGGAGGCGGGCGCCGTGGGATGCCATCATGTCGCGGCTGCGGTTGTAGCATAGCTCGTGGCCGGTGTCCCAGCAGAAGCCGACGGCGGGGTGCTCGGAGAAATGCTCGAGCAAGGCGTCGAGGTGCTCTTCGCCCTCGGTGTTCTCAAGTGCCACCTTGACGCCAAGGCGCTCTGCTTCGTCGGCGACGCGCGCGAAGCGAAGGAGGCCGGTGTCCGTTGGCTCGGTAGGCTTGAAGCCAATCCAAGCGTGGGCGACCATGATTGGCGCGCCGATGTCGGCGGTGACGCCAAGGCACTTTTTGAGTTCGGCGACGGCGGCGTCGCCCTTTGCCTCGTCGTCGCCCCAGAGGTCTGCGGCCTTGCCCCAGGGGGCGTGGACGGATTGCACGGCAAGCCCCAGGGCCGCCCCGCGCCGCGTCAGGGCGTTCAGGTCAACGTCCTCGCGCCATACGGCGAACCATCCGTTCCATCCAGTTTCGGCCAGGGTGTCAATGGATGCGTCCCAGGGGCCCCAGTCCTTTGAGATGCCGAGGCAGAGCGGCCTTGCGGCGCCGGAGGGTTTTTCGTCCGATTTGTTCATGGCATGCAGTGATGTGGTTAGCGGAGCGCCGCCGCGACTTGAATGGCGAAGTAGAGTGCGATTGGCGCGAACACGAGGCTGTCCACGACGTCGAGAAGGCCGCCAATCCCGGGGATGAAGCGGGCGCTGTCCTTGATGGATGCCGCGCGCTTTAGCATTGACTCGATAAGGTCGCCGAAGACGCCAACGGCGACGAGGAGGAGGGATAGCGCCAATGCGCCGATGGTTCCGATCAGCGGCGTTCCAGAAGATGCCCAGAAGATGCCGTCGGGACCCCATGCGAAGCGACGCGCAAGGAAGAAGAGCGCCATGCCGGTGCCAACGCCTACGGCGATTCCACCGGCCAGCCCCTCCCACGACTTCTTTGGGGAGATGCGGGGGAACATCGGATGAGTTTCGGTCGTTCGTGAGCAGATTGTGCCTACGGCGAAGGCGCCGGTGTCGGACATTTTCACGACGATTGAGAGAAAGAACGCCATGAAGACGGCGGCCCTGGTGGTGGCGTGGCCGGCGGGCGCTTCCCACTGCGCCACGCGAACGTAGTAACTGAGCATCAGGGGAAGGTAGAGGAAGCCCAGGAAGGTGATTGCGCCGGACTCCATTGCGCGCTTGGCGTCGCGGTCGAACATAGTCCTCATCATGATCGCGAAGAAAATGACGAAGAGTGCGAGGGGGCTCCAGAGCGCGTAATGGGAGGTCTGGGACTCCATTAGGGCGAATGGCGGCAAGAAGAAGTATTCGCAGAGGATCCAGCAGACGCCGCAGAAGATGCCGAAGGTCTTGTAAACGCGGTAGCCTGCGTGGAGCGCAAGGGCGTAGAACTCGTAGAGGGCCGCGGAGGAGAGGGCGAGTAGCATCAAAAGCAGCAACGGGCTGCAGGCCAGAGCCAGCATCGTCGCGAAAAAGATGGCAACCAGAATGCCCGCGATTACGCGCCGGCCGATCATTCAGCAGCCCCCGCCGAAGCCGCGCATTGTTGTAGAGTCTTCATCGTTTGGTGTTCAAACCCTGTTGGAAAGGGACAAGAAAAGTCTATATTGTTGCCCGCCGCATGTCAAGCGACTTGCAAAAGCGCGCTATATGGAGTAGGATGGAAGCACCGTTTTCACAAAGGGAATAAGCAATGCTTGACATCAGGAAAATCCGTGAAACGCCCGACGCCGTGAAGGCCGGGCTCGCCGCCAGGGAGGCAAACCCCGCGGCAGTTGACGAAATCATCGCGCTAGACGCAGTGCGCCGCGAGAAGACCTCCGCCGTCCAGGCCCTCCAGGGCGAGCGCAACGCCATGTCCAAGAAGATTGGCGCCGCGCGCAAGTCTGGCGAGGACACCTCGGCCCTCCAGGCCGAAGTCCGCGAGCTTGGCGAGCGCATCGCCGCCCTCGACAAGGAGGCCAGCGAGATCGACGAAAAGCAGCGCTCTCTCCTCCTCTCCCTGCCCAACCTCCCCGCGCCTGGCGTCGTGCCCGGCGGCAAGGAGGCCAACGAGGTCGTCTCCGTGTGGGGCGAAAAGCCCGTCTTCGACTTCGAGCCGAAGGACCACGTGGCCCTCTGCACCGAGCTGGGGCTGATCGACTACGACCGCGGCGTCCGCATGGGCGGCAACGGCTTCTGGCTCTACCGCGGCATGGGCGCGCGCCTTGAATGGGCCCTGCTGAACTACTTCATCCAGGAGCATCTCAAGGACGGCTTCGAGTTCATCCTCCCGCCGCACCTCCTGACCTACGAGTGCGGCCTCACCGCCGGACAGTTCCCCAAGTTCGAGGAAGACGTCTTCCGGCTGAAGGAGGAAGGCTTCCAGTTCCTCCTCCCGACGGCCGAGACGGCTCTTGTGAACTTCCACCGCGGCGAGATACTCGAGGAGAAGGAACTCCCCAAGAAGATGTTCGCCTACACCCCATGCTACCGGCGCGAGGCCGGATCCTACCGCAAGGAGGAGCGCGGCATGGTGCGAGGCCACCAGTTCAACAAGGTGGAGATGTTCGCCTACACCCTCCCGGAGCAGTCCGAGGAAATGCTGCAGCTGCTGATCCGCAAGGCCTGCGCCCTCGTCGAGGGGCTTGGGCTGCACTACCGCCTCTCCAAGCTCGCCGCCGGCGACTGCTCGGCTTCGATGGCCACCACCTACGACGTCGAGCTCTGGATCCCGTCGATGAACGTTTACAAGGAATGCTCCTCGGTCTCCAACGCGATGGACTACCAGGCGCGCCGTGGCAACATGCGCTTCCGCCGCGCCGAGACTCGCAAGATCGAGTTCATGCACACGCTCAACGGCTCAGGACTCGCGACCTCGCGCCTGCTGCCGGCAATCGTCGAGCAGTTCCAGCGCAAGGACGGCTCGGTCGCGGTGCCGAAGGTGCTGGTGCCATACATGGGCGGCGTTGAGACCATCGAGCCGGCGAAGTAGCCAGGAGGTTCCGGAAGGCCTGGAGGATCTAGAAGAGCTAGAAGTTCTAGATGTTCTAGAAGTCCCAAGCATGGTGCGCAAGTTCCGCCACTTCCTGGAATACCTCGGCGCCGCTGCGGCGCTCTCCCTGGCGCGTGCGTTGCCGCCGGGCGCCCTGATGGCCATGGCGCGGGGGATGGCCTCTTTGGCCTTCATCCTGCTTCGGCGCCGCCGTCGGGTGGCCATCCGAAACCTCATGGCCACCGGCGTTGCAGCCACGGAAGGCGAGGCGACGCGCATCGCCCGCCGCTCCTTCCAGTCTCTCTCGCTGAGCATCGCGGAGTCGGTCACCGTTCCTGCTCTTCTCGCCGGCAAGGACGCATCGCGAGTGAAGGTAAAGATGGAGGTGCCGCCTGAAACGCTGGCCGCGCTGGGCGACGCCTCCAAGGGCATCATCCTCGTAAGCGCCCACCTCGGCAACTGGGAGCTGGCGGGCAAGCTCTGCTCGAACTACAAGCGCGTCACCGGCATCGCCCGCCGCATGGACAACCCCCTGGTCCAGGGCCTCATGGAGCGGCGCGGCATCAGGGAGGGCATGGAGACAATCGACAAGCACGACGCCCACCCGATGAAAATCGTCCGCGTCCTGCGCCGCCACGAAATGCTAGCCATCCTCGTTGACCAGCACGCCTCCGGCGACGCCGCGACAATCGACTTCCTCGGACTTCCCGCGCGCTCTTACACCACACCGGCCGTCCTCCAGCGGCTCACAGGCGCGCCGATACTCGTAGGCGCGGCAATCCGCAACGGGCCGCTTGACTTCTCATTCCACATGTCGGAGCCGCTGGACTACGGCCTCTCAAAGGAGTCCACCGAAGCCGACATCCTCCGCGCCACCCAGGACATCGCCGACCGCCTTGGCGCATACATCCGGCGCTGGCCGGAGCAATACCTCTGGGCGCACCGCCGCTGGAAGGCGGCGCTCGGCAAGGCGCCCCTAGCCCCTAACCCCTAGTCCCTACCCCATGAAATACATTGCTACAATCGGCCTCGAAACCCACGTCCAGCTCAAGACGAAGACCAAGATGTTCTGCTCGTGCAGCCTTCACTTCGGCGACGAGCCGAACACGAACGTCTGCCCCGTGTGCATGGGCTACCCCGGCGCGTTGCCGGTGATGAACCGCCAGGCGGTGAAGTTCACCGTGATGGCCGGAATGGCCCTGGGCTGCCGCATTCCGTGCCACAGCGCCTTCGACCGCAAGAACTACTTCTACCCCGACATGTCCAAGGACTACCAGATTTCGCAGAACGGCGCGCCGCTCTGCGTCGGCGGTGGCGTCGAGATCGCCCTGCCCGATGGCAGCGGGAAGAAGTTCGTCCGCATCAACCACATCCATCTTGAGGAAGACGCGGCCAAGATCAACCACTACGCCCGCCAGAGCGGCGTCGATTTCAACCGTTGCGGCACGCCGCTTATGGAGATCGTCGGCGAACCCGACCTCTCCTCGGCCGACGAGACAATCGCCTACCTCGAGGCGCTGAAGGAGACGCTGGTCTATGTGGGCGTGTCCGACTGCAACCTCGAAGAGGGCAACATGCGCTCGGACGTGAACATCTCCGTGCGTCCAGAAGGGCAGGAGACGCTAGGCACGAAGGTCGAAATCAAGAACATGAACACCTTCAAGGGCATCCACGCCGCAATCGAATACGAAGTGGCGCGGCAGATCGAGCTTCTCCAGCGCGGCGGCGCGGTTATCCAGGAGACGCGGCGCTGGGATGGCGAGGTCGGCGAGACGCAGTCCATGCGCGGCAAGGAGAACGCCCACGACTACCGCTACTTCCCGGAGCCTGACCTGGTGCCCGTGGAGCTGGACGAGGCAACGGTCGAGGCCTGGCGCAAGGAGCTTCCCGAACTGCCGGAGGCGCGCCGCGCACGCATGGTCGAGCAATACGCTATACCCGAATACGACGCCGGTGTGATTTCCGCCGAGCGCGCCTATGCCGATTTCTTCGAGAAGGCGGCGGCCCTGGCGGCGCCCGTTGCGGCCAAGACCGTTTCCAACTGGTTCATGACCGAAGTGCTGCGACTTGTCTCGGAAAGCGGCAAGACGCTGGGCGAATCGGCGCTGTCGCCAGAGGCGCTGGCCGAACTGCTTCAGCTGCTGGATGCGGGCACCATCAACGGCCCGACGGCCAAGGAGCTCCTGCCCGAACTCTTCGAGAAGGGCGGGATGCCGAAGGCTCTCGTCGAGGCCCGCGGCCTGGCGCAGGTGAGCGACACTGGCGCGCTGAAGGCCATGGTCGAGGCGGCAATTGCCGCCAATCCGAAGTCGGTGGCCGACTACAAGGCCGGCAAGAAGGCGGCGGCGGGATTCTTCGTGGGCCAGGTGATGAAGGCCAGCAAGGGCAAGGCCGACCCCAAGGTGGTGGGCCGTCTCGTCGCGGAGGCGCTTGGTTAGGCGAGAGAAGACGAAATGACGATCAGGGACTTTTTCGACAGGGCGACAACTGAACACGCTGGACGCGTGGCGCAGCGCTTTTTCGTTGGTGGCGCCGTGAGGGAGAGGTCTTACGCCGAGATTCGCGGCGAGGTTCTGCGCATGGCGAGCGCCGTACGGGCGCGGGGAATCCGCCCAGGCTCCGACAACGTAGCGCTAGTCCTGGAGAACTGCCCCGAGTGGCCGGTAATCTACCTGGCGCTTGCCTGCATGGGCGTGACGGTGGTGCCGATAGACCCCAAGCTCAAGCCCCGCGAGATGGGCTACATCTTGGCGGCATCAGGCGCCAAGCTCGCCTTCGCCGGCGCCAAGCAGCGCGAGGAGATAGAGGCCATGCGGGCGGACTTGCCCGCGCTCGCCGAGGTGGCCGGTCCCGATATCCCGCCGGAAGGCGCCCCCGAGTCGCCTGGCTTCGACGGGCTCCCGCGTCCTACCGAGGACACCGTAGCATCCCTCATCTACACCTCCGGCACCACCGGCTCGCCGAAGGGCGTCATCCTCACCCACGGCAACTTCGCGGCAGACACCCTGGCCGCCGTCGTTCCCGTGAAGTTCTGCAAGGAGGACAACTTCCTTGCCGTCCTCCCCTTCTTCCACACATACTCCTTCACCGGCAACATCCTCCTGCCACTCTGCCAGGGCGGGTGCATAAGCTTCATCCGCTCCATCAGGACAATTGGCGAGGACATGAAGGCGCTGCGCCCTACGATCCTCATGGCGGTGCCGCTGCTTGCCGAGAAAATCTACTCAAAGGTGGAGAAAGGGGTGAAGTCCAACCCGCTGGCGCGTCTGCTTGTGGCGCTGGGGCTGGGGAAGGTCATCGGGCGCAGGGTCGTGAAGTCGCTTGGCGGCGCGCTGCGCTTCATCGCCATCGGCGGCGCACCGGCCGACGCCAAGGTGATCGAGGGCCTGTGCAAGCTTGGCATTTCGACGCTGGAGGGCTACGGGCTTACCGAGTGCTCGCCGCTAGTCTGCTACCCGACTCCGGAGACCTTCAAGGTCGGAACAGTCGGGAAGGTGCTGCCCTGCATGGAGTTCAAGCTCGCAGACCAGGACGACACCGGCGCAGGCGAACTGTGCGTGAGAGGCCCCAACGTGATGAAGGGCTACTACAATGACCCCGAGGCCACGGCGGCGGCCTTCGACGCCGATGGCTACCTGCACACCGGCGACCTCGTGCGGCTGGACGCCGAGGGCAACGTTTCGATTTGCGGCCGCCGCAAGGCGATGATCGTGAACCGCGAGGGAAAGAACATCTACCCCGAGGAGATCGAGCAGCTGGTGAACCGCTCGCCGCTGGTGGCGGAAAGTCTGGCGCTAGGCTACAAGGTGGGCGACGAGACCGGCGAGCGCGTGGGCCTTATCGTGCAGGTGGACGACGACAAGTGCGCCGCGGCCGGCGAGCCGAAGTCGCGCTGGGACGCCCTTGTCTCGCGTGAAATCGAGCGCATCTGCAAGCTGGGGCTGGCCGCATACAAGATACCCCGCAAGATCGTGATACGGCACCTGCCATTTGAATTGACCTCCACGATGAAGGTGCGCCGCGTCAAATACGACGGCGCATTGGATGAGAAGTAGCGCGGGGCAGAGCCCGCGCATCAGGACAATGGGGGCGCACTGGCGAATCGCGGGGCAGGGGGCGCGCTAGCGAATTGCGGCGCGGAAGAAGGCGCAGGCGACGGCAAGCGCGGAGACGACGTTGAGGGAGTTCTTGAGGCCGTGCGATGGGATTTCGAGCACGGCGTCAGCGGAGGCCACCACGTCGGGGTCTAGGCCGAAGCGCTCGTTGCCAACAAGCAGTGCGCATGGTAGGCTGGGCTGGAAGGTGGCGATGTCTTTGGCGCTGTCCGCAGTCTCAAGGGCGTAGATGGCGCGGCCCTCGGCGCGGAGGGCGTCGATGGCGTCGCGGACGTCGGCTATGCGCTCCCATGGGAGCGCGTCGGCCGCGCCCAGCGCGGTCTTGACGACCTGCGGGGCGTCGGGGGTTGGCGTGTAGCCGCAGAGGACCAGCCTCTCCGCGCCGAAGAACTCAGCCGTCCTGAAAAGCCCGCCGGCGTTGAATGCGCTGCGGATGTTGTCGGCCACGATGACGAACGGGGCTCGGTCAGGAGGGCGGGGGGAGTCGGTGCAGCGGATGCCGATTTCGGCGTCGGTGATTTTTGCGCGCCTGTCCACGCGCTCCAATGGAACGAGGGCCGCCTGGATGGAGCGCTGCGTCGCCCCTGGCTGGAGCAGGTGGGCCAGGGATAGGATGCGCTTCGACGAGGCGCGGCGCATGAAGTCGAAAGCCGCAGAGCGGGCTTGCTCGCGGCTTTCGCTGTCTTGCGGGGCGTCGAAGGTTTCGCGGACGAGCCGCAGGGCCTCGCGCCATTCCTCGTTAGAGGAGTCGATCATCGGAATCGTTAGTCGTTAGTGGCTAGTCGTTAGTGGCTAGTGGTTAGTCGTTAGTGGCTAGTGGCTAACTTCCCTTTTCCCCGTTCCCTGTTCCCTTTTTCAACATTGGAACGATGTCAATGACATCGGCCCATTCGGCGTCGGGGTCGTCCGAGATGTATTTGATCATCGACTCGAAGCTGTCCCACATTTCATCGTAGCGGAAGAGTTCGTAGGAGTGGCCCCAGAAGTAGAATGCGCCAACCTCCTTCGCCTTGGCGTAGCGCTGCCAGAAATCAGGTGCCTTGAAGTGGCAGTTCGGCGAAATGGCGAGGGGCTCGGAGCAGTCGGTGACGTCGAAGGTGGTCTTCGTGGTGCGGCCGTAGGCAAAGCCGTTCTCGCGGAGGAGATCGATGGTGCCCTGGGTGAAGACCCCGCAGGGCCAGGCGAAGCCGGGGCAGGGCTCCTGGACGATGTCCTCGACGAACTTGCGGGCATCCATGGCGGCCTTGATCCACTCGCTGTCGGGTATGGAGCCGGCGTTCTGGTGGCGCCAGCAGTGGGATGCGAGCTTGAAGCCGCGGTAAACCTCGGGAATGTCGCGGTGGCAAAGCTTGCCGCACGCGAAGCCGAAGTTGTGGTTGTTTGTGCCCACGCCCTGCTTGACCCAGGTTGGCGTGCCGCGCTTCTCGGGATCCATGAGGCCGGGGTTGAGGTTGAAGGTGGCCTTCGCGCCGTGCTTGCGTAAAAGGTCGGTGAGGCGGATGTCGTTGACGACGCCGTCGTCCCAGCACTGGACAACTTTCATTTTCATTTTTTGCGTTCCTGATTTACTTGGTTCCAAAGAGACGGTCGCCGGCGTCGCCGAGGCCCGGCAGGATGTAGTTGTGGTCGTTCAGCTGGCGATCGACGCATGCCGTGTAGATTGGAACGGAGGGGTGGTCTTTGGACAGGGCGGCGAGGCCTTCGGGGCAGGAGACGATGCAGATGAAGATGATCTTCTTGAAGCCCTTGTCCTTCAGCAGCTGGACGGCCGCCGACGAGGAGCCGCCGGTCGCAAGCATCGGGTCGATGACGATGGCGATGGAGTCGTCCGTGGCCTGCGGGAGCTTGGCGTAGTATTCGACTGGCTTCGAGGTCACTGGGTCGCGGTACATGCCCAGGAAGCCGATGCGGGCGTTGGGGACGAGGTCGGTTAGGGCGTCGAGCATGCCAATGCCGGCGCGGAGGATCGGCACCAGGACTATTTCAGATGTCACGCGGTGGCACTGGGCCGTTTCAAGCGGCGTCTCCACGGCGACTGGCTCTGTGGGAATTTCGCGCAGGGCCTCGTAGGCGAGGAACTTCGATATTTCGCCGACCAGTTCGCGGAAGAGCTTGCTGCCGGTTGCCTTGTCGCGGACGAGGGAGAGTTTGTGTTGGACGAGAGGGTGGCGGACTTCAATGTACATGGTGTGTTCCGGATGATTAGTTTTAACAAGGGTTGAAAAACGACGCAACTATCCTACCAAAAATTGGCGGCTACTGCCGCTCATTCCTTTTCCCCCCATTCCCACATTGGCTGTTGGCGGTTTCCACATTTTCACAATTCCACATTCTTCCCTCTGTTCCCCGTTCCCCGTTCCCTATTCCCCGTTCCCTCCAGAGCCACTTGAACCGCGCAGGGCTCCTCCTTGCCGGTCCAGTCCTGGGAGGCGATCCACTCCTCGGCCGCGAAGATGCGCTGCGCGGCCTCTTCGTATGAAACAGCGCCAAGCTCGGAGAGAAGCCTGATGCCCCGGTCGATCAGCTTCTTGTTGGAGATGGAGACCCAGCTCATCCAGTTTCCGGCGACGCGCCCCATCGCGGCCATCGTTCCGGTGGAGATGCAGTTGAAGGCGAGCTTGACGGCGAGGTGGCGCCAGACTTCGAGGGGGGAGCCGGGGATGTCGTCCGCGATCCAGATGCCGTCGGCCGGGGCGGGGCCGATGTGGATGGCGGTTTGCTCTGGCCATGCGGCGGCAAGGCGCGCCGCGGCTTCCGTAAAGTCCTGCGGCCTGTCGCCGACTGTGACGGTCACGGCCGCCGCGCGCCGGTAGCCTTCGATGCGCTCGGGCGCCGGCTCGTTGCCTATCATGTAGGTGACTAAGTCGGCGCGCCCGATGCGTGGCGGGGAGTCGATGAATCTCTGCGGCATGCCAAGGGACTTTGCGTCTTCGGATGTGAACTCCAGACAGCGCGGGGTGCGGCGCAGCATTTCGTCCCAGCACTCGGTGGTGGGGTGGAGCGGGTTCTTGACGAATGCCCAGCTCTGCGCGAGGTTGCGGTCGCGGCTTGAGCGGAGGGGCGGCAGCATGAAGGTCGGGGAGCGTTCCGTGTTGTCGGTGAAGAGGTCGAGCATGCACTTGTCGGCGATGTAGGTGATGCGGCTGCCGACTTGGTAGAGGCCCTTCTCGAACTCGATGGCGCGGGCGAGCCCTGCGCGCCCGTCGGGCGACTCCAGCCCCGCCAGCAGGTGCTCGAAGGCGCTGGTGGCGTCTGGCTCGGCCTCGTCGGCGAAGCGCGGCATGAGGCGGCAGAGGGCCATTTCAAGCGCCCGCGAGCAGAGCAGTTGCTCGGAGGTCGTGGCCTGCATGCGCGTGGAGCCTGCGAGCGACATGGAGCCGCAGTAGATGTCGATGACGGTCACCTTGGGGTTGTCGATGGCCTCGCGGCAGCGGTCAAGGTGGGCGCGGAGGATGTCGGCCGGGTTGTTGAAGACGAGGAAGCAGGTGGCGCCATGTTCTACTGCGTATTGGAGAGTGCCGAGGACGCTGGAGGTCTCGCCGCCCTCGGTGATGGCCACGAAGGTGTCGCCCTCTCCGACGTCGAGGGCGGAGGCCTGGCGGCGTCCGCCTTCGGCGAAGTCCTCGAAGAACTCGACTGATTTGATAAGGGCGAAGTCGCCGCCGGTCATGATTGAGGCGGAACGGTCGGCAAGGGCTCGTTCTTCGGGGGAGAGTTCGGTGGCGCGGCGGTGGAAGAAGTCGCGCCACATTGACTCCAGGAGGATGGAGAGTCGTCCGGTTGCGCCGCAGCCGGAGAAGATGATGCGCCCCTTGGGTGCGCGGAGAGTCGCCTCCATGGCGGAGACGAGGCGCTCGAAGCGTCTGCCGGCGAAGACATGGCGCATGGTGATGGGGATTTGCCGGTCTCCGCGCTGGAGGCACTGGACGCCGGCGATGGTGGAGCGGCGGAAGTCATCCTCCAGGGAAGCGGTGATGGGGTTGGACTGTTCCGTGGGGAGGAAGCCCAAGTGGAACTGCCGTTCGTTTTCGATGAAATCGCGGGCCTTGGCCTTTGCCGCCTCCGAGCATTTGAAGGCGCCGGCGTTGCTGGCCGTCTGTTCAGTTGTCTTGTTCATGGTGCAAGAGATTATACCAGACCTGTGAATCATGTCAAAAAAAGGCGACTGCTGACGCGACGGGGAGGCAAATGAAAAGACACGGAGTTTTTTCTCCGTGTCTTTGTGCCTTCGCGTTATGTGGCGAAGGCACCGATGGAAGTTGTAGGCGAGGGAGGCTAGAACTTCTTCGCGAAGGTGAGGCCGAGGGTGTCGGTGCGGGCCTCGCTCACGCGGGTGTCAACACCGTGGATGATGCGGTCGGTCTCGTGGATGAAGACATACATGTAGTCGAGGGTGACGCTCCAGTCGTCCTTGGCGTAGGTGAAGCCAATGCCGATCTGGTCGCGGTCGCCGGGAGGGCACATCGTGTTGGAGTGGGCGGAGTCGGTGGGGTCGTAGTCGTGGGTGAGGCCGAGGTGCATCGTCCAGACTTCGGAAACCTGGTACTCGCCGCCGACGCTGAAGCGCCAGGTGTCGTGCCACTCCTGCGGCGCGCTCACGGAGCCGAGCATCGGCGAGTCGAAGTTCATGTCGATTGTCTTGTTGCAGCTCCAGCCGTTCCAGGTGACGTTGGCGCCAAGGTTGAGCTTTTCGTTCGCCTGCCAGTTGAGACCGGCCATGACCGACTGCGGCATGTTCAGCTCGCCGTCCGCGTCGCACTTGTAGCCGATGCGGGTGAGTTCGGCGTCGCCTTCAGGCTTTATGTCGGTCTTGCCGCGATAGACGAGGCCGAGGCGGAGTGTGTCGGTCAGCTGGTAGGCGGCGGAGAGGATGTATGAGTAGGCCCAGTCGTCGGCAGTGACGTGCATCATGGAGCCGACCTGCGGGATCATCCTGTCCATCACGATGTCGAAGTAGAGGACGCGGAGTCCGGCGCCGAGGGAGAGATCTTCGGTGGCCTGCCAGGCAATCGTGGGGCTGAGGGTGAAGGAGGTGATCATCGTCTTGGCGCTGTCGGCGGCCAGCGGCCAGGTGTCGCGGTTCTCGTAGCGGGTGCCGAGGCCATATTCGGAATATTCGCCAAAACCGAACCACAGGCTGTCGGCGACCTTGCCGCCCACATAGAAGTGCGGGTCGAGGAAGATCTTCTCGTCCTGGTCAACCTTCTGGCCCAAGGCGGTGGTGTAGAAGTCGGGTCGCAGCAACGTGACGCCGAACATGGTGTAGATTCCCCCGTCCTTGAGTTCCGTCATGTTGGCCGGGTTGAAATAGACGGCCGAGATGTCGCGCGTGGAGCCGACGAGCGTGCCCTGGAGGGCGTTGCCCCTGGCCGAAACTTCGTTGAGGCCGAAGCCGGCGCCGAATGCGGAAGTCGCAGAGGCCAATGCGGCCCCCGCCAGAATGTGCTGAATGGATTTGTTCATAGCGCTTGCTTATACGCAAAGACCGTGCCAACCCCTTCTGCAAGCCAAAATTTGCACAATTCGGGCAATGATGATACAATAATTGTCTAAACGCTGGCCCCTGGTTGGACGAAAACCGTCCAGCAGGGGCTGGGGGACAGGCGACAAGCGACACGCGACAAGCTTATCGACCTTCGACCTTCGACCTTCGACCTTCGACTTTCGACCAAAATGAAAATACAACCTCAAACTGTAATCACGGCATTCAGGGCGCTGGCCGTGGCGCTTGTGGAGAGCGAAACCACGCACGAACTTCTCGCGCGGCTTGCGCAAAGCCTCAAGGAGCGATTCGGGCTGCTCCACGCCAACCTCGTAATGCAGGAGGGAACATTCGGCTCGGCCTCCGGCGAACATTTCGGGTTGAACTTTGCGAAGGAAGGGCCGATGCGCTGGGAGCGGCTTGACTCCCTCGGCCCGGAGTTGGCGGACTCATTCAGCGCGGAGATAGTTTCGGAGGAGGAGATGGCGCGGCGCTTCCCAGAGCAGGACTCTTCCTGTGCGACGGAGAAGGGGATTTCGCATCTCCGGATCCGCGTCCTCTACCGCCAGCGGTTCGTGGGCTTCTTCTGCTTCGAGCGGAAGGCCGAGGAGGCCACTGGCGAGCTCTCGCTCCAGATCGCGGCGCTGATGGAGATATTCGGCGCGGTCGTGCTGGACATCGTGGAGCAACGGACGGCCCGCCGCCGCGAATACGATTTCCTCGTGCGCCAGAACGAGAGCCTGAAGTCGCGCCTGGAGCCGGTGTCGGCGGGGTTGATTGGCGAGAGCAACGCCATGCACGAGGTCTATGGCCAGATAAGGCAGGTCGCGCCGACCGACGCGACCGTCCTCGTGCGCGGGAACTCCGGCACGGGCAAGGAGCTGGTGGCCCGCTCGCTGGTGGCCCTTTCGCCGAGGAAAGACAGGCCCTTCCTGACCGTCAACTGCGCGGCCCTTCCTGAGACGCTGATAGAGAGCGAGCTCTTCGGCCACGAGAAGGGGGCGTTCACCGGGGCGATAGAGCGGCGCATCGGGCGCGCCGAGGCGGCCGACGGCGGCACCCTCTTCCTCGACGAAATCGGCGACCTCACGCCGGCCACTCAGGTGAAGCTGTTGCGCTTCCTCCAGGAGAAGACCTTTTCGCGCGTCGGGTCCAACGCGGAAATACGGTCGGACGTTCGCTTCATCGCCGCCACCAGCCGCAACCTGGAGGAGCTGATGGAGAAAAAGCTCTTCCGCGAGGACCTCTACTACCGCCTCAACATCTTCACCATCCAGATGCCTGATCTGGCGGACCGGCGCGGCGACATCCTCCTGCTCGCCCGCTCCTTCGCCGAGAAGTTCAACGCCAAATACGGGAAGTCCGTGCGGCATCTTTCGCCAGACCTGACGGCCGCCCTGCTTGACTGGAAGTGGCCGGGCAACGTGCGCGAACTGGAGAACTGCATCGAGCGGGCCGTCCTCACGTCGTCGGACGACACCATCCGCGTGCAGAACCTGCCGCCGCCGATGCGCCCTGCGGGCTGGGACGCGGGGCGCGGCGGCGAGGGGGTGCCGTCGTCCGGCGGCGCCGACGACGCGGCGCAGGGGCGGACGCTAGACGAGATCGTCGATGCCTACCGCCGCAAGGTGGTTGAGGAGGCGCTCGCCAAGGCTGGCGGCAACAAGAGCGCCGCCGCACGCGCCCTCGGCATCACGCCGAGGATGATGTATTACGAGATGAGCCGCCGCAGTGGCGCCGGTCTTTGATATAATCATCACATGTTCTCCGATTGGAAAGTCCTATACACGAAGCCCAGGGCCGAGAAGACGGCGGCGCTGGACTGTCGCGCCCTCGGCCTCGACCACTACCTGCCGCTGCGCTCGGCGACGCGCGTTTACCAGCGCCGCAAGGTGACTTTCCTCACGCCCCTCTTTCCCGGCTACATCTTCGTGGAACTCCCCGACGACATGCGGGGCGAGCTTCTCTCGCGTGGCCATGTCGTGCGCATCATCCATGTGCTGCGCCCCATCCGCATGCTGCGCCAGATCGCAATGGTCCGCAAGGCGCTGAAGGTCGATCCCGAAGTCCAGGCCGTCGATCCCATCACCGAGGGGGAGATAGTCCGCGTCGGGAGCGGCCCGATGATGGGCTGCGAGGGCGTGGTGACGAAAATCGGCCGCAAGAAGGACAAGGTC
>JAEEGL012220762.1_pt1 | contig 60691 bp, 46 predicted proteins | sample 9134231 | NCBI WGS metagenome assembly JAEEGL01 (sample SAMN16246548, study PRJNA631951) | gut metagenome | biome: gut microbiome; feature: rumen; material: fiber-attached | host: Bos | place: Iran: Karaj | collected 2018-10
GAACGCCCATTCATGGGCGGCTACGAGTCAAAGGCAATAAGGCTTGAACAGAATGTGAAAGCCAGCGTCTTTAGGCGCTGGCCGGTAACAGAGGCTTATAGCCTCAGTGCAAACCACCCGTTCGACGGGTGGTGCTGATTTGCCGGGGAATATATGCGATTATGTTCTTTTTCGCTTACCTTAAAGAAAATTGACAATCAGCATGGTATAATACCGATTGGTACGCAGGTCTTTTAATTATTTCCCGAAAAGTTATGAAGCACAGGATAGCCATATACTCCAACGGATATAACGGAACCATTACCCTCAAAGCGATCGAGGGTATAAGAAAATATGCTGCCATTAAGGATTTTGATATCCATTTTTATATCAGCTTTGCTGCCAACAACAGAAGCAGTGAAATCAATGCCGGCCAGCTGAATATATATAATCTTGCCAGGCTCGAAGAGTATGACGGCCTTATTGTTTTTTCCAATCTTCTGAATAACATTCCCACTGCCGAGAGATTATGCAGGGAAGCCAAGGAAAAGGGAGTTCCTGTTGTCAGCATCGGAATGAAGCTCGACGGGATCCCCTATGTTGGAAACAATAACGAGGAGGGAATGCGTGAGCTTGTAGAGCACCTGATCAGTGAACACGGCGTAAAAGACATAGTCTATATCGGCGGAGCCAAAGATCACGTTGATACGGCCGACAGGGCGCGTGTTATCCGCGAGGTGCTGGCTGCCCACGGACTTGAATTAAAAGAAGAGAATATATATTACGGCGACTGGATAAATGAGAAGCCTATAAAATTTACGGACAGTATTATCGAATCAGGCAAAGGACTTCCTGATGCTTTTGTATGCGCAAATGACATAATGGCGCTTGCTGTCGCAGGCAGACTTCTTGAGAGAGGATACAGCTTTCCGGGTGATACGATCGTAACCGGTTTTGACAATATTGATGAGTCCGGTATTTCCTACCCGGCACTTACTACCGTGGACCAGGATTATGAGACGATCGGGTACAAGAGCTGTGAACTCCTTTATGACATGATCGGCGGAAAAAAGACAGATCTTTGTTCCTCGGTAGCGTCCAGACTGGTCCTGGGAGAGAGCTGCGGATGCAATGACCGACCGGACAGCCGTTATAATATTTCCAGACGTGAATACTGCAGAGGGATCCATAAAAAGAACCAGCAGGCAAGCTTCTTCAACCGGTTTATGCGTTCAGAGAGGAATGCGATCCTTGAATCAGCTGATTACGATGACATGAAGAAGAATCTGAGGGCGTTTTATGTTTCCAATAACGATTATTTCCGAGGCAATGTTTATCTGATGCTTAACAGGTATTATTTTGAGGATGCGTCAGCGGAGGAAAGTGAAGCCCTGTCTGAATGCTATGAGGCTGATTTTGACACCACGGTTGCCGTGTTAAACGGAAAGGATACCGAGGAAGGCATAGACAGCAGATTAAGGATGCCGGGCTTTATCAAAAAAGAAGGCGAACAGCATATATATTTCTTCTATCCTCTGCAGAATAAACAGTACAATTACGGCTATGTTGTTTTCGTGGACGGGACTTACATAATCCAGGAAGATTTCCGTGTTTATGAATATCTCGAAAAGATGGAACAGACATTAATGCAGTTCAGGATCAACTTAAGGCTCGAGATGGTAAACAAAGAACTGCGTTTCCTGTACGACAAGGATCCGATGACCGGTCTTTATAACAGATTCTGTTTTGTCAGCCACGCCGTGCCGCTTGTTGAAGAGAGCAAGGAACACAGCAAGAGCGCTTTGATAATGTTTGCCGATATCAATGATCTTAAAAAGATCAATGACCGCTACGGTCATGTCTTCGGCGACAGAGCCATTACAGCAGTCTCGGAAGCCATAAAGGAAAGTATCAGCAGAGATAACGCTATCGGAATACGATACGGCGGTGACGAGTTCCTTGTAATAGCCGCAAACGCGACTAAGAAATATGCCGAGGAGCTCAGACGCAGCATTGTCTCTCATATCGAAAGAGAGAACAGGCTGGGCATAAATCCGGTGAAATTCTCTGTCAGCATCGGCTATGTACTTACCGATCCGGCATCAGACAAATCCGTTTCCGACTATGTCAATGAAGCGGACAAGCTGATGTACAAGATCAAAAACGAATACCACAAGAATAATCCGTCCTGACAGCCATTCAGATCAATAGATCCTGTAGATCGTCGTATTCTCCTCTGCGAAATATGCCGCCTGGGTCAGATTCTCCTCAAAGAACCTTCTGTTGAAAGTGATTCCGTTGCCGTAGTCTGTCTGATCGAAATCAGGGTCGGCTATGAGGTACTTTATATGGCGTTCCTTGCAGTATCTCGTAAACTCATCGATGTCTCCGCCGCAGCCCGAAATAAGCCACAGATAGATAGTATCTCTTGTATAAGTGTCATGACCTGCAGACCATGCGTAGTAAGGCCAGCCGTAGTACATGGGACGTCCGGACAAAAGGAACCTGTTCATGGACCACATCGGTGTAAGGAAAGCGTCGGAGGGATCCGTGTTTTCGAGTATCCATTTGGTTACGGGTGAGTTTGTATTCACAGTTAACGATGAACTGTTAAGGTTGACATAAGTCGCCCATTCGCTTACACCTGTGGCGGTGAGGGGAACCATGAGAGCAACGGCAAGGATAACGCCTGCCATCTCAAGAGCGATCCATGCAGGGAAAGGGAGACCCTTCTGCTTTTTGGATTTGACGGGCTCATGTTTTAAGGATTCAGGCTTAAGATCTTTTTCTGCGTCTACGGAAACCGTTGTCTCGACTACTTCGACTGCGGATTCAATGGCAGCGTTGGCATCAGCGACATCATCGGGCAGATCCCCGCCGGAGCTAACACTCTGCAATGCAACAGAACCGGGGCGGACCGAGACATGTGCCGGCTCAGGTGAAGCTTCCATGACTGCGATATCAGAATCATCCGAATCATCTGCGGGTTCTTCATTAACAGCTGTCTCTGTCTCAGCGGGATCCTTGTTCTCTATAGCTTCGCCGAAAAGCGCAGCTATGGCAGCCGCGCCGGCCTTTGCTTCCTCGGAGACTTCCTTGTCAGCGTCTCCGGCTTCATCGTCTTTTACTTCTGTTTCCTTGGCTTCAGCATCTTTGACTTCAGAATCTTTTACTTCAACCTCAGAGGTTTCATCGTCTTTGGTTTCCGTTTCTTCGGCAACGGGTTCTTTACCTGATTCTTTCTCTTCTTCAGCGGGTTTGACTTCACCGGAACCGGTTTCTTCCTTAACATCTTCTTTTGCGTCCTCTGAAGACTTCAGTTCAGGCTGGACGCTGCCGAGACTTGAAATGTCAGCATCGACACCGGTGTGTTCGTCAATGGCCTTGATATCGGGGATCTCCTTTTCCTCTTCTTCCTCAAGCGGTTCACCGAAAGCGCTTGAAGCTGCCAGAACGGGAGTCCTGATACCCTTGGTCTCAGCGGATACCGCAACGGCGATATCGCCGTCCATTGCTTCCGCGTCTATAATGTCGTCCTCATCAGAAGATGCTGTATCCGCATTATCCGCCTTTCTGCGCTTGATCGGTATGTAGACCAGATTCGCGATCAGGGCAGCGACAAATGCATCGATAAGTATGAGTGATACCTGGATGAACTTGTGATTTGCGAGCATCTCAAGAGATACCTTGAAGAGGAATGCGAAGATCATCGGGAACAGAGCGCAGATGAACAGAAGGAAACGGTGTACGGGCTTTTTGCGGATTATATCGAGCACAAGTGAGGTCAGCGCGAAAATTACCGCAAGGATAAGCGTAAAGCCGGTTACTATGAACAGATATTTCATCAGCGAGGAGAATGTGACATCTGTGAGGATGAATCCGGGTTCAAAAGCGAATGAGACCACATTCTTATAACCGCCGGAGAATACCAGAGTCTGTACATAAGATGATACGACTGCGCAGACTGCGGTTGCGAGATAAAGAAGCCTGCTCTCGGAGAATATCGCCATGCCGAAGAGCACCAGAAGGAGCGCAATGAGGCATGAACCGTGGAAGTAGGGCATAACTATTACAAGGACGCATGCGTAAATGGCGATCGATACCGGATAGAGAGGGTCACCCGATCTCGGAAGCCAGGCATTTTTCGAAGCAACAAAAGCCTTTATTCCGCCGCCGAATCCTTCGGCACGCGATACGGAGATTCCAAGCCTTCTTACGAAAGGCAGAAAGATTATTACCATGACCAGGATAACGGCGACACCGAGCATGAGGTGGCGCTGGTTGGGATAAACATTGATGGCCCAAATGCCCCATCCGTCGTAATCCGTAACGGCATACCATGAAGAGAAGTCCATGATCTCCTTAACTGCCTGTGAGGATGTGAGTCCTTCTTTTACAAGTTCGCTGAAATGATAGAAAACATTGAGTGAGCTTCTGAAGAGCACGAGTAGGGGAGCCACGAGGAACGCTGTGCGTCTGGAGCTTATCAGGACAGCAAGAAGTCCCAGGAGGACAAGAGCGCATACCATGGAAGCGATAGATGGAATGTTAAGCGCGTAATCTATCGGCAGACCGAGATACTGAAGGGTTCCGGCAAGGAAATAGAACAGGAAATGGTATTTTATACCGTCACCCGAGAAATGCATGTACTGCGTAGGGAAATTGAATCCTTCGCCGAAAGAGGAGACCATTGCCGTATGGGGAGACAGGTCCGAGAAGGTCGAATAACCGTTTAAAAGAGTGGTTCCGTTGACCCTGTATGTGTAAAACATAAGGAATGTTGCTGCGACCGTAATGCCGACAATAACTATTCCGTAAAATACCGAATCAACTATATTGGAGTTGTAATCCTCAATTGATGCCATAGAACCTGATGCTTTCAGTTCCTCGCGCTTTATCCTCCTGCGGTTGATGAGGATAAGACATGTGAGGATCATCCAGAGGAAGAACGCAAATGTGATAAGGACACCGAGTTTTTTGCACAGTTCACCGCTGTCGATAAGATATGAAAGTCCGAGTGTAACGTAATAGTTGAAAAAAGGCACGCACATCATGCCCGTAACGATTCCTGCGGGAACAGTGAACAGAGTGTTCGGAATATGAGCTATGGATTTTGCAGAAGGACTGCAGGCAATATATAATCTGCGGACATCCGGTACTGATAAACTGACAAAGAATATACCGAATGCGGCACATAATAACATATACAAAATAGCGAGCATACAGATCCCCTTATTATTTATTTAAAATCTAACTAATCTTAACACAACTTGTCTTTTTACAAACATGTGGCAATTTACGGGTATCGGTGAAGACACTGTACGAAAAAGAGTATAATCTGTCTATCTTGCGTTAAAAGGGGAATTTGTATGAAAATTACTGTTCTTGGCGGCGGCTTATCGCCTGAAAGAGACGTATCGCTTAAGTCGGCAAGCCTTATTGCCAATGCTCTTTTGTCCAAAGGACATGAGGTGGCCCTGGTCGATCTTTATGACGGAATAGAGACTTCCGAACCCTGTGAGTCATTTTTCAGACGCGGAACGGTTAACCCGTTTTTCTACACGATTCCCGAGACAGAACCGGATCTTGACGCGATCATCAGACAGCACGGCGGAAGAAAGAGCTGGGTAGGTCCCAGGGTCATCGAGATGTGCAAATTTGCCGACAGGGTCTTTCTGGGACTTCACGGCAGCCATGGTGAGAACGGCCAGGTCCAGGCGCTCCTCGATGCTTTCGATATCCAATATACAGGATGTGATTACATGGGCTGCGCGATCGCCATGGACAAGGACTTATCCAAGTCTCTTGCAAGAGCGGCAGGATACCTTACGGCTGACTGGATCGTCGATGTTCCCGAGAAGCTTACTTTCGAGCGCGTGAATGAGGAGATAGGACTTCCCTGCGTGGTAAAGCCTATCGGCAACGGTTCCTCGTGCGGTGTATCTATCGTCAAGTCACAGGATGAATTCGAGGCTGCGATTGACTATGCGGCATCGTATCATCAGAAGATCCTCATAGAGAAGTTCATCAAGGCCCGCGAGATCACCATCTCCATCGTTAACGATAAGGCTCTTCCCATTACGGAGATCATCCCCCACGAAGGCTTCTACGATTATAAGAACAAGTATCAGGACGGACTTACCACACATGTCTGCCCCGCGGATATCGATGAGGAAGATTATAAAAAGGGACAGAAGATCGCGTGCAAGATCTTTAAGCTCTTAAGAATGACCCAGTACGGAAGAGTCGATATGATGTATGACGATAAAGAGCATAAGTTCTGGTTCATAGAGGCAAACAACCTTCCGGGCATGACAAACACATCGCTTCTTCCCGAGGCCGCAAAGGCAGCCGGGACCGCGTACGAGGATCTCTGCGAGAGCCTTGTCATGAACTGCGGCAGGTGATCATCCTTACATCGGGAAAAGACCTTAAAACTGTTATCTTTTATTGCGGCACGCCTTTTATTCGGATAAAATTAGTATGTTTCACTTGATCATCCGGAGGGGTTTATGAGCGATAAGAGAACAGACTATATCAGCTGGGATGAATATTTTATGGGTGTTGCCAAGCTCGCTTCCATGAGAAGCAAGGACCCGAGCACACAGGTAGGCGCATGCATAGTCGATAAGGACAATTACATCTTGTCTGTCGGATACAACGGATTTCCCATAGGCTGTGATGACGAGGAATTCCCGTGGGGCCGTGAGGGCGGAACTCTCGATACAAAATATGCGTTTGTAGCCCACGCCGAGCTCAATGCGATCCTTAATTCCAAGACAGGTGACCTGGCCGGTTCGACTGTCTATGTCACACTCTTCCCGTGCAATGAATGCACCAAGGCACTGATACAGAAGCGTGTCGGTAAAGTTGTCTATTTCGATGACAAGTATCATGATACCGATGCCACAAAGGCTGCCCGCAAGATGCTCGATGCGGCCGGTGTTAAGTACGAACAGTATCAGCCTTCAGGACGCAAGGCAGAGATCACTCTTTAATGGAGGCATAATATGCGCCGTAAGTTATGGCAGAAGATCATTCTTCTGTTTATTTCATCTGTGTTTATCATCACATCGTTTAACGTTACCGTCTTGGCAGCGCCCTCCGGGTCGGCTACGCCTAACTGCTGGGGAAGCGGCGGCCAGATAGAGATCTCGCTTTCAGGCTGCAGCGGTTACGAGACTATAACAGTCGTGGTTGAGTTCTCCGGAAAGGTCGATTCCGCGACCGGATGGGGATTTGATTCTTACAGCATAAGCGGCGGCACAGTCACTGCGGTGTGTTCTGCCTCCGGTCCGAACAGCTGGGGTTTTGACAGCAGTGTGGGAATACAGGTCACGGGAAGTGATATTAATTCGGTTAAGCTTGTGTCCGTATCAGGTGACGGTGAATCAGGATCTGTCAGTGCCACTGCAGAGACAGCCCAGACTTCAGCAGAGTCTTCATCAGGAACATCCGGTAATGATCCGGAACCCCGTCCCGCACGCAATACAGAGGGTATCGCAGGCGATGACTGGCTGACAACGTCAGGCTCGCATATAGTCGATATGAGCGGTAAGGAAGTGTGGCTTACCGGCTGCAACTGGTTCGGATACAACACGGGAACCAATCTTTTCGACGGTGTATGGAACTGCAATCTTAAGGATACGCTTGAGTCGATCGCGGACCACGGATTCAATGTCATGAGAGTTCCCATGAGCGCCGAACTCCTTCTTCAGTGGAAGAACGGCGAATATCCCAAAGCCAACTACAACAATGCTTATAACGAAGAACTCAATTCGATGAATTCCCTTGAGATCTTCGATTATGTACTGTCTCTTTGCGAAAAGAACGGCATGAAAGTGATAATCGATATTCATTCAGCGAAAACCGATGCTTCCGGTCATAATCACCCGGTCTGGTATAACGGTGATATTACCGAAGATGATTTCATCGAGGCGCTTTCATGGTGTGCAGGAAGATATAAGGGCAACGATACAATTATCGGTTACGACCTCAAGAATGAGCCGCACGGCAAGGCTTCCGAGACACCTCATGCGATCTGGAACGATTCCGATGATCCGGATAACTGGAAAAAGGTTGCCGAGCGTGCCGGAAATGCTGTCCTCGACGCCAATCCCCATGTACTGATCATAATCGAAGGCATACAGATCTATCCGAAGGATATCGAAACGAATGATTTTGTCTCGAAAAATGACGATGATGACTATTACAACACCTGGTGGGGCGCAAACCTTATGGCTGTCAGGAAGTATCCTATTGACTTCGGCTCCCCGGAACGTAATGCCCAGATCGTATATTCCCCTCATGACTACGGCCCGAGGGTTTATGAACAGCCCTGGTTCGAGGGTGGCTTTACTTATGAATCACTCATGAAAGATGCCTGGTACGATTACTGGCTCTACATTCAGGATGAAGGCATTGCTCCGGTCTTTGTAGGTGAGTGGGGCGGCTTTATGGAAGGCGACAACCTGAAATGGATGGAATACTTCCGTCAGCTGATCGCGGAAAAACACCTGCATCACACATTCTGGTGCTTCAATGCGAATTCCGGCGATACCGGCGGCCTCGTCAGGGATGACTTCAAGACATGGGACGAGGAGAAGTATAACTTTGTAAAAGAAGTCCTTTGGCAGAATGAGGAAGGACAGTTTATCGGTCTGGATCATGCTGTTCCTTTGGGTGTTAACGGTATAGCACTGTCAGAATATACAGGAGTCGTTATAACTCCCGCGCCGGTCAAGCCTGTTGAAGAAACGTCTGCGGCAAATGAGAACAATACAGCTGATAAAGATATCTCTGCGGAAGAAAAAACAGATGTTACGGGACAGGAAAAGGATCAGGAGCAGGCTGTTACTTCAGAGTCATTGAAAAAATCTGCTTTAGAACTCTTTGTTGTAGTGATAATCGTCGCATTTGTTATTATAATAATTATGGTTGCTTTATTTTTCGTTAAGCGCAGGATCAATAAAAAACGGGCATCTGAAGAAGAGATATTAATCCCCGGTCCCGCTAGTCACGGCACAGACGGTGTCAAAGTGAATACAGAAAATAAAGCTGAAGATGCAGGAAAGGGCGGAGATACTCCGGACAATCCGCAGGAGGTTGATTGACATGCTGTATATGCTGCTGAAGATTAATCTTGAAGATAACCGGCAGATCGGTCCGATAGTTGTTGTTTTCGCTATAGTTGTAGTTGTTTTGCTGATCGTTATCGCGAAAATTTTCAAAGTAAGAGACAAAAAGAAGATCAGGAACGAGGAAAACATAGATGTTGTTCTGCACGCTGACCGTGTAATAACCCAGGTGGAGAAGAATTCGAAAAAAGCCGACATCAATGAAAAGAAGTTCGAGCAGATAAAGCGTGAGACCAGGGATCCCAAAAAGAAAGCAGAGCAGGAAGCTGCAGCAAAAAACACTTTGCTCGGAGGAAAGAGCGATGCGCAGCTGGAAAAGAAAGATGCTTTAGAAGTTTTCGGACCTTTGGGAATCTCCTCCAAAAAAGCAAAGCAGATAGACAAAACAAAAGAGCGCGTTATCATCAACGGCTATCTTCAGAAATCCAATACTGCCCCCATAAGGCCTGTTTATTCCAATACGCCTTTCGCACGCCAGCTGCAGAGAAAGGAACTTGAATCAGACGAAGTAGGCAAGGAAGCTGAGACACCTGCGCTTGTTATGGATTCAGCTGCTCCTTCGGAGGTAAAGATCACGGGCGCTCCCGTTCAGAAAGTAAAACCCACGGAGCTTAAGCGTCCCACTTCGGCAAGAACGGCCGGTGATGATTCCTCGCAGGGTACTGCCGAAGAAGATACGACTTATTCCGCTGCGATCAGACCTCAGACCGGATCAGAGGTTTCCAATGCGGTTTCTGATTTTACCGCTGCAGTTCAGGAGGAGAAACCGGAGATCCTGAAAGCGGGTGAAGAAGCGATCATTCCGGCTGCCCATGAGGCAAAAGACGGCTTTGTTCCTGATAAAAAGGTCCTTGAGGAAAACCTGAAGGAAGAAAGCGCAAACGGCTGATCTACCGATTTTTCTGATACCTCCGGACACTTGAAAATGAAGGTATCCCCTGTATAATTTAAGTGTCTCTTATATTTTAAAATATAAGAGTGTGTGCTTTATCTGGAGGATATTAAGAATGTCGGGCATTGGTTCCGGGCGTTTCTCGATCAAGCCGTTATGTCTGCTTATAAGCATCATAACCGGCGTATTTTTCGCATTTTCTTTTTTTGCTGCCCGTGATGTGTATGCTGACGGAAGCGTCTCTGTCAGTGCCGACAGCTGGGGCGGCGACGAAGCCAATCTTTATATAACTGTATCCGGCTATTCCGAAGGACAGAATATTGATGTAACCATTGAATTTGCTTCCGATGTATATGCCGGCAGTAATGATGCAATTACCGTGCTTTCCGACGGGGATGCCCTTGTTATAAGGATCACCGGTTATGACGGTGATGACGGTTCCCCGAACGGGAACTACTACCTGGGTCTTTCCGGTACGAATCTCTCTGATCTTGATCCTGAAGTTACCCGCTGTTACGTATCGAGAGAACCGACTCCGGTTCCTGCCACGCCTACACCGGAACCCACCAATACACCTACTCCCAAGCCGACCAATACTCCTACACCCAGACCTACAAATACTCCCAAGCCTACGCCGACTCCCACAAAGAAGCCGACAGCTGCGCCGACCAAAAAGCCGACGCCGACTCCCACAAAGAAGCCGACGGCTGCACCGACCAAGAAACCCACGCCGACTCCTACAAAGAAGCCGACGGCTGCACCGACCAAGAAACCCACGCCGACTCCTACAAAGAAGCCGACAGCTGCGCCGACCAAAAAGCCGACGCCGACTCCCACAAAGAAGCCGACAGCTGCGCCGACCAAGAAGCCTACGCCGACTCCGACAAAGAAGCCGACAGCGGTGCCGACCAAGAAGCCTACGCCGACTCCCACAAAGAAGCCGTCAGCTGCGCCGACCAAAAAGCCCACGCCGACTCCGACAAAGAAGCCGACGGCTGTGCCGACCAAGAAACCCACGCCGACTCCGACAAAGAAGCCGACGGCTGTGCCGACCAAAAAGCCTACACCGACTACTACCAAGACACCCACAAAATCGCCTACTGTTACACCTACAAAAGCCCCGACTGCCACACCGGTACGGGGTTCCGGTACAACACCAGCGTCAAGTCCTGTTCCGACACAGACCGGTCCGGATGATAACAACAGGGATCCTGATAATACGGTTGAAACAAGTGTTGATGCTGCGGGTATAGTTGAGACAACTGCTGAAACCGCAGGGCCGGTTTTGATCGAAGAATCCACTGCCGGAGATATGCCGGTTGACGTTGAGAGCGGTGACGGTATTCCCGAAGAAAGCCAGGATGACGGAACACCCGGCGTTGCTGTTCTTGCAGCTTCCGCAGGCGTTAAGAACGGTCCGAAGAAATCTTATGGCTGGATATGGATAATCGTACTGCTTCCTCTGTGCGTAATCCTGTTTTTCAGATACAGGTATCTTAAGGATAAAAAGGATCTTGACGGTACCGACCTTGCCGTTGCGTTCGTGCCGGGCGTCCCGGTGATCGCTGAAAGATTTTTCGGGTATTTAGGTCCCGTCAGGAGTATGAATACGGTCAGTCCCGAGCCTGTGAAAACCTTTAATACGGCTAATGCGATGAAAGAACTGAAGGCAATGGAAGCAGCTGACAGACCGGAGGGCAGCAAAGAAAAAAGTAAAATCGTAAAAGTCCAGGCCAAACGCCCCTCTGATTATCCGGCTCAAAATGCTAAGATAATAAAAAATACAGAAAGAAAAGCTATGGAAAAAACAGATTTTGACAACAATGGTATGAAGAAGACTCCGTTTCAACAATCTGCGGAATCCGGGGCTGTAACTCGCCCGGGGTCCTCTGCGGCTGCAAACGCACAGAATAAGGGCCGCTCTTACGGAGTGACCGGAAGTCTTATAGCAGGCGCGGCCCGTAAAGGATCACAAGCTTCCGGACAGGACACAAAGAATAGCGATCAGAAAGAAAATCATGTTTCCGGCAGCGCCCCTATTAAGCGCCCGAAGGCCGAGCTTACGCCTGAACAGATATCAGAACGTGAAAAGGCTGCTAAACTCCTTCAGGAGAGAAGAGCTGCCCAGGCCGCAAGAGTGGAAGAGATACGCAAAAACGCCGAGGCAAGAAAGGCAGCGGAATATGCACGTGCCGCCGAGCAGGCTGAAGCGAAAAAAGCTGAGGAGGCAAGACTTGCCGAAGAACAGAGGAAGGCTGAAGAATTAAGAAAAGCCGAGACCCTGAGAAAGGCGGAAGAAGCTGCCAGAGCTGCGGAGCTTGCAAGGATAGAAGAGGCAAGAAAGGCGGAGGAGGCAGCAAAGGCTGCTGCTATCGCGAAGGCAAGGGCCGAGGCTATAGCTGCGGAGGCCAGACAGCTTCAGGAAGCGGCAAGAGCTGCGGAACAGGCCAGAAGAGCGGAAGCTGCTAAAAAGGCGGAAGAAGCAAGAAAGGCCAGGGAAGCTGCGCTCGCAGCCGAACGTGCCAGACAGGCTGAGGAAGCAAGAAAAGCCGAAGAGGCAAGAAGAGCTGAGGAAGCGAGAAGAGCTGAAGAGGCAAGATTAGCTGAGGAAGCGAGAAAAGCCGAAGAGGCAAGAAAAGCCGAGGAGGCGAGAAAAGCTGAAGAGGCCAGAAGAGCTGAGGAAGCGAGAAGAGCCGAAGAGGCGAGGTTAGCCGAGGAAGCGAGAAGAGCTGAAGCGGCAAGACTGGCTGAGGAAGCAAGGAAGGCTGAAGAATTAAGGATTGCCGAGGAAGCGGCTGCGCTTGAAGAGCTCAAGGCTGCCGAGAAGGCAAGAATGGAAGCTGCTGCAGCTGAGCAGGCTGCACTCGCTGCCAAAGCAGAAGCCGAGGCAAAGATCGCTGAAGCCAAAAGAGCTTCAGAAGCTGCAAATGCCGCAAGAGAAGCTAAGGCCGAGATGAATAAGAAGCAGAGTAAGACCTCGGAAGTCTTCAAGTCAACGATGGCCTCATCTGACAACAAGATCAAGCCCGGAATATCCGCGATAGCTTCTGAAGCAGGTTACAGCAAGGCGCTTGAGAGCAAAGCCGAGCATGTTGCCAAAAAGACAGCCGGATCCGGTGATAAGACCGGCAATCCGTACGGTTCTGTCAAGAGCGGGGCTTCATCGGGAGTCGGTTCATCAGCATCAAAGCAGACAAGCGGACCTTCGATCTCGACAGAGCGTGCCAAAGCATCCTCCAATTCGAACCAGCTTGGAACCCTTCTTGCGGGAAAGAACTACAATAATTCCGGAAGAGCACCTGTATGGGCTGCTCCCGGAACCAATATTTCCGCGTTTAAAGAGAGCGAAGAGGCAAAAGAAGCAAGACTCCGTGAAGAAAAACAGCGTATTGAAGAGGAGGAAGCAAAGAAACGCTCTGAAGAGCAGGCGAAATCCTCCTACACGAGCATTGCGGACAGCGCCAGGACAAAGAAGTCCGCTTTCTTTAAGAGAGCCCAGGCGGGCCGTGAGCAGGTCCCTGAGGACCAGGAAGAGCATGTATCTGCTTATGGCGGAATCGTAAGGCCTTCTGCTGTTATCGATGAAGAACGTGATATAAAGAAGACAATGACTGCTCCGGCGATGGGTGCCGCGCTTGAAGGCCAGAGACCTTCGATAATGGATCCCAATTCAAAGTCTGCGCCTACGGCTTCAAGACCGATGGCCGGATTCAAGGGTGCAGGAGAAGAAGATAAGGGTTTGGCCGATCCTTCGGACGAAGAAAACAAGGACTGATCTGAAACAGTATTTCAGGGGGATATAGAATATGAAAAGATCAAAAAAGCCGCTGACCTTCGCTGCCGTTGCAGCTACGATAGGCGCTCTGAGTCTGGCTGTGGAAGGATGCGTATACGGACCTCCGGCGGAACCCACCAGAGAGACTAATGTATACGGACCGCCGCCGGATTCTGTCCGTGTGACAGAGACGGCCGATAAGACTGAGGCCGATCCTTCTTTTGATCCTGACAAGGATTATGAGACAGTGGTCTACGGACCGCCGCCGGATTATCCTGTCGACGGACCCGAGGAAGACGTTTACGGACCGCCGCCGGAAGACGGCTGATCTATGTCTGTGGATATTTTCGAAGCCAAAAAGGCTTATCTTGACAGGAAAGCAGAGGAGCGCGCGAGGCTTTTCAGGGAACCTGATCTTATTTATCTGTTTTTCGAACTGACCAGAAGCTGCAATGAGAAGTGTTTTCATTGCGGAAGCAGTTGCGCGCCGGGTCTGGGTCACGGTCCTGACACAGAGGCGTTTAAAGCTGTACTGGATGATGTGAAGGAGCATTTCGACCTGAAAAAACTTCAGCTTTGCATTACGGGCGGCGAGCCGCTCCTGTATCCCGGGTTTGCGGATCTCTTAGGTTATGCCGACAAACAGGGTTTCCGATGGGGCATGACGACCAATGCGACCCTGATCACAAAAGATGTTGCGAAGATGCTTGAAGATACGGGCATGGGCACAGTATCTGTGAGCATTGACGGACTTCGTGAGACGCATGACAGGCAAAGAGGCCTTAAAGGGGGATATGACAAGGCGATGCAGGGTATTCAGAATCTGATCGACCGCAAAGCCTTCAGACATATTCAGGTTACGACAGTTGTTAATCATAAGAATATCGGTGAGCTCGATGAACTCTATGAGATACTTGACCGGCTTGACCTTGATTCGTGGCGCGTGATCGGAATAGAGCCGATGGGAAGAGCGCTGGATTATCCGGATATGCTCCTGACACCTGATGATCAGAGATATCTTTTTAACTTTATACGCGAAAAGAGGGAGAACGGAATACCGGTCAATTACGGATGTTCCCATTTCCTGGGATTGGAATATGAGAGGGATGTCAGAGACTGGTTCTTCTATTGCGGAGCAGGAACACATACGGCGGCTATAAGGATAAACGGTGATATAACGGCATGTCTTGATATTGAGGAGAGACCGGAATTTGTCCAGGGCAATATCGCTTCCGACAAGTTCAGCGATGTATGGTTCAACCGTTTCGAAGTATTCAGAAGGCCCTTGTCCTCGATATGCGCCGAATGCCGGGAATGCAAATGGGAGCATTGGTGCGCCGGCGGTTCCAGACACTGCTTTGATTACGACAACAATAAGCAGAGAGTCTGCTTTAAAGACATTCTCTTTTAATTATTTTTTATTGAGTGTATTATTAAAGATACGGAACTTCCTCTTCAGGAGAAGCTTTTATGCACCAAAGGATTGCAATTGTAACAGGCAGCTCATCAGGCATCGGCAAGTCTTTTATTGAGCTTCTTGCAAAAGATAACGGCGAATTCTTTAAATCCGGTTTTGATGAGATATGGGCAGTGGCAAGACGTGAAGACGCGCTCAGGGAAATAGCGGCTTCCGCCGGTAACGGCAAAGTGGTTCCGGTCGTTGCGGATCTTTCTGATGACCTCGGAATAAAGATCATTGAAGACAGGCTTAAAGCGGAAGAGCCTCTGGTCGGTCTGCTTATAAACTCCGCAGGAATGGGCATAAAGGGTCCTGTAATGAATAAGCCTGATAAGGCGCTTTCAGACACCATAAGCATAAACTGCAGCGCATTAAGCAGGATGATAAGGATCACGGCGCCGTATATGAGACCTGACGGGAACGGAAACGCTAAGATAATCAATATAGCATCTTCAGCAGGCTTTCTTCCCCAGCCCGGTTTCGCGTGTTACGCGGCAAGCAAATCATATGTAATATCTTTTTCGCGGGCTATGAGCTGCGAACTGAAGAGCCGCGGCATTGATGTCATGGCAGTCTGCCCGGGACCTGTTGCCACTGATTTCCAAAGAAGAGCGACGGACGGAAAGGAAACCGATTTTACGGACTGGCGGAAAAACTTTGTTATTGATCCCGTAAGGCTTGCCCAAAAGTCTCTTAAGGCATCTTTAAAGGGCAGGAGGATGTTTGTATATCCGTTCTCACAGAAATTGCTGCACCTTGCTTCGAAGATCGTTCCGGTGTCATGGATACTGGCTTTTGAGAGCAAGGCGGTTAATGAATAAATATCTATAACAGAAAGGGTGATCTTATGCAGAAAAAGAAAGTTGAACCTACATTCGGAAGCATTTTCAGGGCAGTTGAAGAGAAGGCCTCAAAGGTATCATTTCTTCAGGATACGGCTACACAGATTACATTAAACGGGAACCTGGATAATCTGCCTTTATACGTGAAGATCGAAGACGGAACAGCTGAGGTTGCGCCTTACGAATATATCAATGCACCCTTTTATATCGATGCCGATGCGGAGACTTTCGCTTCTGTATTGAACGGGGACAAAGACTTTGTCGTGGCTGTCTCTCAGGGAAGCATTACGATAAACGGTGATGCCGCACAGGCCGTAGTCTTTTGTTCGACACTTTTCTGAAATAAGTCGTCAAACATTATTAATCAGATGTTCAGTATTTGGTGTTCTGCACCTAACATTTATTGTTTATCGTATAAGTAGGCAATCGCGGGAACATGCTTGTAATTATCAACAAACCTTGAAAGAAAGTTGCAGGCATATTTGTTATAATAATTTGGTATGGCAATTAAACTTAACGGTGTTTTCAGAGATAAGATGGTCTTTCAGTGGGGTGCGGAACTCCGCATTTTCGGATACTGCGATAAGACCTGTGTTATCAGAGCCGTTCTTTACAAGGACGGGAAAGAGGTTTCCAAAGGTTCCTGCGGAACTGAGCAGGACGGAAGCTTCCTTATCTGCGTTGAGCCTGTTGAAGAGCCCGGCGGACCGTATGAGATCAAGGTCTTCGAGAATGATCTCGAGCAGTGTGTTATCAAAGATGTATACGCGGGTGAGGTCTGGCTTGCCGCAGGCGGCGGCAATATGGATTATCCGCTCGTAAGATCTGAATTTGCCAAATTCATCATTCCCAAGATCGGTAAGACAGAGATCAGATATTATAAAGTGCCTGCATTCGGACATATGAATGAGGCACAGGCAAAGGCCGAAGATGAGACTGAATGGCTGGACATCAACAGTGAGACAGCCGGACAGATGAGTGCCGTGGCTTTTTATTTCGCAAGAGAACTTGAATCAAGACTGGATGCCAAGATCGGGATCATTCAGTGCTGTGCCACCAGATCTACTATAGACAACTGGCAGAGCGTTGAATCACTGCTGACCACCAAGGAAGGCAGACAGTATATCAAGGATTTTGACGATGCCGCTTCCGAGCTTACTCCCGAGGAATACGATGCGGCTGTAGCCGAATATAATGAGAAATACAGAATATATAATGAAATGCTCCAGGAAGTGCTCAAAGAGGATCCCTGGATCACATATCCGGAAGCAGATCTGAAGCTCGGTCCGGCACCCTGGCCGGCACCGGTCGGACACAAATCTGCAAGACACCCCGGGGCTGCTTTCGAGTGCATGATACTCAGAATAGCGCCTTATACGCTGAGAGGCGTTGTCTTCTATCAGGGTGAAGCGGATACAGACGGACATCAGTCCGAGTATGGTCATGTTTTTGAGACAATGATCAGGGAATGGCGTGATGTTTTCTTCGATGACCAGCTTCCCTTCATCTTCTGCCAGCTTCCCATGTATATCTCGAAAGACAGGAAATATATGGGCTACGACGATATGTCATGGCCGCTCCTCCGTGAGCAGCAGCAGATCGTCGCTATCGATATGCCTAATGTTTATATGGCTGTTATTGTTGACTGCGGTGAATTCAACAATCTGTTCCCGTCTGATAAGAAGACTCCCGGAGACAGACTGGCTCTTCTTGCTGAGAAGTTCGTTTACGGTTTTGAGAAAGTCGATGCGGTATCACCGTTTATCGTTGACGCAAGGCGCGGCGAGGGAGTCGAGATCACTTTCGGCGGAGATTATCTGTTGTTGAACCTTACGACCGGATTCGGTCCTGATGATTCCGGATTCGAAGTGGCTGGCGAGGACGGCAAGTATTTCCCTGCGGAAGCCAATGTCGACTTTGACGGAAAGACAGTCCTGCTGTCTTGTCCGATGGTCGAATTCCCTTCCAAGGTAAGATATGCCTTTTTCTCTTACGGTCCCACGCCTCTGCATGCCCAGAACGGACTTACGGCAACACCTTTCCAGGTAAGGATTGATAAGGATCTCGGCGGAGCCTGATATGAACATTGCATTTTTTACCCGTCCCAAGCAGGAGATCACATACCTTTACTCAGACTATACTGTCAGGCAGGCATTGGAAAAGATGCACAGCAGTTCATATATGGCTGTGCCTGTTCTTGACCGTGAAGGACATTATCTTGCTACAGTAAGCGAGGGGGATCTTCTCTGGTTTATCGTAAAGGGAGAAGGCGGAGAGCCGCACACAATGGCTATAGAGAGTCTTGAACAGTTCAAGCTCACGGATATAGGGCTTAATACCCACAAGAACCAGCCGGTATCAATAAGTTCGTCCATAGAGGATCTGATAATCAGATCGATGGAAACTAATTTTGTGCCGATCACGGATGACCGTGGCATATTTATAGGGATAGTGACCAGAAGGTCGATCATCAAACATTACTACGAGAAAAACATACTGCCGCATGAATAACTTCATACGGCAGTTTTTTATTTGAGTTCATTTTCCGGGGGCAGATCATACAGTTTCAGTTGCTTCAGATGATGTTTTCTTCCGGCGCAGTTTGCGTTTTGACTTTTTGGTCTCCTTGATTTCCTCTTTGAGAGGCGCGAAATCCTTCAGGTCAAGAAGCTGTGACAGCATAGCTATCTCCGGCTTATAACGTGTAGACATGATGAGTTCGAGCTTTTTGTCTTCGGTGCGTATCCTTAAAAATCTGGCGCACTGTTCTATATATACGGGCTTACCGCTGTGCTTTTCGCAAAGCTCATTCCAGGACACGATGTAAGGCTTGCGTATAAGTCTCTTATATACGAGATCGGTCTTTTCGCCTTCCTTGATGAGCCAGATCCTTGAACGCTTGGCAAGACGGGCAAAGCCGTGGAATGTGTAGACCGACATGGCGATCTCCATTGAAGGGTAGAGTTTCCTCAGCCTCCTCGGAACATGCTTCTCGATCCTCGGAACAGGTTCATTACGCTTAAAGATCTTACGGAGAACCGTGTAAACGTATATATCTTTGTAGTACTGTGAGACTCTTTTCAATATCCTGAAAAGGAACAGTCCGGCAACGGCAAGATGGATGCTGACGATAAAGCTTACGACAGGAGCGAATATCTGGAGCAGAACGAGTATCAGGTGAAGGAATGCCTTGATGATCTGCCAGATAAGGCTGGTGCCCTTAACGGGGACCGCAGCGACAATAACCTCCCAGTTATCCATACAGGTGTAGTTGCAGTAATAAAAGATTGTTATGGCTATTACCGTTATTCCCGCAAGAAGATATGTCTGCCAGCCCGGTGAGGATGTCTTGGCCGCGCCGATAAAATGAGCAGCCAGAGCGCCTCCCTTAACTCCCGGAGGATCTGCTTCGAGCGCTTCTGTGGTCACGAAAGGAAGGAGCGCGATCGACACAGTACAGATATATCCCACCAATTTATCAAGCTTATCAATGGTCTCTTCTGACACCATCTTGGACTCAGCGAAAGAATGGACAACTATCAGGGCGACAGCTATGAGAGTAAGAAATACAGCGGCCCAGGGATTTGCGATCGGAAGCTTTCCGACCTCCCTGATTATCGGGATCCCGTTAAGGAAATCCGCCACGCTGCAAAGGAATGCGGAATCGGGAGAATATACGGCGGCATTCTCGAAAGAACCGAGGATAGCCAGAACAGCCATTGTGGCGGTAGGGTTTATCGATGCTGTGACAGCGGTTGAAAACGCACCTCCGTAGAATGCCAGGTCTGTGGCAAAGGATGCTGTATCAGGTGCCCGGACAGGTCCGTATCCTGCCGCGAGACTTATCATGGGTATCAACATAATGCACATCATTGTACCGAGAAGCCCGGCGGCTTTCTTCAGCCGGTTCTTATCAGAGTCGATCCGTCGCATGTCAGTACCTCCTAAAAACTATTGATATAACATGTGGCATTAGAAAAACCGATACTATTATACACTGTGCAAAATCTGAACTGACAGCAGGACGAAAGGGCAGGATCACCCTTCGCCAAGGTAGCGCCAGTTTTCGGGCACATGAGGATCACCCTCGAACGTAAACCATGAACCCGGAAGGAATGTGAAGCTTCCGCTGTAATCGAGTTCAAAATCATCTGAGATGAAGATGTAAGGCGCGTTGTATTTCTGTTCTGAATTGACCGGATTGCCCGTAAAAGGATTTACCGGATCATTGATAAGACCGGAGAAGGCTATCGCGGGAGTATCCGCATTGGTCATAAACTCATCCGAAATGGAAAAACCCGTGGAATCAAAATCCTTTACCATTAACAGCGGGAAACAGCCTTCCATATCGGTGCCGTTGCAGTCAACGGAAAACTGTCCCAGATCGCCGCCGTGGTCGGAGACGATTATGATCCTGGTATTGTCATAGACTCCTTCCTCGCGGAGATAATCGAACCATTCTCCGAGCTTGAGATAGGCAGCCATGTTTACGTGATAATGCATGACCTGTTCGTTGGTCGTCATATTCAGCGTGCTGCCGCCGAGCGTATATCTCGAATCCCAATCTGTGTCATAAGCCGTGTTATCGACTCTTAGAGACGGTTCATAATCCGGTTCCTGAAGAAGGCACGGGCAGTGCGTCGTGTTATTTACGAGCAGCAGGAATGTGTTACCTGTACCTTCGTCAGCTTCAGTAATTCCGGGCAGATTGGTTAGGACAGGATATGAATGTATAAAGTTGTAATCGTAGCCTGAAGCTGTTGAGAGACCTGTCATGTGCTGGACGATAGAGGGAGTATATACTGCTTTGTCATCAGAGCCTGATGCTGATGAGGCTTCGTTATAGAGACCGCCGTCATAGAGAGTCTCCTGCAGGAACAGGGGAGAGATCTTCATAATGGAAAAGCAGAAGAAATTCCTGTTGCGGATCTCGTTGATCCTCTCTGACATAAGCTGTGAACTGCCTGAATCCCCGGTATCATCCTCAAAGAAATTGAACTTGCCTTCCGTGTTGTAGCAATGGAATTCGGGGTAATCATCATAGATTGACAGATCGGGTACCAGACTGTAGTTTGCCATTGACGGGTCGCATACGGTAACATCATAACCGTTTTTCCAAAATATGGCAGGCATTACCTTCAATGCCTCGTTGTGTTTGTCTACGAGGAGTTTATCTGATCGGGCATTCATCTGATAAGGAGTGTAATCATAGCCGCCGAACAGAGCCGGAGATGCAAAGACGGTATGCGCTCCGTAGGAGACGGTGTTTTGGTAATAGGTAAATCCATCAAACTTTTCCTTAAGTTCAGGCCTTTCGTTGAAGATATAAGGCACCTGCTGTCCGATGGCTCTGTCGAGCATTAGGACAACAACGTTCTGACCGTTTTTGCTCAGCGTTATCTCCGGCATCTCCTCTGAAGGATCGATAAAGCTGAGATACCTTTTATATGTTCCCATGATCTCCGCTGAATTGAGGAAGCTTACGGCAGTGATCGATACTATTCCGACGGTAATTACCGTATTTGTGATCTTCGGGATCTTCTTATAGATGATATGGAAAAGGACAGCTGCCACGGTCACGGCTGCAAGATTGATCAGATATTGAGGCACCGTAAAAGAAGGCGTAATGTCGTATTGGAGCGTCGAAGACAGAATGCCGAGATCAGTGCCGAACAGCATGTAATCGGCGACGGATACGCCGCATATGATCCAAATGGCTTCACCCGCGATATTCCTGTTCTTTTGGTTCATGAAGAAGTAGAATACACCGCCCCACAGGACCCATATACCTGCAGATAAGAGAAGCGAGTTCACTGCATAGAGGATCGGATTGGACGGCTGGACGGCATCCACGAATTCGGCAACGGAAGCATTGATCACATTGGTCGGAATAAGAAATCCCGTGAAGATTGCCATCATCGAGGCGCCGGCGAAGAATGCAAAACTGTTTTTTCCTGAGACTTGAGCCTTCTTTTTTGCCGAGGGCTTTGACTTTATGTAACAGCTTAAAAGCGGAAGTGAAAGCAGGATACAGCCCGCTGAAAGCAGGATCTTCTGTCTTAGATCAAGTCCGTGATTTATGAGAGTTAAGACCAGCAATACGGCCCCGGCGGCTGCAAGCAAAATGCCGACAGCCTTTTTAGGGTCCTTCAGCTTATAGAAGATATTCTTAACGAGCGAGAAAACATTGTTGAGAAGCCAGTAGAAAACAAGTCCTGCGGGGGAGTGGTACAGGAGCACCAGGAATACCAGGGCAAGTCCGTAGACCTGTATCTTGGATTTGAGAGGATGTCCCTTTGTGTATATGATGCCCGTCACTATATTGATAAGAGTCATAAGGATGGGAAGGATGTTCACAGGAAAACTCCCGATCATAAACATCGCATCTTCCTTGCCGAGGTCCGTTATGAATCCGAACGGCATGCCCTTAAGGCTTTCCATTCCGGACAGGAGCCTGTATGCGGCAATAAAGAACGGTATCTGCAGGAGCAGGGAAGCCGAACTCTTGAGCGCGTATATCGGCTTGTAGTTGTTTATCCGGTAATACTCCTGGAGCATGAAGAAGCGTTCATCGCCCTTGAATGTCTGCTTTGTGCGCTTGATGCGGTAAGCCATCTTTGCCTGTATATCACGCTCTTCCGCCTGAAGCTCATCCGCGCGCTTATATAACGGAAGAACCAGGAAATTGACCGCGATGCTGAGGCAGATGATCGAAATTCCGGCATTGCCGACCAGCCTGTTCGCAACAGTAAAGATGACTTCAAAAAGAAGTTCAAGCGGGGCTATTATCACTGTGTAAAGCGCTGACAGGACCGTCATCTGTTTTTTACCCCTTTCAATGCAGGCTTGATATTCTTTTTCCCGGCCTTCGGGGTCTTACTTACCGCGCGGGCTTCAGCCGCCTTTTCCGCGACCGTTTTCTCATATTCTTTTATTATGAAATCAGCAGATCTTTTCGCGCCTTCACCGATATTGACCCAGATGTCTGAACGGGCTTTTCCGCGTCCTGCCGTGAAGGAGGGATCTTCGATACATCTGTCGATCAGTTCCTTAATGCTGCCTGCATTGCTCTCGTTGAGCTCAAGCCCGAGGTCGGGAAGTATCCTGAATGTCCAGGGAGTCTCTTCAAGCCAGTCCGCGTCATACGGTCTTGCATCGAATTTTGTGTCCGTATAGATTATCGGTTTATCGAATACCATGGCGAATTCAAACATTACTCCCGAGAAGTCGGATATGAGGATATCCGAGAGCCTTAACACTTCGAAATTATCGATGTCACGGTTCCATTCGACTTTAGACGTATCGCTGTATTTGGTCATGAGCCTGTCGAGCACATCTTTTTCCACTACAAAAGACTGCGGGTGGGGTCTTACGATGATCCTGTATCCTGTGGAGATCAGGGAATCGATAAGTCTGTCCCCGAATCTTGAGAGTATGCCGCTCTCACCCCAGGAAGGCGCCAGAAGGACCGTGCGTTCATGGGGAGGAACCTCTCCCGATGATTCCAGTCTTTTCTTCATCTCATCAAGATAAGGCACGCCGCAGAGCTCTGCATCGCGCTGCTTTATGCCGCGCATCCTTTCGAGTTCACGGACCTGGTCAATCTGATACGCGCCCGAAAGAATGAGCGCATCGTAGTGATCTGTTCCGTACATGCGGTACAGGGTGATATCCTTTGCGGCATGCATTATGTGAATATAGCAGTCGGCATTTTTCGAGCGTTTCCATTGGAAGACATCCAGACTCGGGGTCGTTGAGAAGACGACGGAGGCATTCAACAGATTGAGTCTGGAAAACGCTTTGTTTCCTTCACCTATGTATTCGCAGGTTATATTTTTATATTCTTTTTTGAATGCGGGATCGTCTTCGGAACAGGTGAGATATACGATCTTCCGGTCCTTTTTATCGAGTTCTGCCATGATGGGCTCGAAAATGTTCCAGTACCTCTTGTGTTCGTTGAATATGACTATGGGTATCTTCTGATCGTAAAGCCTGGAATTCTTGTCGACGCCCGAACGGTACTTTACCTTCATTAGCAGTGCGCGCAGAGAGAATAATGCTACTCCGAAGAGTCCGAACAGAACGGAAAAAAGCATTCCTCCCGTACCGGGATCGATATATAGGATCTTTACGAGATTCACTTGTGGTTTTCTCCCGGAAACAAAATAAAAATGTCTGCAAATGAAGGCTTCATTCACAGACATTTATTTTATTACTTTTAGAAATCGACTTCAACTTAAGGGCCGGATGCCCGGTTCACTGAAGGGATCAGAAACCGTAGTTTGTCACACCGACCAGCTTCTCAAGCTCGCTCGGATCGTAAGCAGCATCGATAGCCGTCTTTCTCGTAATGAGTCCGAGATTTACAAGTCTCTGGAGATCACTGTTGAGAGTATGCATTCCCTGGAGGGAAGCGGACTGGATCGCGCCGGGGATCATCTGGATCTTGTCTTCAAGGATAAGGCTCTTGATGGCGCTGGTGCCTACCATGACTTCTGTCGCAAGCGCGCGTCCGTTGCCGTCGGAGGTAGGAAGGAGCTGCTGTGAGATAACGCCGCGGATGCTTGCCGCAAACTGCGAGCGGATCGTTGCCTGCAGGTCGATCGGCGAGCCGTCGATGATCCTGTTGATAGTCTGCGCGGCGCTCTGCGTATGCAGGGTGGAGAGGACGAGGTGTCCGGTCTCTGCAGCGGTGATGGCAGCTGAGATCGTCTCGAAATCACGCATCTCGCCGACGAGGATTATATCCGGATCCTCACGGAGAGCTGAATGGAGCGCATAAGCAAAGGATTTAACATCGCGTCCGAGTTCACGCTGGTGGATCATGGCGCGGTTGTGGGGATAGATGTATTCGATAGGATCCTCGATGGTGATTACATGTTTTGCTTCATTTCTGTTGATGTAGTCAACGATCGCGGAAAGAGTGGTTGATTTGCCTGAACCCGTAGGACCGGTAACAAGGATAATACCGTTGTTTGCGGTGGCGAGGGTCTTGATAACTTCGGGAAGACCCAGTGCTTCGAACTCCGGGATCTCGGCCATAAGCAGACGGATACTGCAGGCAAGGTTGTTACGCTGATGATATACATTTGCCCTGACTCTGATTCCATTGTCTATCATGCGTCCGACATCGACGTCTTCTCCTGCTTCAACACGCGCGATTTCATCCGGTGTAAGGATGGTGTATATCATATCCTGCGCTTCTTCATGTGTGGGACGCTCGTCAAGGATGTGGAGCATACCGTATCTTCTGATCGCCAGATTGGTGCCCTGGGTAATGTGCACATCAGAACAGTCACGTTCTATGGCATAAGTCATCAGTTCTTCAAAAGTCATATAGATCACCTCCGGGAATAATGCTTAGATTATAAATTAAAACATATCAGTTTAGTATAGAAATTGAATATTTTTCCAAGAATAATGATATGGAGGCTCTGCCCGGAAGATTACAGTGGGGCTGATCTGTTTAAGGAATGCTTACGGCTTAATAACCCATTTCCTTGAGTTCTTTTACGACATCCACATAGAAGTTCGCGATATCGGTGACCTCTCCGCCGGATGAGGGTTTGCGTGAAGTGAATCTTCTTCTCCGGAGATCCACCACATCGGCGTGTGAGATGCCTCTGTATGAGGGCGTGGTGTGAACGCCTTTGAAGTTCTCCCATTTAGCTGAGTCCACGGAGACCATGCCGTCGTTTTCGCCGTCAAATCTGTGAATGACAGGGTAGGTGATACAGAATACGGGATCCGAGAATGAACCCTTGCATCTGAAAGCGTAGCTCTGGCAGTAGATATCAGCGGGAGCAGGATTGTCGATGTTGAACTGTTCGGCGGTCCTGGTGGTGAAAAGATCAAAACAACTGTAACTGGCAGGATTCTTGTCGCCCAGTATCTTCATCCAGACATCCGTTCCCCAGGCGGCTGTCTTTACCATCCATCTTGGAGCTTTCATTAAGAAGTCGACGGTCTTTGAGCCGTGGTGCGGAGTGTCGATCGTGGTGACAGATGCGACCTTGTCAGCGTAACCGTGACTGATGAGATATCTTGCTTCAAGACCGCCTTTGGAATGCGCGAGGATATTGACCTTCTCGGCGCCGGTCTGCGCAAGGATTTCGTCTAAACTTTTTGCGATTATGCCGGCGTTGCTCTCGACGGAACCTACGGAATCCTGATGACCGAAATAGACCCTGGCTCCCAAAGCTTCAAGTCTCTTAGGAACCCTGCCCCAGTAGCACAGGTGCTTTCTGTCGCGGAATCCCATTCCGTGAACCATAAGTAACGGGTACTTTAAACTGCAGTCGTTGCTCATATGATCTTCTCCCTAAGGCTTCCGGCCTTAAGGGGAGTATAACGCGGTATTATACAATGTTCAATAGTGAATCTTGTTCAAGAGCGTCTTTTCCTCATAATTGCCACAGCCCGTCAGGATGCCCGGGCCTGATGCTTCCCGCCCCAAAGTTTTAGGGCAATGAATGCTATTACGAGACCGGCCGCCGTGACAACGAGGCTTACGATAAGCATGAAGTGAGGACCCTTGATGTCCAGGAGTCTTCCGCAGACAAGGCTTGAGAATACGCCTCCCAATGTGATCGAACAGTTGATGTATGCCTGGCCTTTGACCTGGTCGAGCCTTGCCATCGTCTGGTTGACAAAGTAGGCGGAGACGGGGATGAAGACCGCATATGCGAACATCTGCATGGCCTGGCTGATGTAGACGAGGACCATGTTGGGCGCAATGAACATCAGGAGTGTCTTTATAAGAAAAGCCGCGCCGGCAAAAAGAAGCAGATTCCTGCAGGAAACTTTCTTCATGATCTTATCGATCAGGGCCATGGTCGGGAGCTCCAGAAGGGCTGCGATGAAAACAGCTGTTCCCATCTGGGTTTCGGTGCCGCCAAGGGGAGTGATTATCTGTATCATGTAGTCGTTTATCGCATTGTGGGCGAAAAAGAAACATACTGCGCCGAGCACGAAGAGCATGAAGTCCGGATATGTCTTTATGAAACTGAAGAGGTTGTTGTGTGCAACTTCTGCTGAAGCCGGAGCAGGCATATCAACTGCAGGCTTTTTAAAGAAGTAGAGGACGATAAGGGCAACCGTAAGGAAGATGATGTCCAGTACCATGAGGATCGTTACGCCGAACTTTCCGATCGCCATTCCCGTGAAGACCGAGGTTACCGCAAATCCTGCTGAGCCTAATCCTCTTGCAAGGCCGTAGTAGATGTGGCATCCTGCCGCCTCGTATTCGAAATACATTGCTGTGATGATGGGCTGGTAGACCATCTGAACCATGTAGATCAGCGCGAAGATTATGAATATTACGACGATGCCGTTCCTGATCAGGAGAAGTAATACCGATCCTATGAGCAGGAGCGCTGTCGATGCCATTGAAACGTTTCTGTTTGTGAGCTTGCCCTGTTTGTCTATAAGGCCGGCAACAACCGGCTGGAAGATGACGGACAGGATGTTTGCAAGTGCAAGGGTGATGCCAATAAGAGTGTTGGAAAATCCCTTTTCGAGCAGAAATACGGAAGCGTACGCATGTATTCCGCTGTAAACAGCGAAGTATGTCGCATTGATAATGATGTATCTCAGAGTCCAGAATCTCTTTTTGTCCGCCATGAGCAACCATCCCGTCTGACCGTTTGCCTGTTTTCCAAAATGCTAACATAATCCGGGAACAGATATAATTAGAGTTTTTGGAATAATATCAAGGTCTTTGCATAGAAAATCTATAAAGAAAATATGAGTTTTCGAGCAAGTAATTGTATATTTGCCAAGAAATTTAATATTTACTTCACAAAGTTGCCACATTTTACATTTTGATGTGTTATAATCCACACATTATTTTGGAGGCGACTATGAATAAGTTCTTAAAAAATAAGATAGTCAAGGCATTAAGCGGAGTTGCTGCCGCTGTTTTTGCCGTCTCCTTTTTAGCAATATCTGTAAAGTGTGATTCGTATTCCGGAATTGAGATCGACGGCGATTTCAGTGACTGGGACAGTGTTATCAAGTACGACTGTTTAAGTGAGAGCAGCCGCGTCAATAATGTCGCTATGGTCTGGGACGGCGACTGGATCTATATCTACATGGATGAGGACCAGCAAAATTCCGCTTCCTGGTCGAGTGATCACTGGAATACGCACGGACAGTTCAATATCAAGACGGATCTCGGTTATGTCCTGGTAATATCGGTCAAGGATAACGGCGCTGCCGGAAATATCATTGAAGTTACTGATGTCGAGACCGGAGAGGTCCTTACCGCCGATAACGGAGGGATCCGTGTAGCTTTTAACAGTGATTATTCTACTTGGGGAGCTCCCTCGCTGACAGAGATAGCCATTCCGTCATACATGCTTCCCCAGTATTCTTCCACGATCAACTTCGGATATTATCTCGGCGGAGACATCATAACTGATGTCGCAGACTGCAGCGGGATCATTGATGATCCCGATGACCCGGATGATCCGACTCCCACGCCCGGTCCCTATAATGACGGTTCCGAGATCGAGATCGACGGCGACTATCACGACTGGGATTACTATCCGGTTACGACTATCCAGTATGATACGGCCGGAATGAACAACAACTACAATGACGCTGAAGGTTCCATATATCAGAGAGACGGTATCGCTTATGTTCACTGCATCGCTAATGAATTCAGCGAGCAGGATACGGGATACAAGTACGGAACCGAATTCCTTGAGGTAACAGTTCTGTTCGGATATACGCATACCAAGCTGGTGGCAGTTGAGCTTGGTCCTGACGGCAGCCTTGACTGGAGCGCTTCAAGCGCAAGGTCAATGTCTGACGGAACCCACCATTACGCGCTGTTCTATTATTCCGATGCCGGACTTTCGACAAATATCGATGATATTTCCTCTCTCGATCACTATCTGGGTGAGATGTATGTAACCATCGAAGACCATCAGGATGAGACCGAGTTCTGGTTCGATATTGCGGCACTCGCTGAGGCGGGCGGAATAGAGACTTCCGAGTCGGAATCCATATTTGTCCACTTCCACAGAGTAGGCTGGCCGATGCTTGAGACTTCGGGTGTCTCGACCGGTCCGGTATTTGTAGCTCTTTTATCGACCGTTGCGGCAGGGTCTTATTTCACTATTAATCGCAGAAAGAAGGCCGGATGATATATATTATCTCTGCCGCCGCAATAGCCTTGTGGATCTGGCTTCTTGAAGTACTTAGAAAAGCAGGGCTCAGGTTTTGGAGATATCTGCTTGGTTCCTGCGGACTGTTTCTTTTACTTATGTTTTTCGCGAAAGGCTGGCTTGTCCTGCCGCTGGCAAGACTTGTAGCCGCTTTGGCGGGAATATTCGGAAAAGTATCAGGCTTCTACCAGGCTTATTACCGGTACGGAGTCATTTTTATTGAATCGGCGAAAGGCGCTATCACCGTTAATATAGATCTGGAATGTTCAGGCTTTATCGAGATATCCGCGTTTATCTCGCTGCTGGCTTTCTACGGAATTTATAACATTCCGGAGCGTATCTACGTCGGTGTCATCGGAACGCTGTACACCCTTCTTACAAATGCTTTCAGAATAGGCATTATCTGTTCGATGATCCATTTCCTCGGAACGGATTATTACTATGTCGCGCACACGATCGTCGGAAGGATCGTCTTTTATGTGCTTCAGGTCATCCTGTATTTCTTTGTATTCACGAAGCCTCATGTCCTTAAGATGAGAACAGGTGATTTCGGATATAACAAAAAGGATGATACCGCGACAAAAGAGGGAGGCGGTGCATCATGAACAACATAATGACGCATCTCGTAAATCCCTTCTTTTACTGGATAGCATGGATAATCATTCCGCTCATCGTCGAGGTGCTTCCGTCCATAGGATCCTTCTTTGTCCTTCTTCATCAGAAACATAAGAAGGAGAAGACAGAGCGGCCTGCCATCTGGCCCGATATAGTCCTGATAATCCCTGTCTATAATTCCGAGAGCAGCCTTGAGGAATGCCTCGAATCGATCAACAAGAGCGATTATCCGAATGAGCATATCGAGATATATCTTGTAAACAACATGAGCCAGGACAGGAGCTTTGAAGCTTTTGCAAGAGCGCAGAAGGAGTTCCCGAATCTCAGGATGAACTGGCTTAATTCGGGTCAGGGCAAATCCAGGGCTTTGAATCTCGCAATATACAACAGTAAGGGAACATATCTCATCAATATCGATTCTGACGGTTACCTTGAGAGATATGCCCTGTCCAACATGGTGCTTTATCTTGAGAATCACCGTGAATTCACATGCCTTACGGGTTCTATCCTCATAAGACCTGACAAGATCGAAAAGTATAAGTCTTTCAAATCCAGACTGTTCAGACGGATAGAGTTTGCCGAGTACGCGCAGGCATTCCTGGCAGGAAGGAATTACGCATCCGAGACCAATTCGATGTATACGCTGTCCGGGGCCTTTTCCGCGTTCAGGATGAGTTCTATCAGAAAGTCCCATCTGTACAATACGGATACTATCTCGGAGGATACAGAGATCACTTTCCAGATGAGATATATCCAGAAACAGAAAGTCGGAATATGTGTTGACGCGATATATTTTACCGATCCGATAGAAGGCGTTAACAAGCTCTATACGCAGCGCCAGCGCTGGCAGAGAGGTTCTCTTGAGGTCGCAAGGCTTTATCCGCAAAGCAAGCTCAGGCCGTGGAGATTTGCAAAGGACACCAACATCCACACGCTTTTGTTCGACCACACTTTCGCGTTCCCGCGTATGATATGGTATCTGGCTCTGATCGTGCTCATGGCATATGGTTATTCAAGCACTACCGTTCTGCTTTCCATGGGAGCGATATTCCTTTTCTACATTATCTGCGGGTATATGTATTTTTACATCGGATTGTATCTTTTGAAGCCGTTCCCTGATATCCGGGCCTATTACCGGAAGCAGTGGCCTGTGGTCGCTCTTCTTCCGTTCTACAATTTTGTCGTGTTCTTTATAAGACTTGCGGGAATAATTAACAGCATCAATACACAGAGCAGCTGGAAGACCGATACTCTGACAAGAGAGCTGGATAAATTCCGTGTGGCTGCAAGAGAGCAGCTCGGAAAGATCTCCGGTCTGATCAAAAAGTTCAGGGAACTTGTAAATTACGAGGATGAATATTATGAATAAGCAGTCCAGAAAAAAACTGATTCTCATTACCGTGGTTGTCATTGCCATCGCGGCGCTCCTGTCGGCGTTTTCCGTGTGGCAGATCCACAATTATGAGCAGGGAGTGGCAGAGCTCTATGCACAGGAGCAGGACGGTTATGTCGAAATCGTTGCGAGACAGATAGAACTTTACGGTGATATTGCCGGTGACGCTTTTGTTGAAGAGACGATCGAGATGCTCGATTCCACTTCGCAGCGCTACTGGACACTCGATAACTCCGAATACTTCCTGTTCGTTAAGAGCATAAGCGAGACAAATGTATATAAGACATTCTCCACGGATACGTTCTACAATACCCAGAGCGCGCAGGAGTTCCTCAGCACACTGGTAAAGGGCAGAGTCAAGCACTCGATAATATCGCTTGAAGGAACCAAGTATATCTCGTCAGGAATAATCTTCGAATACGCCGGTACAGAATACAGACTCTGTCTTCTCACCGACTATGAGATCATGCTTTCGAATAATGCTTATCTCAGCAGCAAGCTTTACCTCCTGATCGTGCTTATCCTTCTTATTGCGCTTCTTGTTATCGCGGTCATCTACTTTACGATGAAGCTTATCGAAGCCAGAAGAAAAGTCGAAAGTATCAAAGCCGTGAATGAGGAACTCAATAACTATATCGACTATCTGGATAATGTGGTTATGGGACGAAACCAGGCCGCCATAATAACAGGTGAAGGAAAGATATTAAGACTTCTCCACAGGATCGACGAAAGAGGTGTTTATCCCTGCGCGTTTGTAAGGATAAAACTTGATGTCGGTTCCATGATGAGCTTTTATAACGCCAACAGCAAGCTCCTGGGAGATGATGTTGTATGGCTCAGATACCGCAAGGACGGCTTTTTGCTTGTCTTTGGAGGAAAGAACGCGGATCAGGCCATGAAGATCATAAGAAGCAAACTCCCGAAGGAGACGATCCCGGAAGACATTCTTGCTTACAATACTGATGAAATGACATACGCAACATATTTATATGAGACTTTGGTTAATGTCTAAGGAGGATGAAAGATGCTCAGATATTACAGGATAAAAGCTTATCTTAACGCAAGCCACTTTGTCGTATTTGACGGCAAGAAAGGCGAGATACATCCTCATACATGGGAGTTCGTTGCCACTGTCTATACAACAGGCAACAATATCATAAAGTTCACAGAGCCCGAAAAGATGATAACGAGGGTTTTCGAGCCGTACCAGAATCAGGTCTTAAATGAGATAGAACCGTTTTCCGCGATTATTCCTTCACTTGAGAACATGACGGAGTTTTTCGCGAAACAGATAGATGAGGCTGTCAAACCGATCGAATATCACCTTAGAAGATTCGAGGGAAGCGAGACTCCTGTAAGAACATATGGTGTCAGGTTCCCTGAAGCCGACGGTGTTGAGGACAAAGCTGATGCGGATGAAGTCGAAGCTGCTTTAGGAAGACTGGAGAGAAGTTTTGGATTCAACGATTAAGAAGACAGTATACGCTGTTTCAAGCCTGCTGATCAATCTGGTCATAGCATGCCTGATAGTCATTGCCGTGAGCAGGACAAGCGTGCTGCTTAAAGGCTATGACTCGATGTACCATTTATACAGGGGCGACTGGATAATGAAGTCCGTCGAAGCCGGAGATATCTGGCCTCTTTACAACCCTGTCTGGTACAACGGCGTTGAGCTGATGCGTTACTGGCCTCCGGTTGCCGCATACCTTATGGCATTCTGCCAGTTCATCGCGAAAAGCATGCCGCTGGTATTCACTTCGAATTATGTATTCGACGGTTTTGCCGTCTACTGCGGAGTGGTCTATCTTCTCGGCGCGGTTACATGGAATATAGCAGGAGCTGTAAAGAACAGGCCCTTATTGGGGATACTTTTCGGGATCATGTGGTTTTTTATGCCGCAGAGCCTGCACGTTATGTTTACTGAAGGCAACCTTCCGAGATGTCTTATCATGGCGGTCTTTCCGCTGGCCTTTGTCTATATTAATGAATACCTGAAAAAGGGAGGCTTAAAGAACTTCATCGGAACGGCCGTTACCTTTTTTGTCATGTGCGCATGCCACGTCGGTTACACGGGAATGGTGGCCATTGCATGTCTTATCTATATGTTTATCTACAGGCTTTGCTGTTTTACAGGAACAGGCAGACTTCAGCACTCGCGTAAAAGAGATTTTGAACTTATCGTTGCGGTGGCGGCAGGCTTTATCCTCAGCGGGATATTCCTTTTCCCGGCACTTAGAGGAGGACTGGTCTCCAATACATCAAATGCGGTCCAGGCTGCCGAGGATTATTTCCAGAGCCTTTTCCTGACTTTGAATCCCGCAGCGAAACTGAAGCAGGGATACGATCTGTCTTATTTCGGAATAGTATCTTTCCTGCTTGCGTTATTCGGTGCAGTGGCAAGCAAGAAAAGAGCCCGTGCCGGATTTATAACGGCAATAATCATTATTTTACTGACCTCAGATACTGTGGCTCCTGTCATCCAATCACTCCCCGGAGGATCGCTTATGTGGATGATGCGTTTTCTGCAGATCGCCGCAGCCATGATCTTTTTCTCGATGCTCGAGTGGGACAGCCTCAAAAGACCTATCCTTGTCGTGTCTGTGGCCCTGCTTGCTTTGGACTGCGGTGTCAGCGTAAAGACCTATCTGCCTTACAAAGATGATCCTTTTGCATCCGGTTATTTCGAAAGGCTGGAAGAGAGTACTCTAATAGATGAGGCAAAGAGCATTACTAAGAGCAGAATTGGTCTGATCGACAGTAACAGAGGCGTTTTTAACGGTGTATTCTATCTTACGGATTACAACGGAACGGTTAACCAGTTATTCGGACAGGGCTGGGAAGCGGCTTCCACAGGTCAGCAGATTACCCAGATCAACGAAGCCTACGACAACGGATATTATTATTTTATGTTTGACAGACTTCTTGAATACGGCTGTGATACCGTGCTGATCAGGAAGGATGCTGCCGGAGTCTATCCTTATAATGAGCGTGAAGCTGAAGCGGCGGCTGCTGAAAGAGGATATGTCAGGGAATATGACGAAGGATCTTACGTTGTATATCATTATCCGGATATAGACGGAAGCTACGGCACTGTCGGTCATTATGACGGTATCGCGATCGGCAACGGCGCTTATTATATTTCCATGATGTTCCCGAAGATCTGTGAAGCACCAAGCGAGTATATTGATGACTTTACTCTTGAGGAACTCTCCGGCTATGACATCATCTATCTTGACGGATTCCTTTACCATGATGTCCATGCCGCGGAGGATCTTATAACAAAGGCCGCAGAATCAGGAACCAAGGTGTATGTCCTGGCTGACGGAATACCCGAAAACTACGAGAGTAAGACAAACAGATTCCTTGATGTTGAATGCCAGTCTGTACAGTTTGACAACGGTTTCCCGAAGCTCAAGACAAAGTATTTCGGCGATCTTGAGATCGCGCTGTTCCCTAACGAATTGAAACAGTGGAAGACAGTATATATCAACGGAATGACTGAGGTCCTGGGTTACTCCGAAGTTCTGGGCGAGGAGCTTCCTTTCTACGGTAAAGGCACAAATGATAATATCAATTTCATCGGATATAACCTGACCTACTATTACTCTCTTACAAGAGACAAAGCTATCGGTGAGCTTCTGGCGGGAATCATAGAGACGGGAGAGACTGAGGTCCCCGACAGAAAGATAGTTCCGCTGGATATAACATACGGGGAAAATGCTATTACGGTCACTTCTCCTGAGGACGGAGTTAATACCACACTTGCCGAGCATGATATTTTTAACGGCAATTTCAAAGCCTTCAACAGATTTGTTTATGTTGACAGCGGAGAGACCGTGATCACGTACAAGTATCCTTATCTGATACAGGGATGTCTTATTTCACTTGCCGGTATTGCGGTGATCTGTGTTATGGCCGTATTTATCAGGCATAAAAAGGGAGAAGACAACATATAGACGCTTGTCTATATTAACGTTTTTTATCCTGAAAAATTATTTTGATATTTGGGCAAATGCTTTGACAACTCATATTGTCATCAATATTATAATGTGTGATACGTGATTGAGTAAGGTAAGTTTTTTGCAGATAGCCGATTGGAGGCATGCCTTTTATGATAGATGTTTGGCCGGCATTGTTGGGGCTCTGCTCCGGAATGGCTCTGTTCTTATACAGCATTAAGATTACCAGCGGAAGTTTGCAGACAATTGCGGGAGATAAATTAAAGAACGTTCTCGCAAAACTTACGGGGAACAGAGTATTGGGCGTTGCCGTCGGAGCGGGCATAACCGCGCTTATCCAGTCTTCAACTGCCACATCAGTTATGGCTGTCGGTTTTGTAAATGCCGGACTGATGGATCTATATCAGGCTCTTTGGGTAATTATGGGAGCCAATATCGGTACAAATATCACGGCTCAGCTCATCGCGTTTGATGTCGGTGCTTTCGCTCCGGTCGTTGCTCTTCTGGGTACATTCTTCTGCCTTCTGACTAAAGATAAAAAACTGAGAAGCATAGGTGAGGCAATTGCCGGATTAGGCTTTATATTTGTTGCCATGTCGCTCATGAAGGAGTCTATGGCCCCGTTAAGCGAACTGGACATCGTAAAAGACATATTCGCGTCGATCAACAATCCTTTTATCGGCATTATCGTGGGAATCATATTTGTTATCATCATCCAGAGCTCGGCTGCCGGTGTCGGTGTGCTTCAGGCTATGGCAATGTCCGCTTCAGGAGCCCAGCTCATTACTCTTGAACAGGCGATGTTCCTTATCTTCGGACTTAATATCGGAACCTGCGTTACCGCGGTTTTCGCTTCGATCGGCGGATCAAGAAACGCGACAAGAGCCGGAATGCTTCATATGCTCTTTAATGTGATCGGAACCGTTATTTTCACGGTGGCTTATTATCTGCTTCCTGTTGCCGACTGGGTAAGGGCATTATCTCCGAATGATGTCGCAAGACAGTTTGCGAATATGCATCTCGTATTCAATCTTGCATCGACCGTTATCCTTCTTCCTTTCGGACATCTGATAGTCAAACTCGTAAAGATTATCGTTCCCGATAAGGGCAGTGATAAAGAGGGTGTTCAGTATCTTAAGTATCTCAATCCCAACATGATCAGCACTAATAACCAGGTCGGTACAGAAGTGCTTATCAGGGCGCTTTGCAACGAGATCACCAGAATGCTCGTAATGGCCGGAAATAATGTCCAGATGAGCATAGAGGCAGTCCTTGATAATAATGAAAAGAAGCAGCAGATGATCAACGAGACTGAGGAATATGTGGATTATCTGAACAAAGAGATATCCTATTACATCTCCCATGCCATGGTTTTCGATATGTCCGAAAAGGACGCTGTCACCATGAGCGCCCTCTTCAAGATCACCGGCAATATCGAGAGAATGGGTGACCATGCCACTAATATCTCAGGTTACGCGAATCTCCTTGAGAGCAAAGGCCTTAAGCTCTCGGAGAAGGCAAGAGCTGAAGTCAGCCAGATGGTAAGCACCACCAAGGATGCGTATAACATCCTTTTGGGCAGCAAGCCCGGTTCTGTCCATATCAAGATGGCCCAGATGGAACAGAAGATAGATGATATGACAGATGATTACAGGGAACACCAGCTGGAAAGACTTAAGTCCGGCGTATGTTCAGGTGATGCCTGTGTAATTTATTCCGAGATGCTTACCGACTTTGAGAGACTCGGCGATCACATGCTTAACATCGCTGAAGCTGCCGCTGAGTCCAGCAGGATATCCTTTGCTGTTCCTGCCGAGCCGGGAACTGAGGAAAAGAGCAAGAGCAAAGGCAGGATTGCTGCGGAAAAAGTTTGAACCATGCTTCTGATATATAGACGCTTATCTATATAAATGATATCTCCGGCGGAGGTTAAAATGACGGGATCAGAGAATAACAAAATAAACGTTGTATTGTTTGAACCGGAGATTCCCCAGAATACAGGCAATATAATGCGGACCTGCGTTGCCGCAGGCGCAGCGCTTCATATAATCGGACCTGTGGGATTTGACATAGACAATCCCGAATTCAGAAGAGCTTCCACAAATCATATAACATGGGCCGAGTACACGCTCTATGACTCCTGGAAGGATTTTTCGGATAAGAATGAAGGCGAGTACTATTTCATGACGCGTTACGGAAAAGTGCCGCCTTCGGATATTGATTTTAAGTCAGTCTCGGAGAATTCAAAAATCTATCTGATATTCGGTAAAGAGAGTACGGGCATTCCCGGCGAGATACTGAGGGCAAATATTGAAAGATGCTTCAGGATCCCCATGAATGCCGACTGCAGATGTCTTAATCTTTCAAATGCGTGTGCTGTTGCGGTATATGAGGTATTAAGACAATTGGGATATCCCGGACTGTCATTTACGGAGGAACAGAAGGGCGAAGATTTCCTTGAGATGAACTATTCCTACGATGAGACATTAAGAAAAAAGCACAGATAATTCTGATAATAAAACAAAGGGCTGCCTCATAATGAGACAGCCCCTTTAACTTAGATTTCAAAACCGTCAATAATCAACTCTGAATCCGTCGATATAAAGGACTCCGCTGACATATCCTTTGTCAGTTGTCGCGAAATCAAGATCACCGTCGGTAAACAAAGTGTCAGTATCAGCTCCGGCTTCACCGGAATAAGAGGTGCTGTAGTACGAAGAGTCATCAAGCTCCTCCCAGATCTCATCCCAGTACTCGGTGAGTTCGTCGTATTCAGGTGAACTGGCGATGACAGAATAAATATAGACGTAATAAAGTACAACGAATATCGTTGAGAGAACGGAAAGAATGATACCTGCGATAGCCATGCCCTTTCCTTTGACATTCTTTTTGACCAGTCCAACTATAGAGAATATCAATCCCAAAAGACCAAGGGTAGGCGTAATGAAGATATTAAATACGGGGATCCAGCAGAAACAGACCGCAAGGATACCGAATATCATTCCGGCAGTAGCCATGCCGTTTTTGCGTTTGGCAGTTGCAGCTGTAGCTGCAGTCGCAGTAACTGCAACCGGCTGGGCATATGCAGGCTGCTGGTAGACAGGTTCCTGATATGCGGGCTGAGGGGTTACGGGTACGCCCTGAAGAGGCTGTACGGGTTGAGCTGCCGGCTGAACCGGCTGGGGTGCGGGCTGGACCGGCTGAGGTGCCGCTGCGCCGCAGTTAGAGCAGAATGACTGACCGTCAGGAATAAATGATCCGCATGATTCACAAAACATAGTTCACCTCTCTGATCATAAAACTTTTTGAAGGAATGCTTTGAGCCTGTCGTTCTGAGGATTTGTAAAAATCTGCTCAGGCGTGTTTTCTTCAATGATTTTACCACAATCCATAAATATAACGCGAGTGCCGACCTCACGGGCAAAACCCATCTCGTGGGTTACGCATACCATCGTCATTCCGGCTTTTGCCAGATTCTTCATGACGTCGAGAACTTCTCCGACCATTTCAGGGTCCAAAGCGCTTGTAGGTTCGTCAAAGAGCATAACCTCCGGATCCATTGCAAGTGCCCTGACGATCGCGATACGCTGTTTCTGACCGCCGGACAGCTGGGAAGGATAAGCGTTGGCACGATCTGATAATCCTACTTTTGCAAGCAGATCAAGAGCTTTCTTCGTTGCAACATCCTTTGACAGACCATGGAGCTTCATCGGAGCTATGGTCATGTTGCGGAGTATCGTAAGATGAGGGAAGAGGTTAAAGTGCTGGAATACCATTCCCATGTTCTGTCTGAGCAGATTGATATCCGTGGAAGGCGAAGTTATGTCTTCCCCCTCGAAAGTTATCGTTCCTGATGTCGGCCGTTCCAGGAGATTAAGGGATCTGAGGAAGGTTGATTTACCGGAACCGGAAGGTCCGATAACTACAACGACCTCGCCCTTTTTAATGTCGGTGGTTACACCGTCCAGGGCCTTGATCTCACCGTTGTTATAATATTTTTTGAGATCTTTTACGGATATGATCACATTATTATCGTTCACTGTTCTTGAGCCTCCTTTCGAGCACCGATACGAGCTGGCTGAAGAACATAACGATTATGAGATAGATGACAGCAACAGCAAGAAGCGGCATAAAAGCCGAATATGTTCTTGACCTGATAATATCTCCGCCTTTTGTAAGCTCCTGAAGTCCGATATAACCGGATACGGAAGTCTCTTTTATAAGGACGATAAACTCGTTTGCCAGCGAGGGAAGAACAGTCTTAAATGCCTGCGGAATGATGATAAAAGCCATCGTTCTTACATATCCGAAGCCCAGGGAACGTCCTGCCTCGAACTGGCCTTTGTCAATGCTTGCGATACCGCCCCTGATGATCTCGGCAACGTATGCTCCGGAATTGATGCCGAAGGCTAAAACAGCGACGAGAACTTTATTGTTGGAAGCAACGAAGATTACGAAGTAAGCGATCATGAGCTGAACGACTACAGGGGTTCCTCTGATGACTGTAAGATAAAACCCGCAGAGTTTGTTCAGGAAAGACAGAAGCCCCTTGCCGAAGCCTCCTCTCATCTCGTCCTTCAGCGTGTCGTAAGAAGACCTGATAAGTGCAACTATGATACCGAGCGCGATTCCCAGAAGCGCGGCAAAGATCGTGACCTCAAATGTGATCCCGAGGCCCTTAACGATGTAGTTATACCGGTTGTCAGTGATGAAGTTGTTTTCGAAGTCAGAAGGAATGCCGGATGCCCATTTCACTAACTTGGCCCATGTACCGGCGGCCCAAAGAGGTATGTTGCCTACAGAAAGGAGCAATATCACATAAACTGTTCCGATCAGAGATAATATCAGGCCTGTAACGGCAAGTGCTTTTCCCGTTCTGGCTTTGCCCATATTGGAGACAAGCATGGTATCAGACTTGAAAAGCCAGAGAGCGATACAGGCAAGTATTATGCCGGCAAATGGAATAAACGATAAAAGGATCGAAAGCAGTCCGAACAGAAAAATCCTGCCGGCTTTCTTTCCGGCATCAGGAATAACCGGTGCGGGAAGCGCTGCTTTGCAGCGGGGACAGACAGTCTCATCACCCGTGACTTTCTCACCGCATTGTTTGCAGAATCGTGATTTGATCATAGAACGTTCCTTATTAATTTGGTTAGGATACCTCAAAAACATTATTCATTGTAAATAATAAAAGAGCGGAAATAAAGACCATATTTCCGCTCTTTATATCCTAAATTGCTTACCTGATGAAGCCTGTGTCTAAGAGATTATCAGCCTTCAGCAGGGATGTACTTGTTGACGATGGAAGCGATAGTGCCGTCGTCTGTGAGTTCCTTGAGTGCCTGGTTGATGGCATCCTTAAGTGCTGTGTTATCCTTGTTGATAGCCATAGCATAATCTTCGATCGTGTAAGGTGTCTCAAGGATCTTAAGTCCTTCGTTTGCTGCTACAAATGCCTTGGCAGGCTCGTTGTCGATTACAACAGCATCGATCTTGCCGGAAGTAAGAGCGATAACAGCATCGTTACCCTTTGCATAACGCTCAATTCTGTCTTCGCCGACACCGCCGTTCTCGGGTGTGTCAGACATATAGATATCGCCTGTGGTGCCTGACTGAACGCCTACCTTGTAGTTGCCTGCAAGAAGCTTGTCGATATCAGTGATCTCGGAATCAGCTGTTACGATGATGGACTGGATGCCTGTAGCATAAGGTGTGGAGAAGTTAACTGACTTAAGTCTGTCTTCCGTAACTGTCATGCCTGCGCATCCGATGTCGTACTTGCCGCCCTGAACGCCGGCGATGATGGAGTCGAACTCAACGTCTTCGATAACGAGCTCAAGACCGAGCTTGTCTGCAACTGCTGTAGCGATCTCAACATCGATGCCTACGATCTTTTCACCCTCATAATACTCGTAAGGCGGGAAGAAAGCGTTTGTAGCCATAATGAGCTTTCCGCTCTCGATAGTTGTAAAAGCCGGATCCTTAACTGCCTCTGTCTGCTTTGCTGCTGCACAGGATGTCATTCCGAGCAGAAGTGCTGTGGAAAGAATACCTGCTGCTATTCTTTTAAATGTCTTCATAACCGTTCTCCTTTTCAATAATAGGACATTGGTATCTTACGCCTTCGGAAGTTGCAAGGTAAATGAACAAAAGCCCGAAAAATGTTTGCCCAAAGATATTATTTTAAGTAAAATATCTACAAGGTGTTCTAATTTAAGCTCGAAAGGTCGCTTGGATAATAGATGAAAAGAGTATTGATCCTCGGTTGTAATGAGATAACGAAGCGTTTGCTTACAGATCTTTGCAGGCACAGATCTTATGCGTCTGATATCTGTCTTGCGTCACGTCAGAAGCAGGACTGTGATGAGCTTAAGAATCTGGCAGCGAGCATGGGTGTCAGGGTGGTAACCTCCGGAATCGACATGAATAATGTCGAAGGTGCCATGATGATGGTAAAGATCTTCGCTCCTGATCTGGTCGTAAATCTTCTTCCTCCCGAACTCGCGATGGAGGCTATGAATCTGGCGGCCAAGGCTAAGGCGGATTATATCGACGGAACGCTTTTCGGAGTTCCTGATATTCCTTCTCCGACTTCTCTTCTTTCCAAGCAGTTCAAGATGTTTGCCGAGTTCCAGCAGAACGGCAAGACCGCTGTCTGCGGAGCAGGTTTTGTTCCGGGAGCGGTTAATACGATCATCAGACGTGCGGCAGCGGTCGATTTCCGTAAGATCAGCGGTATAGATATCGTCTCAGTATCAGGCGAGAAGCCGTCTGCTCAGGGAGGCGACAAGACTGAGGTCGATGACACTTTGTATTCTGAAGATGTAAAGACTCCTGAGGCCAAGGTTTATACCGGTCCTGTCAAAAAGGTCTTCTATATCGAGAACGGCAGAATCATTGAGACCGCGCCTTTGTCAGTCGAAGGGAGTTCTGCTTCAGGCAGTAAAGTCTATCTTGCTTCAAGCCCCATGATCACGGACCTTCTTAAGGAGATACCTGACGTTAATAATGCCAGATATTTCAAGCTCGGCAGAAAACCTTCAAAGGAACATGTGGCACCCAAGGAAAAGCTGGATCTCCTTGAGGAATTGGGACTTCTTTCCGAAAAGCCGGTTAAAGTCGGTAACGTTGAAGTGGCTCCTGTCGATCTTCTGGCTGCTATTCTTCCTAAGATGACTGACAATGCCGCAGCTGCTGCCGACCCTGTCGAGGTCAAGGCAAAAGGTATAGCTTCTTATGAGATCTATATAACCGGCAGATCCAAAAGGGATGATAAGGACATCACCAGATCTTACATCGTAAGAGGTGATAACGAGCAGGCCTATGAAAAGTATAACGTCAGTGCCTTTGATCAGATGAAAGGTTCTGCTCTTATAGCGGGTGTTAAGCTTATGTGCAGGGATAAATGGAAGAAACCGGGTGTTTTCACTCCGGCCGCATTCGATTTTGACTTTTACTATAATGCTTTCACAATGGAAGGTATCCGTGTTACGGAAGGCGAGGGAAGACCTTTTTAACAACTGCGGTTTTAAAGGTGATCACGTTGAGGTGAAAATATGTCTGACATGAATTTTTGGAAAGAAATGCAGATCAACGATATGCTCGTGATCGATACCATACGCAAATACGGCAGGGATACTATCTATTTCAAGGATAAAGATTCCAAGTATATCTGGAACAACTATATGCATGCGACACAGTTCGGCGTGATCAAACCCGATGACCTTATCGGCAAGTCTGACAAGGATTTCTTTCCTGAGGAATTTGCCGAAAAGGCTAGACAGATCGAACTTGAGATCATGGAGACCGGAGTCCCGGTCCTTAACATCGAGGAAGAACTCTATGTCGATGAGGATAATGTGAGGTATTACAGCACTTCCAAGTATCCTTTATATGACAAAGACAACAACATAGTCGGAACATGGGGCATCACAAGAGATATAACCGAGACCAAAAAACTTGAGAAGGAACTCGAGCGTTCTTATCACAAAATGGAGCTTCTCGCGCGTGTTGATGACCTGAGCGGTCTTTATAACAGACGCTATTTTTATGAAACTCTCGAAAAGTATGCGAGCCTCTACGAGAAGAGGACGGACGGAAGCACATTTGCGCTTCTCGTGGCTGATGTCGACGATATTACGCATATTAACGATCAGTACGGTCAGCAAAACGGAGATATAGTCTTAAGAAGTGTTGCGGAAATGTGCATGGCTAATGTCAGGACGGAAGACACATGTTTCCGTACCGGCGGCGATGAGTTTGCCATTGTGCTCCTTGATACGGATAAGATATCCGCAGTCGGAATAGCAAAGAAACTGGTCGAGCAGATTGCCAACGAACCGATAGTTCTTGAAGGCAAAAGAGAGAAGGTAACCGTATCTGCAGGTCTTGCCATGTTCGATCCCGCAGATCCCGATCTGACTGCGCTTATCTCAAAAGCTGAAAGAAAGCTGAATAAATCGAAGAGGGAAGGCAAGAATAAGGTCTCCTTCTGATCTTGCGGAATCCATATAACTCAGTAAACCGTTCCGCCTGAAGGAGTATCCTGCTTCAGGGGAGTTATCCCTGCCTTGCCTTTTGTGAGGTGTGTGGAGAACGGTTGGAAAAGCAAGGCAGGATAATCCCTGTACGGAGAAAAACGGACTTCAGGTTAAGCTGTCTTTGGTCGGGACTTAAGCTGCACCCTTATCCTTCAAATGGAATGAATAGTTTTCTGATTCTGAAACAATTACCGGGGTCTCTATGCGCTTAATAGGTGTAACGCGTACTGAAGAAGGTATTCCTGTCCTGACTGTTCTTGACAGTGATGCCCGCGTCTTATTTGCTTCAGGCATGGAAACAGGCATCTGTTCTTCTTCGGATCCCTTCCAGTAATCAATACATGATAAAGCAGCTTTAACAGTAACAAGGATAAAAAACAGAAAGATAACGATATCGACAGGTGACATGAATAATACCTCCAAAATGATCATATGTTCTTTGTTGGAGGTACTATATCACACTTTAAGTTCAATTAATGGGACTATATTCAGTTTTCAATCAAAAACGAACAAAAATTTGCAGTCCGTCAGGTTCCCAGTTTGGACGCTCCTATCCTGACAGCTCCGTTATCCAGCATTTCTCTTGCCGAATCGACAGTTCTTATACCGCCGGCTGCCTTGATCCTTACATCTGGACCGATATTTTCTTTCATCAATCTGACATCTTCGACCGTGGCACCGGCACTTCCGAACCCTGTGGAAGTCTTAATGAAATCCGCGTGTGCATCAGTTACTATCCTGCAAAGACGGATCTTCTCATCTTCGGTCAGAGCGCATGTCTCGATAATGACCTTAAGGATCGCGCCTTTTGCGTGAACCGTATCTGCTATGAGTTTTATCTCGTTATAGACGTCATCATATCTTTGTGATTTAACGAAATTAATATTTATTACCATGTCGATCTCAGAGGCTCCGTTGTCGCAGGCTTCTCCGGCTTCAAATACTTTGGTGCCGGTTGTCTGGTAGCCGTTGGGGAAGCCTATAACGGTACATACTGCGACTCTTCCTTGGGCAAAGCGTACGCCATCACTGACGAAGCAGGGAGGAATACATACAGATGCCGTGCCGAGAGAAACGGCCTTTTCGATAAGATCTCTGATATCGTCTTCTGTTGCGGCCGTCTTGAGATTTGTAAGATCCACATAGCTCATAATGTTATCGGGATCGGTCCTGTTACTGTCAGCAGCAGGACAGAAATCTTTTTTATGGATCCTTCCCATGAGTGAATTCAGAACAATGCAGGAAATATTGTTGAATCCCGTCAGCTCCCCGAGATTGCGGGGTGTTCTGTATCCGTCTCCGTAGATCAGCAGCGGGATGCATTCTCTTGAATGATCAGTTGACGGAGTGGAGGGATCGCAGCCGTGATCGGCGGTGATTATCAGCAGATCGTCCTCTCTGAGCCTGCTTAGTATAACGCCCAGTGCATCATCAAATTCATGCATGGCTTTTGCATAGCCTTCTATGTCGTTGCGGTGTCCGTACTTCATGTCAAAGTCCACAAGATTTGTGAAGCAGAGACCGTTAAAGTCACGGTCCATCATCTCGATGGTCCTGTTGATGCCGTCGGTATTGCTCTTGGTGGGATTGGATTCCGTAAGGCCTCTTCCGGCAAAAAGATCATAAATCTTTCCTATTGAGATGACATCATATCCTTCGGCTTTGAGAAGGTCGAGCATCGTGGAAGACGGGGCTGAGAGCGAGAAATCGTGACGGTTTGCCGTTCTTGTGAAGTTGCCGGGTTCTCCGGTAAAGGGTCTCGCGATGACGCGTCCGACTGCATTTTCGCCGCTCATGATCTCCCTGGCCTTTTTGCAGATATCATAGAGTTCTTTGAGAGGAACGATATCTTCATGCGCGGCAATCTGAAGAACGCTGTCTGCAGAGGTGTAGATTATGAGGCTGCCGGTCTTCATGTGTTCCTCGCCGTAGTCCCTGATAACATCAGTTCCGCTGTAGGGCTTGTTGCACAGGAACCCTCTTCCCGTTGCTTTTTTGAGTTCTTCAATGATCTCATCCGGGAATCCGTCAGGATATGTCGGCTGCGGCCTGTCGGAGATAATTCCCGCTATCTCCCAATGTCCTATAGTTGAATCTTTTCCTGCGGATATTTCCCTTACTCTTGCGTAGGAGCCTACAGGTGACGGGATAGATTTCTGATCCTTTTTGTAGTCAATGATCCTTTTATCATCTTCTCCGTCTATTGCCAGGAGTCCCATTTTCGAGAGATTCGGATACGGCTCGTTCGAAAAGGACAGAACTGCCGCTAAAGTGTTGCTGCCTTCATCACTGAATTCCGAAGCATCCGGAGCGCCGCCTATACCGAAACTGTCAAGCACGATCAGAAAAACACGTTTTGCCATATAAAGAACCTCATAAATACTGATTAAAAAGAATAATACTGATACTTAATTATATGACAAAATTAATAAATGACGTTATCTTCCGGACAGATACAATATTCATGATGATAATCAGAGCGGTCATATCTTTATGTGCTTATCTGTGTTATAGTTTGCGGGAAATACTGAAATGAGTTATGCGGGAATGAGCGAAGAGAAGACATTTTCAGATCTTGACCTGTCTCCTGAGGTTATGGGTGCCTTAAAGAAGATGGGCGTTAAACGTCCTACGACGATCCAGCAGAAGGCGATTCCGCTCTTGATGGATAATATCAGCGTGATCGCCAAGGCTCCGACCGGAACAGGCAAGACTTTCGCGTTCGGGATACCGATCCTCGAATACCTTAACATGGATTCAAAGTTCGTTCAGGCGCTTATCCTCTGTCCTACAAGAGAACTGGCTCTTCAGATAACCTCCGAGCTTAAAGGTCTTGCGAAGTATATAAAAGGGTTCAGGATCGCCGCTCTTATCGGCGGTCAGAGCATGCGTCTTCAGGCTGAAAAGATCGAAAAGAATCCCCAGGTGATCGTTGCGACTCCGGGCCGTCTTATCGATATGACCCAAAGGAAGATGGTGGATATCTCCAATATATATACGCTTGTCCTGGATGAAGCTGATGAGATGCTCAAGATGGGCTTCATCAATGATATAAGAAAGATAATGGCGTTAACGCCCAAAGATAAGCAGATAGCGCTGTTCTCTGCCACAATGCCCAGGGAGATCCAGAACATCACGTGGGAATTCATGTCCGGCAGCGCCGAGATCGACGTCATGCCGAAGGCTGAGGATCATCCTGATATTGACGAATATATCGTCGAGTGTCCCGAAAAGGACAAGCTTAAGACGATAATAAGGATAATGGCTAAAGAGGACCTCAGGAAAACGATCGTATTCTGCAACACAAAGGTTCAGACCTCAAAGGTCGGCCAGCAGCTTACGGCAGCCGGAGTTTCTGCCAGAGTCCTTCACGGAGACTGCAGCCAGAGGGAACGCAATAAGGTAATGGACCTCTACAGGGCCGACAAGTTCGATGTTCTTGTCGCAACGGATGTCGTGGCGAGAGGCATCGATGTCGACGATATAGAAGCGGTATTCAATTACGATATTCCGAAAGAGAATGAACTCTATCTTCACAGGATAGGAAGGACTGCGCGTGCGGGCAAGGCGGGGAAAGCATATTCTCTTGTCGCGTATCTCGACCGTCCGAGAATGGAAGAGATAATAAGATATACCAAAGCTGATCCCAAACCGTATGAGATCGGTTGATCCTCAGCTGCGGGTTTTTGAAGGCTTTTTGATTATTCCTTTATAAGTTGAAGGGTTAAGGAACACGATCAGAGGCATAAGCTCCAGTCTTCCTGCCAGCATATCAAAGATAAATACCCACTTGGATACAGCGGAGAAGAAACTGTAGTTCTGCGTGGGTCCTACCATAGAAAGACCCGGACCGATATTATTGAGTGTTGCCGCAACGGATGAGAAGACCGTGACAAGGTCGTGGCCTTCGAATGCGACGATGAACATTGAAAAAGCAAATGTAATCAGATATATGAAGAAATAGAGCGCGACGGAATGCTCGATGTCACTGTCCACAGTCTTGCCGTCAACATGAATCTTCTTGACGGTTCTGGGATGGATATATGTATGGATCTCTCTTTTGATCGTCTTGAACATGATCTGGAATCTGGCGATCTTGATACCGCCGCCTGTTGAACTCGCGCATGCTCCGATGATCATAAGGACAAGGAGCAGGAACCTCGCAACTGTAGGCCACAGATCAAAATCGGCGGTCGCGAATCCGGTCGTTGTAATGATGGTCGATACCTGGAAGAAAGAATGTCTTAATGTCTCTCCGAAGCTTCCGTACATGTTTCTGAGCGAGAAGCAGATGATTCCCGTAACAACAGCCACAACGATCAGATAGACCTTCACCTCGCTCATCTTAAATGCTTTGGAGACCTGTCTTGTGGTCAGGTAATAATAGAAATTGAAATTCGCGCCGAACATTATCATAAAGACAGCGACGATCCACTGAATATGAGGAGCGTATGATGCGAAACTGTCATTCTTCACGCCGAATCCGCCCGTACCTGCTGTTCCGAATGCCGAACATACGCTGTCAAACAGAGGCATGCCGCAGGCGAACAGGATAACGATCTCCGCTACGGTCATGGCTAGATAGATCAGATAGAGCATCTTTGCCGTCGATCTGACCTTCGGAACGATCTTTCCGACTGAAGGTCCGGGGCTCTCGGCTCTCATAAGATTCATGTTGGATCCGCCAGCCATGGGAACCACGGCCAAAAGGAACACAAGCACTCCCATGCCGCCTATCCAGTGTGTCAGAGAACGCCACATGAGAGAAGTGTGTGACATTGCTTCCACGTTGGTAAGGATGCTGGCACCTGTCGTGGAGAATCCTGATGCGGTCTCGAACATCGCGTCGGTAAATGAAGGGATCTCTTTTGTAAGCATAAACGGAATGCATCCGCAGACACTCAATAAGATCCAGGAAAGAGCGGTTGCCACACAGCCGTCTTTGATGAAGACCGTCATGTTCTTTGGCTTTTTGGCGGAGACTGCAAATCCTAAGCCTACATATAGGGCAGCTAGGATAATGTAATAAAATAACTGGCTTTCTCCGTAGAAGAGACCGCATACAACGGGCAAAATCATTAAGACTCCTTCTATCAGAAGGACCTTGCCCAGGATGTAGATAAGCATTCTTATGTTCATCTGATTATGTCGGTCAAAGTGGTAAAGCCTTTATTCTTGGTAACGATCATAACGCTGTCACCGACCTCGATCGAATCGCTGCCGGTAGGGATAATGATCTTGCCTGAACGGTTGATAAAGGATACAAGGGTATTGGGCTTAAGCTTCATATCCTTGAGCTGTTTGCCTGTGGCGCCGGAAGGCTCCTTTACTTTAAACTCGATAGCCTCGGCACGCTCATCAAAAAGATGATACATAACCTCAACGTTGCTTCCGATGGAAGCCTGTCTCGCGCGGGCATATGTGATGATAGCCTCGGAGGTGATCAGCTTGGGGTAGATGACGCTTCCGAGATCCAGACGGTTTATAACATCGGTGAAGCTTATCTTGTTGATCTTTGTTACGGATTTGATGCCTTTGGATATCTGTCTCGCAAACAGGGCAAGCATGATATTCTCCTCATCGATACCTGTCAGGGCAACAACTGAATCGACGTCTCTGATGCCGGTTTCCTCAAGGAGCGATTCATTGATACCGTCGCCGTTGATTATGGTCGCCTTGGGCAGAAGGTCGCTCAGTTCGTCGCAGCGCTTGGGGTCTTTTTCGATCAGCTTAACATCGATACCTGTCTTGATCAGCTGGTCGGCAAGATAATATGCGGATTTGCCTCCGCCTATGATTATCGTGCTTCTCACGGAGTTTGTCTTGAATCCGATCGATTTAAGGAATGAATGACATACCTTTCTGGTAGCGACAAAGGAGATGATATCTCCGGCCGAAAGCTCAAACGAACCGTTAGGTATAGTTACCTCGTCGCCGCGCTCAACGCCGACTATGACGAGGTCGTTGGTATAGTTGCTTCCGAGATAAGCGATCGTCTTGCCGTCAAGAACGTTGCCTTCAGGGATCTTTATCTTTACAAGCTCCGCGCTTCCGTGCGCGAAAGAGTTGATCGAAATGGCGGCAGGGAGGAAGAGGATGCGTGCCGCTTCGACAGCAGCCTCATACTCAGGATTAATGATCATCTCAAGACTCAGCTTGGATCTCAGGTAAGGGATCTCCTTGCCGTAGTCAGGATTTCTTACACGCGCGATCGTAGCGAGATTCCTGTTGAACTGCTTTGCGATCGTGCAGCACAGCAGGTTCAGCTCGTCTGATTCCGTAACCGAGATGAAGAGATCGGCTGATGCAATGCCTGCCTCCTCAAGAACCTCGTGGCTTGCGCCGTTGCCGATGATCCCCATACAGTCGCAAAGGTTTGCGAGTTCAGTGAGTCTGTCAACATTCTTGTCGATGATGACAAGATCATGTCCTTCTTCAGCAAGTCTGTTTACGAGCGTGTCGCCGACTTTGCCGGCACCTACTACGATGATCTTAAGTCCTTTTTTACCCATAAGCTTAAATCCCGAATAATTCTTTGACTGCGTCTTTCTTAACGCCTGAACCGATTACTACGATCTTACCCGTAACATCGGAAGCGCCTGTTCTTACTTCGGATTCTTCAGGAACGAAGTCGAAGTGGATCCATGTTCCGTCCTCGCCTGCAACGATACCCTTTGAACGGAGGACCATGCCGTACTTCTCGCTGTCATCCAGTGCTTTTAATGCATCCTCGATCTCTGACTTTGTGAAACGCTTTGAAGTCTCGAATCCGATGGAATCGAAAACCTCGTCAGCATGATGATGGTGGTGATGTTCATGGTGATGTTCATGTTCGTCGTCGTCATCATCGTGATGGTGGTCGTGGTGATGTTCATGCTCATCTTCATCGTCATCATCGTGGTCGTGATGATGGTGGTGTTCGTGCTCGTCGTCATCATCGTCGTGATCGTGGTGGTGATGGTGTTCATGCTCTTCATCATCGTCGTCATCGTCATCGTGGTCGTGATGATGGTGTCTGCATTCCTCGCAGTCGCAGTCTTCGCCGTGTTCATGGTGATGGTGCGAATGCTCGAGTTCATGCTGTTCTGCCTCAAGAAGAGCTGCGGCCATATCGGCTGCTGTGAGAGGCTCTTCGATAGCCTTAAGGATCTGAACGCCTGAGAGTTCATCCCAGGGTGTGGTGATTATCTGAGAGTGATCATTGATCTCCCTGATCAGCTCAATAGCCTGATCGAGCTTTTCCTGTGAGATGTTACCGGTACGGCTTAAGATGATCGTTCCGGCGTATTTGATCTGATTCTCATAGAATTCCTTGAAGTTCTTAAGATAGATCCTGCATTTAGAAGCATCGATGACCGTAACGGTTCCGCAGATCTCGGTGCCTTCAACGCGCTTGACTGCAGCGACAACATCAGAGAGCTTGCCTACGCCTGAGGGTTCGATCAGGATCCTGTCGGGCGCAAATTGGTCGATGACATCCTTTAACGCGGTTCCGAAGTCGCCTACAAGGCTGCAGCAGATGCATCCTGAATTCATCTCGGTGATCTCGATGCCCGATTCTTTGAGAAAGCCTCCGTCGATGCCGATCTGACCGAATTCGTTCTCGATAAGGACGAGCTTTGCTCCGTTGTAACCGTCAGCGATAAGCTTCTTTATCAAAGTTGTTTTTCCTGCTCCAAGAAATCCTGAGAAAATGTCAACTTTTGTCATTAAAATGCCTCTTTTCTTTATGTGTTAATTAAAATATATGACCTCGTTATCGGGCTTGCTTGTTAACGCGTAGTCCTCAACCTGAAGACAGGGAACATTGATCTTTCCGCCCTGTCCGTCATCATCTTCAAAATACCTTATGGTTCCCGTGACCTTAAGCCACTGGCCGGCAGGGAAATTGGGTCTGATCTGGTAAAAGCAGAGCACTCCCATCATCTGGATATCGGCAGCGCAGCAGGTGTATGCCTGACGCTGGAGTACGAAAGCGCGTCCGTTGAACTCCCTAAGGATCACTGCCTGTCCTATAAGGCTGACCCTCTTGCCGTTATAGCGGTCCATATTGTCCATAGCGTCAGTGTAGAACAGACCGAAGTCCTCAGCCGCGATGTGACACGGATTCTGCTTAAGATCAAAGGGAAGATGATCCTCGATGCGGATTATCTTGTTGTCCTTGCCCAGGAAATTGATGCTCATTCCGGGGTTGACCGCCTTGACGGATCCCCTGAGCTTTGGAATATTATCGTTATCCTCATCCACGCGGTTGAATATTACGGTATCGCCGTATCTGAAATAATCGGCGAAGAACGTCTGCATATTCTTGAAGTATTCGCCGTATGTTGATGCGTCGATAACAACTACAGCAGCTGCAAGCGCCCAGCGTTCGGGCACGTCGACCTTCTCGAAAAACTCTGCAGGGGAGACGGAACCGTTCCACTCGATGAATATGACACCCGGCTTGTATTTTGCCTCGATATCGAAAGTCAGCTCTTTGGTGACCTCGTCGGTGTCACAGCTGATAACTACGGGATCTGCGCCCTCATAGTTCTCTTTTTTGTATTCTTCTTCACCTTCCTCGGTGTTGATAACGACTACTTTGCGGTTTTTGAAATTCTCTCCGCCGATCCAGGAACAGATCACGGAAGTCTTTCCGCTGTCCAGAAAACCGGTAAAGAAATATACCAGACAATCATCCATAAAAATGCACCTCGTTTAACAGATACTATTTTGTCCCTGAATTGTTATTATTTCAAGCAAGATAATAATATAAAATCATGTAACGGAATTTATCATTTTTTAGGAGTTTCAATGAAATCGGTCAGAATCGGTGAAATAGTCCTCAAAAACCCGGTGGCGCTGAGTCCTATGGCGGGGGTAAGCAGTCTTCCTTTCAGGATAATCTGCAACGGGATGGGCGCGTGCTACAGTCCTACGGAACTCGTAAGCGCAAGATCGATCCGATTTAACGGCGTGGATAAGAGTTACCGTTATATGAGGATATCTCCTGAAGAGGAGGGTATAACCGCGATCCAGCTTTTCGGGAGCGAGCCGGAGGATTTTGAAGCTGCGATAGAGACGATTATGGAAACACCGGTGCTGAACAAGGTCTCGATAATCGATATCAATATGGGATGTCCGGTCCCCAAGGTGGTAAAGACGGGTTCCGGCAGCGCGCTGATGGAGGACCCTGTCAGAGCCTCAAATATAGTTAAAGCATGCAAAAAAACGCTTGAGGGCCTCCGCGTAAAGATCCCGGTAACCGTGAAGACCAGGACCGGATTTAATGCCGGAGATAACGGAAAGCCTGATTTCGCAAAAGCGCTGGCTGATGCCGGATGTGATATGATATGCGTCCACGGAAGAACCAGACCCCAGATGTATCAGGGCGAAAGTTCAGTCAGGGCTATAGCGGTAATGCGTGAGGCTGTAAGAGATTATGATATCCCGTTTTTCGCGAACGGTGATATCTGCGACATCGATTCGGCGCGCAAAGTCATTGAGCAGACAGGGTGTGACGGTATCATGATAGGCCGGGCTGCAAGAGGAAACCCGTGGATATTTGAGCAGGTGACGGCAGGACTTGCCGGAAAAGATATCCCGGCTGGTCCTGACAGCGGAGAACGGAAGAAAATGCTCATCCGTGAGCTTGAGGGGAGACTTAAATATCTTCCCGAGGAAACGGCTGTCAGGGAATTCAGAAGCGTTATGCCCTTTTATATTAAGGGGCTGCCGGGCGGGAATCAGATCAAGGTGAGGCTTGTGAATGCCAAAAGCTTTGATGAGGTAAAGGAGATATTGGATGCTGATTAACGTTGTAATATCAGTCATCGCGGTCATCGCGGGAGTCCTCATGTGTTTTGAGGGCTATAATCTGTTCCGGCTGAGTCTCGGAATCGCAGGCGGCGTGGCGGGGTTTCTGCTTGGAAGGGCCGTGATCAATTTTACGGCGGACATGGGCGTTACCTGGAACCCCATAATGAAAATTGCGGTGCTGATCCTTTTTACGCTGGGATTGGGAATCTTCGCGTTTGCTCTCTATCTGAAAGCCCTGATAGCCATAACCACCATAGTCTGCGCTTTCTGGTTTTACGATGATTTCAATTTTGTGTTCGAAAGAGTTTCCAACAGCGTTCTCAGGATAATCTTTACTTTCGGCGCGGGCCTTATTGCCGGGGCGCTTATAGGTGTAATAGTCTATTTTGCCCAGAGATGGACGATAAGCCTGTTTACGGCTTTTACCGGAGCAAGGGTATTGTCGGGAGTGCTCTCACCGATCATCTGGTCCGGGTTCCTGTCGGGTGAATATGCGGGGATCATCGAGCAGAGGGTCTTAGGTTCTGATATAGGGTTCGATTATACTCTGGTCAGGTTATTGCTGCTGGTGGCCTTTTGCGCGGCGGGATTTGCCATACAGTTGAAAACATCAAAAAAATAGTATGAAAAATAGTTTGACCAATGACAATCTCCTTGTTAAAATTTGAATGAGCACATATTTGCGGATGTGTGTTCGGAATAAATTACTATGACAATTTTCTTAATCTATCCCTTATTCCATGTCGAGGGCATTCCGATCTAACGGGATGCCCTCGGCGTGTTATAGGGAAAAATCCGTGAATATTCCGGCCAGGCCTGCCTTGTCATGTGACAGTGTTGACAGGGCTGCCGTCCATGAAGGCTTTAAGGTTTGCGGCGGCCATATCGATCAGGCGGAGCCTTGTCTCAACGGGGGTCCAGGCAATGTGCGGCGTGATAACGCAGTTGGGAGCACCAAGAAGAGGATTATCAGGGAGCATGGGCTCGGTGCATACCACATCTGCTCCGTACCCGCCCAGAAGACCGCTGTCCAAGGCTTCTCTTACTGCGGCTTCGTTTATCACCGGGCCTCTTGCGCAGTTTATAAGGAATGTTCCGGGTCTGAACAGGGAAAGGGAGTCTTTGTTGATTATCTCTCTGGTGTCATCTGTAAGCGGGCAGTGAAGTGATACGACGTCAGCGTTTCTTACCCCTTCCTCAAACGTTACACACTTTACCTGAACAGTGCCTGCTCCGGCAACGGAACCAATAAGTGAAGCGTCATGAGGTGTCGCGGTCACGGACATGCCGAAAGCCGCTGCCATCTGCGCGACTCTCTTTCCTATCTTGCCGAGACCGATTATGTGAAGAGTCTTGCCGCAAAGCTCGGTCAGAGGCGCCTTAAAATAGCAGAACTGCGGGCTTCTGCACCATTCGCCGTCCATTACGGAAGCACTATGGAGACCTGTGAGATTTGTAAGCTCCAGAAGCAGTGCCATCGTGTGCTGGGCCGTGGCAAATGTCGCGTATTCGGGAACGTTTGTAACCGTGACTCCGTGCTCCCTTGCGGCATCCAGATCGATAACGTTATAGCCTGTGGCAAGGACACCTATATATCTGAGATCGGGGAGCCGGTCGAAAACATCCCTGTCAAATGCCGTTTTGTTGGTTATCGCGCATTCGGCGCCCTGCATTCTCTCAATAAGCTGGTCTTTGGAAGTGATATCGTAAGCCGTGACATCGCCCAGCTTTTCGAGCGCGCCCCAGGATATATCTCCGGGATTGGCCGCCGAGCCGTCAAGAATGACAATCTTCATGTGTTTTTCCTCCGGAATAAGTTTGGGATAATTTTATCAAAAGAGTGTTATTGTTATATCAGTAAATATGAAAGCGGTACCGGCCTATGTATATCATATGTTATGGCAAATCCCCGAAAGCGAAAGTTACAGGACAGAAGCTGATAGATGATATCGGCGGAAGATTCGTATCGGCTGCGGAGCTTATAACGGGAAGCTTCGTTCTGGCTGAGGGCGAGACTGAATGTGCCGTTGTAATAGTCCTTCCGCTTGAAGCGGCGATACGTTCTATGGAAAAGACTATAACCGATAAGACCCGTGACCTTCCCGTGATCGCCGTATCACCCGAAGGCAGATATGCCGCGGTCCTCAGAAGGGGCAGCAAGTTCTATGAAAAGGGAACGGATGCGGTTTATTCCGCAGTTGTAAAGGCTCTGGGGCCTTTCTGCTTCTCCGGATTTGAAGGTGAGACAGAGACAACAAGTGACCTGACGGGTCTTGTATCACGGTATAACATGTCGGTCAGTGACGGAAGCGTTCTCGAAAGCGTGAACAATAAGATCCAGAGCGGCGGAAAGATCAATGTCTATACGGATCTTCCTGTCATGTTTGCCGATTCCGTCATAGATCCGATGACCTACTATCTGCACAGCTATCCTTATGAGATGAGGGACGATTTCATAAAGCAGTACAAAGCGGCAAAGGAAGGAAAGACCGAACCGTCCGTTTTCATTACCTGCACATATTTAGGTGATGAAAAAGATGACAGGAATCTGATACTTGTCCCGAGGAATATTAGTATAGGTATCGAGATCAAGACCAAGACAGATCCCGGATACTGCCGTCAGTCTGTAAGAAAATCCCTGATAAAACATCTTCTGAATCCTGATGCGGTGGCAAGTGTCGCTTCCACTTATTCGGCAAAAGACAGTGAGATAATCAGGGGAATAGCAGGAGAACTCGGCGCGGAAGTGGTCTCCTTTGATTCGGACAGGCGCTCCAAAGCAAGAGTCCCGATGGAAATGACATTCGCACCGGATAAAAGGTCTGATACTTCAGCGTCACTCGCATTCCTTGCGAGCAATGAGGGAGCGCTTCTGATGCGCAGATCGGCATCGGTTCAGGGTCTGGTGATCTCCGTTGCGGTAAACAGGGAAAATATCATATTGCCGTAATAAGTGAAAAGTGGGATATAATGGTCTTATGCGGCTTTAAGCCGAATGGAATAAAACTATAACAAACGGACAAATTATAAGGATTAGATTAACTTTTGGAGGTATGAGAAATGAAAAAGCTTGAAGGGAACAAACTCGCGGCTTTATTGCTTTCGGCAGGCATGGTTACAACACTTCTTGCCGCTTGTTCTATAAATACTGACGAACTGGGTCAGGGAATAAGCGATCTCGGGAATGCCTTTACGAGCCAGACCGTAAGAGAGACCGAGAAGGAGACAACGGCAACCACTGAGACGGAGGAGACTTCCGCAACCGAGACCACTGTTGCCGAGAAGGACACCCCAACTCCCACACCTACGGCCACATCCACGCCGACTCCTACCCCCACTCCGCTGCCACAGCGTGTTGATTTCTCCGATTATACGGATATCGACCTGACTGATGTCTTTACCGTGACTGTTGAGGAGTTCGGAGAAAAGACATATTCCGATGACAATACGACTCTTTTCGCAACATTTGAAGGAAACAGACTGGTCGTAACAAAAGCCGCCAACGAGACTGTCATGGATTCGATCAATATCATTGTTGACGGTTTCTATGCTGAAGCTGAAGGCGCATACAACAGGGTTATCGCCAAGGCTAAGGCTGAATTTAATCTCACCGGTGTGGTTGAGATCCCTTCCGCGGTTAATGTCGATTTCCGTTACACAACAAACGGACGCGTTCTTTCAGTCCTCATGGTATATGAAGTCAAGGGTGTTGAATCCGATGAGGCAACTGTAATTGATTTTGCAAGCTTTGATATGCTTTCGGGCCAGTACATCAATTACGCTTCGGTCAGCAAGGACCCCGCAGGCCTTGAAGATGCTCTTAAGAAGGGTCTTGAGAATACCCTCAAAGCACAGCCTATCCCCACGCCTACCGCAACTCCGGCAGCAACACAGAGAACTGACGAGACTGTTGATACAACTGTGGAGACTGAGCCTGTTAAGATCCCTTCAGCTTCTGAGATAGAAGTTTTGTATGTTGCGCCCGGACCGGTCGCAGCAGACAATTCCGGCAGCACTTTTGCCACCGTTTACGGTGTATCAGAGGGAGTTGTCTACACTGCTGTGATCGATATCAGCGCTTATGCCGATTTCTTTAACCGTTACGGAACAGCTGTTTTCTTCATCTGACCGGCAGAAATAACGTTTATCCAAACTGCCTAAACCTCATGCGGCAATTTTGAGCAATTGCATAGACTTTGATTGAAGTTCTATGTGATCTGTAATAAAATGCTCGCGTAAATATTCATGAATATTTATTGTGAGGATTAATAGGATGAAAAGGGAAAAAATGATTGCGTTGCTGCTGTCTTCCGTTATGGCAGTGACAGCTGTATCGTGCAGCCGGCCGGCATCAGACACATCCCAAAGCTCAGAGATCTCCGCGGCGGAACAGACAGAGTCTGAGCCGCCCGTGGAAACGGTGATCCAGGATGATCTCAAGGGTTACAGGGAACTGACGGTCGCGGATGCGAAAGATGAGGATACCGGCAAGATAATGATCTATGGCCACAATTCCGAATTTGTGAGCCTTGCCGAGAAGTATGCGGGCATTACGTCTGATGATTACGATTTTATCGAAGTCAACGACAGCACCGATTATCAGCAGAAGCTTGATGCTGTCCTTTCCGACGGTTACGGCGCTCCGGATATTTTTACGTGTGATGCTGCGTATGCCAGAAAATATCTGGCATCGGACAATACGATAGCTGTTAACGATCTCGGCATCGACTATGCCGAGTGTACCGGGATGTTTGACTACACGCTCAGATTTGCAAGTGATGACACCGGCGTTGTTAAGGGCCTTGCCTGGAAAGCATGTCCCTGTGGTGTCTTTTATGAAAGATCACTTGCCGGGGAATATCTCGGAACTTCCGATCCGGAAGAACTTGCCGGCTCATTTGCCACCTGGGATGCGGTCATGAAATCCGCGGAGAAGGTGAACAAGGCATCAGAAGGCTCCGTCAGGCTGATCTCAGGATATACCGAGATCTATGACGCATTTGTTTCCGCCCGTGACAGTGAATGGATCATGGACGGGGATATATATTTTGATCCGGATATAGAAGAGCTTTTCGATTTTGCGAAGAAGCTCTATACAGATGATCTTACTTTCTCGGCAGAGAAATGGTCAGATTCCTGGAAGGACAGGATGTCTGACAGGAGCGTCGTCTCATATTGGGGTTCCCTGCAGTTTGCCGAATACCAGCTTGCGCTTGATCCGGGTGAAGGAACTGATGCGAATCCGACAACAGGCGACTGGGGCATTACAACGGGACCTGCTGACTATTTCAGCGGGGGAACCTGGGTAATGGCCTCCAAATACTGTGACAAGAAAGCAACCGCGGCTGAGATCATCCGGGCTGTATGCATCAATGAGGATAACCTTAATGATATGGTCGGCAGAGGCGAATTCGTTAACAGCGTGAAGCTCATGACTGAAGCTGCTGCGGATGACAGTTTCTGTCTTGACTGGCTCGGAGGACAGAATCCTTATCCGGTCCTTCTTCACAGCGCGCTGAATGCGGACGCATCACACATGATGCCCGGTGATGACAAATATGATATTGCCTTCAGAGCGGCTGTCGGTGCCTATTGCGAAGGCGCATATGAGACTGTCGCGGAAGCTGAGGAGGGATTCAAAGAGCAGGTGACAGGGGACGGCGGGACATAGGACTGCCACGGATATTTGCGTTTTTCAGAGGCTGCCCCCGGAAAGGCAGCCTCTTTTCATCAGGGAAAGACCGTCCTGACGGATGCCTGAATAAAGACAGAAATATTACATAAGACATAGAATGTTTATATTTGATTTGTTCAAAACGTCAATCGGATAGTGTAGAATGGTTAGGTATTTATTAATATAAAGCGGAGGCTTACAACATGAAATTCGGGCATTTCGACGATTTAAGAAAAGAATACGTAATCAACACTCCCAAAACACCTTATCCGTGGATCAACTATCTCGGCAACCAGGGCTTTTTCTCCCTGATCTCCAACACAGCCGGCGGCTACAGCTTCTATATGGACGCAAGGCTCAGAAGGATCACGCGTTACCGCTACAACAACGTTCCTCTGGATATGGGCGGCCGCTATTTCTACATCAACGACAACGGTACTGTGTGGAATCCCGGCTGGTCTCCGGTCAAGACCGAGCTTGACGAATATGAGTGCCGTCACGGTATGGGCTATACGGTCATAAAGGGTAAGAAGAACGGCCTTCAGGCTGAAGTTACATTCTTCGTTCCCCAGAACTACGACGGAGAAGTCCAGCAGGTTGTTCTTACAAACGACAGTTCCGAAGCAAAGGACTTTTCATTATTCTCAATGGCTGAATGGTGTCTCTGGGATGCCCAGGATGACTGCACCAACTTCCAGAGAAACTTCTCGACAGGACGTGTTGAGATCGAAGGCTCAACGATCTATCACGTTACCGAGTACAGAGACAGACGTAATCATTACGCTTTCTATACGGTAAACGATTCTATCGACGGTTACGATACAGACCGTGACTCTTTCCTCGGAAGCATCTACAACGGCTGGGACAACCCTGAGACAGTCAAAGCAGGCAAGGCATCAAATTCCTTCGCAGACGGCTGGTCTCCGATCGCTTCACATTACAAGAAGATCACTCTCGCGCCCGGTGAGAGCAAGACACTGATCTATATCTTAGGCTATGCCGAGAATCCGCAGGATAAGAAGTTTGCGGCAGAGAAGCCTGCAGATCTTCTTACAAGAGAGGCATGGGTCCTCAACAAAGAGAAGGCTTATGCCATGATCGACAAGTACAACACACCTGAAAAGGTTGCCGCAGGACTTGAAGAGCTCCGCACGACATGGGAGAACCTCCTCAGCATTTATAAGGTTGATACACCTGATGACAAGGTTAACCGCATGGTCAATATCTGGAACCAGTATCAGTGCATGGTCACATTCAACCTTTCACGTTCCGCATCCTATTTCGAGTCCGGTATCGGCCGCGGCATGGGCTTCAGGGATTCCAACCAGGATATCCTCGGATTTGTTCACCAGATCCCTGACCGTGCTAGAGCAAGACTCATCGACATCGCTTCAACACAGCTTTCAGACGGCGGATGCTATCACCAGTATCAGCCTCTTACCAAGAAGGGTAA
>JAEEGL010516278.1_pt1 | contig 60690 bp, 89 predicted proteins | sample 9134231 | NCBI WGS metagenome assembly JAEEGL01 (sample SAMN16246548, study PRJNA631951) | gut metagenome | biome: gut microbiome; feature: rumen; material: fiber-attached | host: Bos | place: Iran: Karaj | collected 2018-10
AATATTGATAACATTGTAGCAAAGCGTGGTGCATTGTTTATGATCAATCTAAAAGAGGAAGTCCAGAAACGTGGCTATACTGTAGCCCATATTAAGACAGATTCAATTAAGATTCCTAATGCTACCCCTGATATTATTCAATTCTGTATGGAGTATGCTAGACTTTATGGTTATGAGTTTGAGCATGAGGCAACTTACGAACGTATGTGTCTGGTTAATGATGCAGTTTATATTGCAAAATATGCTGGAGAGGATGCTTGCAAAAATCTTTATGGTTATATTCCTGGAGACAATAGAGATCATGCAGGTACTTGGACAGCGACCGGAACACAATTTCAGGTTCCTTATGTATTCAAGACATTATTTAGCAAAGAACCAGTGATATTTGATGATCTTTGTGAAGTAAAGTCTGTATCTAAAGGAGCCTTATATTTGAAAGAAGGTGAAAATTATGATTTCGTAGGAAGAGTTGGTCAGTTCTGTCCGATGGTAGAAGGTGTTGGTAAAGAGTTATTATGTTTGCGTAACGATAAATATGTAGCTCCTACTGGTACTAAAGGATACTATTGGTTGGAATCTGAAGTGGTTAAGAATAATGGACTTGAAGATTCAATTGATATTTCGTATTATGAAAGCCTTGTAAATGAGGCTGTATCGACAATAACTGCCTATGCATTAGATGGTGGTTATGAAGGTTTTATATTTGGACCGGTAAAAACTGAATACAGTAGTAATGAAATAATTCCATTTAAATAATGGATTTATTTATAACAAAATTATTATATTTTAAGGAGGTACTAACATGTACAACAAACCAGCAACAGAGCATTTCTTTGATGCCAAGTATTTATTCCAGAAGAACTATTCGGGAAAGCCCACTACGTTTAATCCTAACGGTGGTGTAAGGGAAATCACGATCGTAATTCCTACCTTTGAGCAGGCAGAGGATCTTTATCAGAAGGGTTGGCCAATCATGCTCTATCATCGTCAGAAAGAGGTAAGAGATGCAATGAAGGCAGCAGGATGCCGTACTCTTGACGATCGTATTGCCTATGTAAAGGAGCGCAACGAGTTTAATGAGGAGTTTATTACTTTCTATCTGAAAGTTAAGATTTCCTTCAAGAAGAAGATCCCGACAATTATCATGCACATGCCTCTTGCTGGTAATTGGCAGCAGTTGATTGATGAATCCGTCGTGGTTATTGACAATAATGGGCAGAAAAACCCTTATATTCTTGATCCCAATCGAATTGCTCACATTGATATTCTTGACAATGTGAACATCATCAAGACAGATCTTGAAGTAGAGCTTTCTTGGCATCCGCTCCCTCAGCCTGGTTATACTGCTTATGTAAAAGAGCTTCATGCTACGATTGAGGAGTCTCCTTTCGTCAATATGTATACGGATTGTTATATTCCCAGAGAAGACGATGGAGATGATATGGAATAGTTAACTTTCTCATTGGGTCTGGGGCTAGGTTTGATATTTGGGCTTAGCCCCTTAAAGAAAGGAGAAAATAATGACAATAAGGGAAGCATTGAAGATAATTCGTGATGATGAGGATTATCTGGACATCTGTAAATGGAAACGAAAGCACTTTAAAGCCATTGATATTTACTTCAAGATGTATGGCTTTGATTGGAAATATAGACGTAAACTAAAGAAGAATATCCGTTTTGCTATAAAATATATTAAAGTATATGGACATTCTCCTTATTATTTCTCTTTACCAGCGGGAGGAGGAGAAAGAAAAGATGAAAGATCCATTCCTTAGTCCAGATCAGTTGGAAGCCGTGAAAAAAATGAGAAACGGCTGTATTCTCAACGGTGGAACTGGCTCTGGCAAGTCTAGGACGGCTTTATATTACTATTTCACGCTTATGGGAGGTAAAATTGAGCCTGAGTATGTAAGAATGAAGTGGCCTAGAGATCTTTACATTATCACTACTGCAAAAAAACGTGACTCTTTGGAATGGCTTGATGAAATGGCTCCGTTTCTTATGACACCTTACAAAGATATTTCAATCTATGATCACAATATTATTGTGGATAGTTGGAATAACATAAAAAAATACACTAAAGTAGTTGGTGCATTCTTTATATTTGATGAAGATAAGGTTACTGGATCTGGAGCATGGGTTAAGGCATTTTTAAACATAGCACGTAAAAACCAGTGGATCATTCTGTCAGCAACCCCTGGAGACTGTTGGATGGACTATTGGGCAGTATTTGTTGCAAATGGGTTTTATAGAAATAAGACTGATTTCACTTATCAACATGTAGTTTATAGAAGATTTTCTAATTATCCTCAGATCGATAGATATTTTAACACAAAACGTCTTGAAGAACTGAGAGATATGATCTTAATCCCTATAAATTATGAGAATCATACGCACAAAAACCACATTGATATTTCATGTAGCTATGATCGTAGTACTTATAAGGAGATTGCAAGGACTAGATGGAATCCGTTTGAGAATAAACCCATTGAAACAGCGGCAGAAATGTTATATTTGCAGCGAAAAGTAGTCAATTTAGACCCTTCTAGACTAAATGCACTCATTGATATTTGGAAAAAGGAGAAAAAAATCATTGTATTTTACTCTTACGACTATGAATTAGATGCTATCTTAAGCATAAATTGGCCTTGTAAGGTAAAACAATGGAACGGACATAAGCATCAACCTATTCCAGAGAGTATCGAGTGGGTATATTTGGTCAATTATGCTGCAGGAGCAGAGGGTTGGAACTGTATTAGCACTAATTGTATGGTCTTTTTCTCTTTGCAGTACTCTTACAAGATATTCTTACAGACACAAGGACGTATTGATAGGCGCAACACACCATTTACAGAGCTTTATTACTACCATCTTAAGTCAAATGCACCTATTGATATGGCCATTTCAAGAGCTCTAAGAGACAAAAAAGACTTTAATGAGAGGAGGTATATAAGCTGGTGAAAAAATCACCATGTAAGGGGTGTGAACAGAGACACGAACTATGCCATAAAGATTGTAAAGGGTATATTGAATGGAAAAAAGCTAAAACGGAAATGAATGACAAACGTAAGTTTGAACAGTCTTTATATTCTATATGGTCAGTAAAGTTTAGGAACACTTATGAAAAGATATGGAGGAGTTAAAATGATTGCTGTAAAGATATTTATAGATTTCATGATTATTGCATTTGTTTTGTTAACTATCGGTCTTATTATAGTTGTACTTAAGGGCGGTGGAACTAATGATAATTGGGAGGATGAACATGACGATAAAAGGTTATAGATGTCCTAACTGTGGTAAAATGTTAGTATTAACAGATAGTAATAATGGTATTCTGACTTGCGAGGCTTGTAACAGTCAGTATAAGATGGAAAATGATCATAATATAGTTCCTTATTATATTCATCATATTCCATATAATACTCATGAGATTGCTGTTTCGTCTCAAATTCCTTGGGAGTTTGTTAAAGAGAATCCAGAATTTGCTATGAGATCTACATTAGATTCTATGGCAAGAAAGATGGCAGAAGATATAATGCCATATATTCGGATCGATAGCACTTTTGATATTGAGAGAATGGTATATAGAGTATATGGAAAATTAAGAGTACATGTACCATCTATGCCAGCTCAAGAGCAGCTTAGAGCTGCAATTCCGGAATTGGCAAAAAGCGTAGATGCTAGAATGGAGGTAAAATAATATGGATATTGGGGCATATGCTGCCATTGAACAATTAACACCTATTGCACAAGCTAATGGTATTGATGTACCAAGGCTTAGAGGATATCGTCTTATGTCTGAAGAAAAAGCAATAGATAATACTAGTGATTTCTATAATATAGAACTTATTAGTGAGGAGTGTGTAAGATCGTTATGTGAGTCTGTTCCAACTTGGTCATTAAGACCTATATATTATGCATTATCAAGAAAGACAGAAAGGCTTGCTAAAAGATATACTATGTTTGGTGCTGAGTATTATGAAATTCGTTGGGATCGTATTCATGGAAAGAAAAGAAAGATTCTTAAGACAAAAATTAAATCAGAACTAAAAAGAAGAAAAAAGCAAGCAGATACTTTCAATAAATACGTAGGAAGACCAGATGTTCTTTATATTCACGCTAGAATTGGTGGAGGAAACTGGAAAACCTATTGTAATGAAGTAATACATCAACCTTGGTTTATTGAAAAAGTTGATGATGCAGAAGATAGTACTTATTGTGATATTTATGCACGTATTAAGGAGGTAAAATAATATGATTGAAGCATTGTTAGTAATGATGATATTCTTAGCAGGTGCGTTCTTTGCTATCTGCATTATGAGTAATATGATCCCGGCTGCTGTAATTATTGGCATCATGGCATTCATATTGATATCTGGACTTATCGCTATGATGCGTAGAGCAGCAAATGAACTTGTAATAAAGAAACTTTGTTATATTTATTCGTTCATTGCTATTCTACCAGTTAATAATCCAATAGCTAAAACAATCCGGAGAACACTTAAAGAGTTGGCTTTAGATACTTGTGGACCAGGTAACTATTCACTCTGGTTTAAGTGGGAATCATATTTCAATCAAAAAGTAAATGAATGGAGGAAAGAACAAGATGGAATACAATAAGAAAATGATATCTTTGTCTTTAACGGAATTATTCAACGATAATCTCTTTGCAGTAGCAGGTGTTATGGCTAATATCCAAGCTGAATCAGCTTATAAGCCAAACAATCTTCAAAATTCTTACGAAAAGATATTTAATCTGACAGATCAGCAGTATACCGCAGGTGTAGATATTGGTAAGATTGACAAGGAAACATTCATGCATGATCACGCCGGTTATGGTCTTTGTCAGTGGACACATTGGTCAAGAAAGCAGACTTTATATGAGTTTGCTAAAAAGACTAATGAGTCTATTGGCAACTTACAAATGCAGATTAGTTATCTCTGTGAGGATATTAAGCTTAGATATTCTAAGATGTATGATAAGCTCAAAGAGACTAAGTCTGTTGAAGACGCTACACGGATATTTATGCTTGAGTATGAGAAGCCGGCTAACCAGACTGAAGAAAATATTCAGAAGCGTATCGATATTGGTAAGCAGATCTATTCTGAACTTACTAGTATTGACTCTATGAAGCATGATATTCTCTCTGCAATCGCGGTAATTGAGAGTCAGATCGATTACATTAAGGAGGTACTAAGTGAGTAACAGTAGTAAGAGATTCAAATTTGGTTTTGCTTATGTAACTTCATTAAGTGAACTCAACGGGATATTTGAGTATGCTGATGCCGGTCTTATGTATGATCAATGGTGGGGACTTAAGACTCCGGATCAGATTATCAGTATTACCTATAACTCAACACTTAAGCAATATGTAGTAACATGGAAATATTATGAATAAGGAGGAATAAAAATGGCTGACATGGAACCCAAAACAAAGTTCGTAGATTTTAATCAGTATTGTCCTAAATGTAAGTATAAAGATGTGACACCTACAGCAGATCCTTGCAACAATTGTCTTACTGTGCCTGCTAGAGAAGGAACAAGAAAACCTGAGAAGTTTGAGGAAGCTAAGAAAGAGAATTAAAATTAAATATGGAGGCTAATAAAAATGAAATTTAAAATTGGAGATACCGTGGAGATAATTAAAGGTGAACATAGATATATGATAGGTACCGTAATCGATTATATATCTAATCCTCCTTTATATAAAACCAATATTGGATTAGATGAATATAAACGTTATCCTTTATATACTATTTTGCCAAAAACTGATATTGGATTAGATGGAAGCGAATACAAGCATAGTCCTTTATATTTTGGAGAGGAATATCTTAAGTTGTTTAATGATATGAATAGATTTAAAGTTGGAGGTCGTGTTAAAGTAATTAAGCCTGATCATAAGTATTATGGGAGGGTTGGAATTGTAAATGAAGTATTAGATATACTTGGACATTATACAATATATGTTAAATTCTGTGGATATTGTACTCCTTGGGTTACTGAGCGTTTTGAACCGGATGATCTTTATCCTATTCCTTATGTTCCTTATTCTAAGTTTAAGGATGGTTCTGATATTTTTTACGGTAGATATCCTTGGGGTGATAGTAAGTATGAAAACTTTAGGAGTAATACTGCTTATCATTTTTTATATTCTAATACAAAATATGAACCGAATGTTGTTTATACTATAAGTAATGGTGCGAACACTGATAGTCTTAAGAAGATGATAGAAGACTATTGGAAAAGAGACGAGCAAGTTGTTAAATATTTTATTAAAAACTTAATGGAGGAAAATAATATGAGTAAGTTTAAAATCGGAGATGTTGTAGTTGTTAAGAGTAATGGTAAATATGGAGTTGGTAAACCAGGTAAAATCGGTATTGTTAAACGTATTGAACGTGCCTATGAAATTGGTTCATATTATTATTTTATAGAATTTGCGGGTTATATTGCAGAATATAAAATGCGTGAAGACGAGCTTGATTTATATAATAATCCTAATAGATATTTAGAAAGAAGCTCTGGTAGATATCCTTGGAATAGTAGTAATAATATTCCCAAGATCAAGAAAGTTATCTTCAACTGTCCTGCAACGATTGTATTGTTTGAGGATGGGACGAAGTCTGTTGTTAAGATAGATGAGAATGATCCTGTATGGGATCCGGAGCATGGTCTTGCTATGGCTCTTGTGAAGAGGGTTTATGGTACTAATAAGTCCCATAGTAACTACTATGATATTTTCAAGAAGTGGTTACCGGAAGAAAAGAAAGAGGAAGGTCCTAAAAATATTGTTATATCCAATAATCCTTGTGTTGATTGTCCAGATAGAAAGACTGGATGTCTTACGAATTGCAAGAAGATGCAGGATTATGCTGATGAGTGCTATGACAAGACTAAAAAGATTGAAGATGACAGAGTAAAAGAGATCGAAAAGAAATTTGGTGAGAAGGTCAGAGCTATGAGGGAGAAGAATAAGCCGGAAGAAGTAAAAAAGGGCTTTATCGGGGACTTCTACTTCAAGAAGAACTACCAGGCTCAGATGTTCCCGAAAGAGTTTCTTCAATTCTGTAAGGATAACCAGCTTATGTTCTATCTGGATAATTGTGACACAGCAATTGATCCGGACAACTGTAATTGGCAGAAGATAACTTCATATCTTGAAAAATGTCAGCTTCCTGCTACTACGAAACTTAAGTATATTTCTAACACTAAGTTTCATGGTGAGAAGCTCGTTGTAGCAGTTGATGTGAACTACGTAGTCTTCTCAAAGAAGCAGCAGTAAATATAGAATAGGGCCCTGGATATTCTTATCTGGGGCTCTTTTAAAGAAAGTGAGGTAAAATAATATGGATATTTTTAATAATAAAGAACGACTTATAAAATGTATAGATAAACGTGACACAAATCCATATCCATGTGAATATGAATTACTTGAAGTCGGAAAAGTATATACAGTAACACATATTGAAGTGTATGGATGGCATACCATGATAACATTAGCGGAAATTCCTGGTAAAGAATTCAATTCAGTTTTGTTTGATGAAATTGAGGGGCGAATGAATGACGAGAGAAAAAAGAATTGATTGGTTATGCAGGTTAAGAAGTTGGGTTTGGGTTGTACCTCGACCTAATATGACTGTAGAACAAAAAAGCAAGTGTATTGAGGCATTGACAGAGGTAATCGACGACTTGCAGACGGAGCCATTTATCAACAAACCCTGCATATCTGAACAGGCTTGTCATGAGGATAAGATGAAGGTTCTGGAGAAGATTAGAGCTGAGATTGAGTCACAGAGAAAAGAAGTTAGTAATAAAAGTTCTGTATACGATGAATTACAGAATTACTATTATGGACTAAATGACGGGCTTAAAGATGCGAGAGATATTCTTGACAAGTACCTGGCGGAAAGTGAGGTAAAATAATATGGGAACAGTACGAAATGAAATGACAATAGTACATCATTGGAAGAAGGATGAATTAGAGAAAGTAAGAGAAGATGCTATTACGTTTTTTAATAAAGTTGCAGATGAAAATGTGGATGATTCAATGATTAGCCCCATTATGCAAAGTTATATAAACTCTGAATACACTTTTATTATAAATGGAGAATGTTCAAAAATTGGTTGGGGACCATCTGAGCGATTCCATGAAGCAAGAATGAGGTGGTGTGAAAAGCATAAGAATGATGTACAAAATATTATAGTAATAAATTTTGGTGAGGGTGATGAGCCTTGTTACATAGTATTTGATAGTAATAGAGAAAAGTGAGGATAAGGAATGACACGGGAAGAAAGAATTGATTGGCTTTGTCGTTTAAGAAGTTGGGTTGTTGCACCGCCACCTATGACAGCAGAACAAAAGAGTAAGTTCATTGAAGCATTGACAGAGACGATCGACGAATTGCAGGCTGAGCACATGCCTAAGTTGATTTGTTATTCAATATTACCAATGGATATGCTGAAAAAAGATGTAAAAGAAACATTAGAGCATTCGTTACGAGATGCTGTAGGTTTATTTACTGCAGATTTAATTCCTTATATGGATGTGGAAGTTTGTTTTGATCCTAGCACAGTGGAGTATAAAATGGTGTGCAGTCTTGATGTCACCTCTCATAAAAAATCCTATATGGATATTTTAGAAAACAAAGATACGATATTTCATGATTTGGAATATTTAAAGGAGGGTAAGGAATGACCATAACAAAACATGATGGTGTGGCAATTATTCCAAAAAGGTGTGATAAATGCAATAGGCTCTTTTGGCTAGAACCTTACGACATTTTCTATAAGATGGTTGGCGTAGAATATTATTCACTTAAACGGATTAAGTGTATAGAGTGTATTAAAGAAGAAAATGAGGATAAGAAATGATGGAAGAACTAAAACCATGTCCGTTCTGTGGTGGAAATAAACTAACTAGAAGTGTAGATGGCGGTATATTACCTACTTTCATGACAAACGACAAACAAATGGATATTTGGGAAAAGACGCCATATGTAACCACTTGCTCCTTGTCTTGTGACGATTGTAGTGCGATGATAGAGGGTTATGCCGCTTCGGCAAACTCTGATGATGATCTATATACCAAGGCAATCGAGAATTGCTATGAGAAATGGAATAGGAGGGCAGAATGACTAATTATTATTTCTATCTGGGTTATAATGACGGAAGCGGAAAGCCACATGGATATGTTATTAAGTGTTATACAAACGAACAATATTTGTATAATATGAAACATGGTGGAAAAAAGTATAAATGCATTACATTTCCTAGTATAACAGATGAGTATTCTCTTACACCTATACAAACTTTAGGAGGATATTTAAATGCAAATTGTAATTGATATTCCAGAAAGTATATATAATGATTTATATGTAAATAATAGTCCTATGTATACTTTACCTCAGATGGATATGTATTATGCACTTAAAAATGGTATCGTTCTTCCAAAGGGTCATGGAAGGTTGATTGATGCGGATGCGGTACTTGAAGAACCTATTGGAAATACATATAAGGATATTGACATAGCAGAAACAATCATAGAAGCAGATAATGCAGAAGGGAGCGAAGCTGATGCAGATAGTAATTGATATTCCAGATGATATTGGTTATCATAACACTATGACAATTGAAGAAATAATAATGAATGGTGTCGTTCTTCCGAAAGGGCATGGTGATTTGATTGACCGAAGCAAGATCGCATTTGATAACTGGAGCGTTCATGGTCATACATGTGTTATCAAGAAAGATATTTTTAATATGCCTGTAATTGTTCCAGCAGAGAAAGAAAGCGAGGATAAGGAAGAAATAAATCCTTATGAAAAATGCAAGACTTGTGGACAAAATCAGGAAAGTTGTTGTGGATGTCCAGAAGTGTTGGAATTGGAACAAAAGAAAAGAGGGTTACGGAATGAAAGTTGAAAAAGTAATATGTGATCGTTGTGGAAAAGAAGTAGAAGATGAAGTATGGTCATCTAAACATTATGTTCTTTTTGAGAAAGAATCAGGCGGTCTTTTCTATAAAGAAAGAACAGAAGTTATTGATTTATGTAAAGAGTGTCAGGACAGTCTTAGAAAATGGGTTAAGGAGAAGAAAAATGAAAAAGATAATTCATCAACCTAAGAGACGGATTGTAACTTGTCCCGAATGTGAATGTGTGTTCTCATGTGAAGATGAGGATGATTATTGAAAGGAGGTGAAGAGTAATGTTAGCTTATCAGTGTGATCGTTGTAAGAAGTACTTTAATGAAAAGGACGTAGATGGATCTCCTTATCCTTATATCATGAACAAGTCTAAGACTGACGAGACTAAGGGTGTTGTTCTTGATCTGTGTCCTAGCTGTAAAGAGAAATTGATAGCTTTTATTAATGTAAAGGAGAATGCTTAAATGGAAGATCTTGAGAAAAAAGTTAAAGAACTTGAAGGACATGTAAAGCGTCTTGAAACAACTCTTGTTAGAGTTATGGATAATCAGAATAGACTTTATGAACTCCTTGATAAGATTCTTGTATATGTTCCTAAGGATGCTGAAATGGAAGTTCCGGATAAGAAGTAATTGATATTTTGCGTTTGTAGGAGTTAGCAGAGAGAAAAACCTTCTGAACATCTAAAGATGAGGGCCAGAGCGGATGAAGGGGATTCCGGGAAATGAGATTCTCTGGAAGGGCGGGGGTATCGTCCCATTAATTGAAGAAAGGGCTCGTGTTAAATACATGGGCTCTTTCTTTTTCGCAGAATGAACAATTGATATTATAGAAAGGAGGTATTTATTATGACTTTAAAACAATATTTAGAAAAAGATTTTTTTGGTTATAGACTTGAAGGAAAATGTTATTTAAGATTAAACCAAATGTGTTATTTAGTATCTGAAAATGAAATTAAAGGTTCAGATGCTAGATGGCATAAAATTGGTAGTTTTTATGTATATTGTGTAATGAAAGGAACCAAAAAAATGGAGAAACTAATTGAGAAAGGAGCAGAAGAGATATCTGAAAAAGATTTATTTAAGGAAATGAGCCTTTAATACAAGGGCTCTTTCTTTTTGGTCAAATATTGATATTTTATGGGACAAATATTTCTGAAAAAGTGGTCCAATGGGACAAATATTTGGTCCATAAGGTTGACATAATTCGCTAAAACGAACAATACGGGACAAATATTTGTCCCATTGGACCAAATATTGAAAAATATTTGTCCCATAAAATGGGCTATTTTTGGTCAAAAATGGGCTAAAAATGGCCAAAAATGGGCAATTTTGGGCTAAAAATGGCCTTTTTTGAGCATTTTTTGAGGTTATGGGCCAATGGGCCAACTTTTTTTATTAATTTCTACAATTTCCAAAAATTTAATATTTATAGAAAAATAGAAAAATTGGCAAAATATTTGTCCCATTGTCCCATAAGGCTATTTTCATTGATATTTTAGTCGCAGAATGAGCTATTAATATTATAGAATAATCTCTTTAGAAAGGGGAAAAATATGAATAGAGAAATAGAAGCAATTTTAGGAAAAGCTATTTACACAGGACTTAGAAGTAGATGTAAAGGGTATTTAACTTGTAACATTAATAATGATATTTGCTACATTCACATTAAGTTTGATGACGTTGAAATTAGCAAAATAATTTTAAACATTTATGATAAAATACTAGATGGAAGTTTTACTTCAGAAAATGTTATTAATGGTTTTATTAGAGATTGGGAAAAATATTATATGGATATTCAAAGAAAGAGATTGTTTTATAGAAATATAGAGGAGTTGGGTTAAACACCAGCTCTTCTTTTTCTCGCAGAATGAACTATTAATATTATGATATGTATTGATATTCCGACAATTAAAAAGGAGGTAAAATATTATGTTAAAAAGAAGAAATATTTTAATAAGCGAATTACAGCTTACAGAGGTATTGATTGTAATGAACGAAGTTGGGATTACTCAGTCCATTTTTAGTGATTTAGGTATGGGTAATTGTAAATGGGCTAAGGCACCTGACATCTGGTTTGTTACTTTTAGATGTACTAACAAGAAGTGGATTAAGTTATTAAGAAGTTTTGTAAAAGAAAGTATTATGTTATTTCCGGAAACAATAGGATATTAAACATATCAAAAGGGTCTTGATATTATTCAAGGCCTTTTCTTTTTCCCGCACCAAAAACAATCCCTATTATGAGAAGAAATAGAAGGTCTCCTATGTATAGGAGGTTATTGATATTATTAGATGAACAATGTCTATTTCTTTTTGAGAGGTAAAATAAATGGATAAGAAAGGAGGTAAAAGACTATGCCATTAGAATCAAGATTTAAAACAAATTTAATTAAAGAAATTGAAGAAAGATTTCCAGGATCTATGGTTTTTCATATTGATCCAAATGAAAGACAAGGAGCTCCAGATCTATTGATATTGTATCAGGATCATTGGGCTGCTCTAGAAGGTAAGAAAACTAAAACAGCATCACATAGACCTAATCAAGATTACTATGTGCAGACAATGAATAGCATGTCTTTTGCAAGGTTCATTTATCCAGAGAACAAGGAGGAGGTTTTAAATGAACTGGAACGATCATTCACGAGACGGACTTAGTGATCATGCAATACTTAATCCATCTGGATATTCTTGGATTAACTATGATCAAAAAGACATGGCTGAAAAATTAACTAAAAGGTATTGTGCTGTTATGAGAGCTCCTGCTGGTACAGCCATTCATGATTTTGCAAAACATTGTATTAGCAGAAAAATTAAAATACCTAAGCAAATTAATAATGTCATTAAAATGGTTCAATTATTTATGAGTGATAGTAAGAGCAATTATAGTGATGAATTGATAAATTTCATTCCTAATCTTCCATCTCATACATTTGAGTCATTGATATTGTATGTAAATGATTGTATTGGTTTTGGAATGGATCCAGAAGTAAAGTTGGTTTATTCAGAAAGTTGTTTTGGAACAGCCGATGCTATTTCTTTTGAAAATAATATCTTAAGAATTAGTGATTACAAATCTGGTGATGGTCCTGGTCATATGGAACAGTTATTGATATATGATGCATTGTTCTGTTTAGAGTATCATTTCCAGCCTGACAAATTGATATTTGAAAATCGTATTTATCAATTTGGTGATGTAACAGAGGCTATTGATATTCCTTCTGAAGTAATACTTACAATAATGCAAGTACTTACTACAGAATCTAAATTTGTTCAACAATTAAGAGGAAAGGAGTAATTCATTGTGGAAGACTATTTAGCACACATAGGAATGCCTAGAAGATCTGGTAGATATCCATGGGGATCAGGCGAAGAGCCTTATCAGCATAGTCGAGATTTTGTATCTAGATACAATGAACTCGAAGCACAGGGATACAGTGAAGAACAGATTCTAAAAGAAATGAAATTAAGTTCGACTCAGTTTAGAGCTATGAATACAATTGCACAAAATGAGAGAAGAGCTTATCAAATAAAAAGAGTTGAAAGTCTTAAAGCTGATGGATATAATAATTCTGAGATTGCTAGAATGATGGGTCTTTCTGGTGAATCTTCTGTTAGAACTCTTATGGATGAACAAGCTAAAGAGAACACAATGAAAGTTATGCAAACAGCAGATCTTATTAAGTTTGCTATAGACTCACAAGGTGGTAAATACATTGATATTGGTCCTGGTGTTGAAAAAGATCTTGGTATTACAAAGGAAAAACTAAAAGCAGTTGAAGAATATTTAAAAGTAGAAGGTTATGTAGTTTATCCTTTTAGAATACCAAATCAATCTGGTAATTATACAACAATGAGAGTTGTTTGTCCTCCAGGAACTCAATACAAAGATGCTATGAAAATCAAAGATGATGCAACCCTTATGGGTTCTGTAATTAATTATGAAGAGATTCCAAATATTAATGATAAAAACACAAAGATTAGACAACCGTTTGTATATCCAGCATCTGTAGACTCTGACAGAGTTAAAGTTAGATTTGATACAGAAAAAGGACCTGACGGTCACACTGGTAAAGAAAAAGATGGTCTTATTGAAATTAGACCTGGTGTTGATGATCTTAATCTTGGAATGAAAGCATATGCACAAGTAAGAATTTTGGTTGATGGTACACACTATATCAAAGGTATGGCAGTATATTCAGATAATCTTCCAGAAGGTATTGATATTGTTGTTAATTCAAGTAAACCAGCTTCTAAAGGAAAACTTGGAGCATTAAAAGAGATTGAAACAAGTGATCCAAACAATCCATTTGGTTCATTGATAAAAGAAGGTGGTCAATCTTATTACATTGATAAAAATGGAGAAGAAAAGTTATCTGCAATTAATAAGAGAGCTGAAGAAGGAGATTGGGGAGAATGGTCAAAATCTTTATCTTCTCAGTTTCTAGTTAAGCAAAGTAATGATTTAATTCAAAAACAGCTTAGTATATCTCTTATTGATAAAAATTCAGAATATGAAGATATTTGTAGTATAACTAATCCAACATTAAAAAAGAAGATGCTTATGGATTTTGCAGAAGAATGTGATGCATCAGCAGTTTATTTAAAGGCAGCAGCATTACCTAGACAAAGATATCAGGTAATTTTACCTATAGCTTCTTTAAAAGATAATGAATGTTATGCTCCTAATTATAATACTGGTGATGTGGTTGCTCTTGTAAGATTTCCTCATGAAGGAACTTATCAGATTCCTATTCTTAAAGTAAATAATGAGAATAAGGAAGGTAAAGAAGTTTTAGGCAAGCATCCTCTTGATGTTGTTGGTATTAATAAAAAAGTAGCAGATAGACTTTCTGGAGCTGATTTTGATGGTGATACAGTTCTTGTTATTCCTACCAATTCAAAAATAAAGATAACATCTACTCCTGAACTTGAAGGTTTAAAGGGTTTTGAAACTGATTTGTATAAGTTTGATAAACATGCAACAGATTCAGAAGGAAATGATCATTATTATAGAAATGGTAGAGAATTTAAAGTATTACCTAAAAACAGAATTCAAAAAGAAATGGGTGTTGCATCTAATCTAATTACAGATATGACTGTTAAAGGTGCTACGAGAGAAGAATTAGAGAAAGCAACTAAATATTCAATGACAGTTATAGATGCTAATAAACATAAGTTGGATTACAAACAATGTGCTTTAGATAATGATATTGATTCTCTTAAGAAAAAATATCAAATGCATGATGATGGTACATATGGTGGAGCTTCTACATTATTATCATCTGCTAAGTCAGTTCTTTATAAAGATAAGACAATAGGGCAACCTAAGATTAATCAAAAAGATAAAGAATGGTATGATCCTGATAAGCCTGAAGGCTCTTTAATTTACAAAACTGCTACTGGTGATGATTTGTATTATACAAAAAGATACAAAGATTCTAAAGGAAACATTAAAGAAAAAGTAATGAAGAGAGAAATAAAGTCTTCTAAAATGGCTGAAACAGATGATGCTTATACGTTGTCTACTGGTACTTATAAAGAAAATTTGTATGCCGAATATGCTAACAGTTTAAAAAGCATGGCTAATAAGGCTAGACTGGAGAGTACTAAAGTTAATAATATTAAATACAATTCAGAAGCCAATAAGAAGTATCAGTCAGAGGTACAGGATCTTGAAAAACAGCTCCTCATAGCAGAGCGTAATAAACCAAGAGAAAGAATGGCTCAAGCTTTTGCTAATTCGGAAGCTAAAGCTATGAAGTTAGACAATCCAACAATGGACAAAGAAACTTATAGAAAGATTAAACAACAAGCCCTTACTAGAGCACGTGCTAAAGTTGGAGCTAAAAAAGAAAAAATTATAGTAAGTGATAAACAATGGGAAGCTATGCAGTCTGGAGCTATTCATGAAACAACCTTAAGAAAAATCTTTGATAACATGGACTCTGAAGATCTTAAGAAAAGAGCAATTCCTAAACAGACAAATAGTTTGTCAACAACTAAAGTTGCACAAATTAGAGCTTATGCTAACTCTGGTTACAATCAAGCAGAGATTGCAAAAGAGCTTGGAATTTCTGTTAACACTGTAAACAAGTATTTAAACTAAGAAAGGAGTGAATTAAATGTCTAAAACAAATTCTTGTATGTTAACAACTTTTGACAATCCATTCAGTCCTTTCAATCAGTTTGATGAATGGTTGCAATTTGACAATTTACATGACTATGGTACATGTGAATTTCTTGATAGGTGCTGTTTTCCTTCTGATGCTTTAAGTGATCCAGAGAATGATGATGTAATTGAACAAGCAATTGATGACATAATTAAGTTTGATCCTCGAAAAATTTATAAAAAAGTTTTTGAGAGTGATTACAAGTAGTATATTTAATGATTTTTAGGGGTATAGGGGGGGGTCTCAAAAATTACACCCCCTCCCTAAATCGCCGCCCTCTTTAAAATTTCTCCGGGGGGATTTTTCAGTAATGTTTTCTACTTTTACTTTAGTAACATAGGGAGGAGATCGGGAGCATCAGGGGCTCTGAAGTAAGCATCTATATTTGTTTAACTCCTTTCTTAAAGGATACTTATGCCTTCTCCTCTCTATATTACTAGGGTAAAAGTAGCCAGAAAGTCTAAGAAAGGAGGTTGCAAGTATGGGCAAAAGGATTGTATTAGAAGCAAAAAACCCTGAAACGCAACTAAGACCTGCTCTAATTCCTGAAAATCGGGAACAACAGCTAGGTAACCTTGCACTCAATCTTGCAGAACAGCAATTACTTGATGGAACAGCCTCTTCTCAGGTAATTACATATTTTCTAAAAGCTACTTCACAGCGAGAACAGCTCGAACGAAAGCGATTAGAAGAAGAAAACAAGAAATTGAGAGCACAAACTGAAGCCTTAGAATCAGCAAAGCGAATTGAAGAGCTTTATGCAAATGCTATGCGAGTATTCAAAGGCTATCAAGGATATTCAGAGGAGGAAGGAGACTACGAACAATGATTTTTTATGAAGACGGTCACGGTGCAGACCATACTACTGAAAAGATTATGATAGCTACACTTAAGTGTGACACAAAAGAAGAGATTAAAGACGATCTTGCTCAGATGGAGATTGTTGGTTGGCCTGAAGGATATTCTTTAGGCATGGACAGCACTGCAGTAACTATGAATTTGGAAGTCGGCAAGTACGACTCCGAAGGTCATTGGCAATGGTAACAGAAAGGAGAAGCTAGATCATGTGGTTAAAAGAATACTATGAAGTATTAGGAGCCGCTACGAAGAAGGCCCAAGCTTATACTGATCAGGAAGTTAGTAAAGTACGGACCAAATTTGCTGTTAAAGCTTCTTACGCAGATTTACCAAATCCTGGTAGAACTGATACAATTTATTTGATCCCTAAAGCTGGTTTTGTAAATGTTTACGACCAGTACATTTATGAAGAAGGTCATTACACTGACATCGGTGACACCGAACTCGACCTTGACAGTTATGCAACCGATCTTGAGCTCTCCCAGGGCCTTGCTACTAAGGTAGATAAGGTAGAAGGTTATGGCTTATCAAAGAATGACTTCACTGATGCGAAAGACACAAAGTTAGCAGGAATTGAAACAGGTGCACAGGTGAATGTTACTCCAGATGCAGCACTCGATAAAACTTCTACCAACGCAATTCAAAATAAAGCTGTAACAGAGAAATTTGAAGAAGTTGAGGCAGAGATCTTAAATGAAGACAAAGTAGCAGAAGGCAATCCAATTACTATTGAAACTGGAAGTATTGGAATTGCTAAGAGCACAGAACTTACCATGTCCCCTATCCAGGATCTTCATGGATATGACAAAGCATGGATTGGCGGAATGGGAAAGAATAAATGGTCACTTGGTGATTTAACTACAAGCACACAAAGTGGAGTTGCAATTTCATTAGCGGCTGGCTCTTACACATTCAGTGCAATAAGGACGAAGGTTGGATTGAATTTATCGGTGAGATTTAACCATGTCGATAGTACATCAGAGGTCGTTCTATTTTCATCATTCACTGGGCAGAATTTCACGTTATCTGCGGATGTGGTTAGTATCAATTATACGATTGTTAATTATCAGAGCGGCGATAGCATAACGAATATTCAGATTGAAAGCGGCTCGACAGCGACAAGTTATGAACCCTACGCGAATGAATGTCCCATCAGCGGCAGAACTGACGCGGAGATTATTGTTAAGGATGAGGATAATGTAACACAAAGCACGGTGACAATCAGCTTCGGTCAGACCATTTACAGCGGTAAACTTGATGTAGAAACTGGATTGTTAACGATTGAATGGGTAGGTGCCACGATTGATGGTAATGCAGTATCGACTATCAATGGAGGTTCTGCAGCAGACAGTCTTGGTGGAAAAAGAATTGATACAAACATCAGCGGAGCATATTATGCTGGTTCAGTTTCGAGCGATGTGGCACAAGTTTTATCTGATAAACTCGAAGTAGTAAGTTCAAGTAATATTTATTCTGGTAATCCTCAACCGAACACCGTTTCTGTCAGCGGAGCAAATGTTGTCGTATTGAGATATAACGGAGTGAATACCAAAGAGGACGCACAAACAGAATTAAATGCAAATCCCGTTCAAGTATGCTATAAGCTCGCCACTCCTACCACGACCACTCTCACACCTGCACAGGTCGCGCTCATCAAAGGTCTGAACAGCATTTCTACAGATGCAGATAGTATTAAGATGACTTACACAATCAATGATTTTGTGACTAAAACAGAAATGAATACTGCTCTGGCGTCTAAAGCTAATGCTATTGATCTTAATGCTAAGGCAGATCTTACCAGTTTTGGTCCTTTAGAAATAATTACTGCAAGTACCAACTATGCAGAAGGAGATTACATGATCTTTGAGGGTAAATTCTGCAAGGCAAGCTCAGCAATCACTGCCGGTGATACTTTGGAGATTGGTACAAATCTAACTGAAACCACCATCGCAGCAGAACTGCTTGCTATTATCTCGCAGTTACCTACTACTTAATAAAGAAAGGAGATGAAAATTCAAAATGGCCACTAGAGATGCCCAAATGAACATCTACCTTAATACAATTGAAAATGCAGTTCATGGACGAGACATGAGAGCCTCACTTCACGATGCAATTGAGAAAGCTTATAACGATAGTTATACATGGTATGACATGACTTTAGGAAATGCTAATGAAGCCCTGAGCAAAGCTACTGATGCAATTACCATTGCACAGTCATTAGGAACTACTGTAGATGAGATTGAAGATCTGGCGCAAGAGTTAGATGACAAGTATGATTCTACAGCAGCTAGAATTGACAATATTATTGCTCATAACAATGATACTGAGCATAATACAGAGCTGCTTGACATTAGAACAACCTATCAAGGGTACATTGCAGGTGCTGCAGGTACAGCTGTAAGACTCCAAGCACAGCAACTCTCTAGCAGGATTAATGCTCTTGTTAGAGAACAGGCTACTGCAACTGTTCAGCTTCCTACTTCCCCTGTTTATACTCTTAAATGGGAGAATGAATCTCCAACTTCAGCATTTGCAGGAAGTACATTGTCCCTAGCTCAGGACACTGGTGCTTGTGGTTTGTATATTGTGTTTAAGGAATCTAACGGACTTGGAGCAGGAGAAGTTTATGCAAATGTATTCTTCCCCGATTCTAGTTCTACTCATTCCGTGATTGTTAGAATGGTTAAAGTTGGAAGTCATGGAATTGATGTATGTGAGAGAACAGTTTCAGCTACTAGAAACATGTATGGTCTTAGTGTTACCATTTCTGACTGTACAGTAACAAGTCCGGACAATCCTTTTAGCATTACTGACAGTGATATGACCATTGCAGATCCATCAGCAAGTCAGGCTACAGCTAATAATTATCTAATTCCTTATCAAGTGTATTATGCATCCTACGTACTTAATGGAAATATTACTGTCGATAAGGACTCTGAGATTGTTGATGCTAGAACCGGTATTGATGGTACTGTATATGAATCATTAGGTGAGGCAATTAGGACTCAGATCGCTAATTATATGGCTGCTGGTATTCTTGATGCACTTAATGATGATTATTAAAGAAAAAGGTAGGTGATTACTTTGAGTCAAAATGAAGAACCTACTATTGACGAGGCTATAGCTCAGTTTAGAGCATTAGTTGATGATATGTCAGACTCTATTAGGATAAGAGATAGTTCTCAGGATACAGTTAATTGTCAAGATATTCCTAACGAGATTAGAAAGTATAAGGATCTATCACCTGTTGTTAAAGAGTATTGGGACGTAAGGTCCTATTTGACTGATATTAGTCAGCTCTTGCTTCCTACAGATGATAGAGTAATTGATGAACATGAAGCCGATGCTCAAGGTACTTATTGGCCACATAAATACAGAATTATTAGTGGTACAGGTGGAGATTGTACATTCTTTTCTAACTATAGATTCTGCTATTGTAAAGAAGCAATGGGAAGTTCAGAGGGTAGACCTCTTTATTGGTTATTAACTGGTTATAAATCAAATGCTAACAAAATATTTTTAATTGGCTTAGCAACTCGTAGAGATTCATATATTGTAATGACAAATGATTACAAATTTGGTCCAACAGATACAACTGGTTATATTACAGAGGCCTATAGAGGATATATTACGAATGGTAAACAACCATTCAATATTTATACCGGAAATTGGTCTGTAAATATTCTTGTAACGGATTTACCTAATTGTCCACTTCCAGTATTTGATACATTAGCAGAAGCTTATGAATACTGTAGACAAGAGGTAACTCCTACCACAATTAAACCATCTAGCTTTCCAGCAAGGATTCTATCTGTAAATAAGAAGCAGTATTTGGCTCTTAACTCTAAATTGTACTATCATTGGACGCATCTCATTTCGGATGAAACGAGCTATTCTTATGCTTATACAGCAGATATTTACTATGATTATTCTTTAGCAGCATATAATTATGGTGACGCAAATCCGAGATACTATGAATTATTGACTATTTATCCTGGCAATAATGGTGGTTGGTATTTTGCTTCTGTTACAATTACAAATGGTAGTTATGATGGCTATATTAATGGTACTACTAGAAGAAGTCAATCTATAGGGGATTCTGGAGTTCAATCTGGTTTTAATAAACCTAATAGTGTTATATGGAACAATAATACCCCTACTCAAACATCTAATCTGTCTATTACAGCAAATGCAATAGATAGAACTTCTATTAGAAAATTTAAAGGAAATGATGGAGATACACTTCAAGATGTGTTTGACTATTTAGTTAGTCAAGTTAATTCTTAACCCTCATACCCCCTAAATAAAGGCCCACTTTTCAGTAACATGAACTGTGGGTCTTTGTTTTTGTCAATAAAGACTAATCTTTTTACTAGAAGGAGACAAAATAATGGCTTATACTTACTATAATCCAAATCCATTAGGGAGATTTGTTAGAGACTGCGTTCCAAGAGCTCTAGCTAAAGCTTTAAATACTGACTGGGAGACTGCTAAAGTTCTCTTAGCCAATGCTTCATTTAAGATGGGAGACATGGAAAATGCAGATGATGTACTTTCTGCTGTCCTCCGTCAAAATGGATTCTATAGAGACACAATTCCTAATACCTGTCCTGATTGTTATACAGCAGAGGACTTTACAAATGATCACCAAGAAGGGACTTTCGTCTTATATTTGGGAAATCATTTTGCCACAGTGGTTGATGGAATAATTTATGACTCATGGGATTCCAGTTCTGAAATACCACAATATTATTGGTACAAAAAGGAGAATGACATCAATGGAAATGACAAGCGTAGGTAATTCCTTTAACCAACAACCTAATCAAAACTTCTACACACAGCAACTACCTCAAAGAACTCTTCAAATGGGCAATCCTTATACTCAAGTAATTCCACCTAAAATTGCAGATTATGTACAAGGAGAGCTTGCTGCAACTATCTATCCAGTTGGATACAATCAGGAAGTAACTTTGATTGATGTAGAGAATACTGATATGGTTTACAAGAGAAGCAGAGACAATACTGGTAAACTATCTCCTCTACAGAAGTTCAAACTTACTCCTGTTGAAGATAAAAAGAGTGAGGAAATCGACTATAAGAACTTTGTAAAACAGGATGAGATTCTTGATCTCATAGCAGAGACAGTCGAGAATGCTGTACAGAAAGAAGTAGAAAAGAAACTATCTGAACTTACTTTAAAACCTACTTCTCGGGAGGATAGGTAATGATTCCTATCTTTCAGATACTTCAAACAGTAAAACAGATTAAAAGTAATCCAGCAATGATGAGTCAATTTCTACTTCAACAAGGCAGAATCACTCAACAACAATACAATGACATTCAGCAGCTTGGGATTGGTAATAATCCTGAAGCAATCGGACAATATTTGATGAACCAAGGAGTAATGAATCCAAGGCAGGTAGACCAAGTAAGACAAGAAATGGCTATGCCGATTCAGCAATCCATGGTTCAGGACTAATCAGGTACTTGTAATCGTAATGCGCGCGACGATTATTTAAGTATAATACTAGTTGAAAGGACATAATAATTATGACAGACGGTAGTAACATGATTATGCCGGTAGCACCTACGGGTGGTTTCGGCAACGGCGGCTTTGGTGGTTGGGGCTCTGATATTTGGGTTATCCTCCTTGTTCTTTTCGCTTTCGGCGGCTTTGGCGGCTGGGGTGGAATGGGCGGTTTCGGAGGATTTGGAGGCTTTGGTAACTATGATTTCCCTTGGCTTCTAGCATCTAACGCAAACAATCAGAATTCTACTCAAGGCGGGTTTAACCAGCTCGCAACTAACAATGCAATTAGCGCTCTTCAGAGCTCTATTACGAGCGGATTTGGTGATGTTAACCTTGGCATTGCAGGCATCAACCAGAACACCAGTAATGGATTTGCTCAGGCAGAAATTGCAAACAATGCAAGACAGATGGCTAACATGCAGCAGATATTTGGTCTGCAGAGCCAGCTTGCTCAATGTTGCTGTGACAACAGACTCGCTACTGCTCAGACCCAGGCATTGGTTCAGAGCGAAAATTGTGCAGACAGAGCAGCTATTTCTGATGGTATCCGTGATATTCTTACCAATCAGAATGCAGGCATTCAGAAGATCCTTGATCAGCTCTGCCAGGATAAGATCGATTCTAAGAATGAGAAGATTGTTGAGCTTCAGAACCAGCTTAATATGGCTAATCTGGCAGCTTCTCAGACTGCTCAGACCGCAAGAATCCTTTCTGACAATGCAGCACAGACTGTTGCACTTGAACAGTACTTGAATCCTACTCCGGTTCCTGCTTACATGGTACAGAACCCTAATTGTTGCTACAATGGTTATGGTTGCGGTTGTGGATGTAATGCATAAGTAGGAGGTGAAGATCATGGCTGCTGAATACAGTGCAAATGCTGCTCAGGTTGTTCCTGCTAATAGTAGCGTAATTTTCACCGAGTCTCCAGTTCCTTGTAGGCAGGGTCTTGTCTATCACAGAGATGGATCTGGTATTTTTAGACTTGCTAATAGATTTTTCAGACAGAATCTTCTTCAGTGTTGGAGAAGGAACACGAATTATGAAGTAACTTTTCATGCTAACATTGCTATTCCCACTGGCGGAACGGTTGAAGAGATTCAGATTGCTATTTCGATCGATGGTGAAGTAGATCCTTCGAGCATTATGTCTTATACTCCGGCAGCAGTCGAAGTATTAGGTAATGTTGGAGCTGATATTATTGTTACTGTGCCCTATGTATGTGGGTGTTCTTCAGTATCAGTAAGAAATTTGAGCTCTCAACCCATTACTGTAGCTAATGCTAATATTACTTTTGAGTAAGGAGGATCTAAATTATGCATGACATGTATGAACTTAATGAATTAAAAGAACGCGTTATGGAAGAACTCATTGAGTTTGGACGTAAGGGATCATTTAGTAGAAATGAACTTCCTACGATCGATCTGCTTGCACATACTGCAAAGAACCTGTGTAAGGTAATTGAGATGTGTGAGGAAAAGACTGGTTATAGCTATGGTATGAGAACTAACATGCGTGGTAACTATAACTATTCTGGAGCAAGACGTAGAGATAGTATGGGTCGTTACTCGGCTGACGATGACTGGATGATGGAAACCCTTCACGAACTGAAAGACAAAGCGCCCAACGATAAGATGCGTATGGAGTTTGATGAGTTCATTTCCAGAATGGAACGTACAAAGTAGAAAATTTAATTAGGAACAGGGGACGATTCACTAGTGAGAGAGGCGTGGATCAGATAAGGCTGTTAGAAGAGGGCTGGGCCTTGTCAAATAAAGTTGTAAAAATTCAAAATGGAGTCAGGAGGTATCAGTTATGCCAATGATTCAAACAGATTCACAGCACTACACCGACATAGCTGATGCTATCAGGGCGCAGAATGAATCTCAAGATGTATATTATCCAGCTGATATGGCAGCAGCTATTAGATCATTACCAAATGGTGATGTAGACGATGTGCAAATGAATGGTCAGTCTATTGTATCTAATAAAATAGCAAGTTTTAATAACTATGTTGAATTAACTCAGTATCAGTATGATCAATTACCATCTAGTAAATTAACTGATAATATTTTATATTGCATAAAAGATGCTGATGTAACTCCTGTTACATTTTTATCTGGAATAACCGCGCCAAGCAATTCATATGGTGCAAATGGTAACCTATATATAATGCTAAATGCTGGAGGAACTGTAATGGAGAATATTTACTTTAAAGTAAATACAACATGGGTACCGATGATTACTAACGGTAATACAGTGGGGTGGTAATTATGAGTATGGTATGGGTAGATTCTCAAAGTTTAACAGATATAGCTGATGCTATAAGATCTAAAAATGGTGAAAGTGGAACTTATTTACCTAGTGAAATGGCTGGAAAGATAAATGCACTTCAGAATAATTTGGACACTTCTAAAGTAAAGTGGTATAGTAGTGATAGTGTGTCTATTATGAATGGACGATGGATTACATCAGGATCAAATGGTTCAACGGGTATTCAAACATCAAATCCAAGTAATGGAATTACAAATACGACATATTTTTATAACCCTGTTGGAAATGCCACGTCGTTCAAAGTTTCCATAAGATTTCAGAGATTGCAAAGTGGTACATCAAGAGCATTTGCTGGAAATGGTGCATATAATTATACAGCATTGCCTGGATTTGAAGTCTTAAATGAAAATAAGCTAGGCTTTGGTTGGGGTTTTAGCTCAGACACATCATGGCAAGGTTGGAAAACGCTAAGCACGGTGCTTAGTCAAAATACTTCCTATATAGGACAGTTTGAGTGGACGGGAACAAAGATATATTGTAGATTGCTTGACGCAAGTGGAACTTTGGTTGAGGAATGGTCTGGAAATCAAACATCAAGACCCGCTGCAAATGACAGTAATGCTTATTATAGATTATTACAATTTTCGGACTATGATAAAAATTCGCATTATTGCAAAGATAAAATTATGATTGACCTATTTAATACATTTATTGAAAAGAATGGAACTTTAATTTGGGGTTGTAATTGGATGGGGGTGTAATATGTCAAAACAAATTTTAAATGGAACTGAATATTTTGGTAACAGTGTAATTACACCAGCACAGATATTTCATGTTAAAGGAAGTTTAATTGCTGATGATAACAATCATATATCCGGTATAGGTTGTGCTACAATTACATTAAATAATGGCGTTGCTACAATTGATTTTGCCTTGCAAATTACCAGCTCTTCAGCAACAGGTGATGAATTTGCATATGGTATATCAAGTGTTTTATTAAACTTATTAAATCCATCTATTCCTACTATCACCCCCGTAACGGGTGGATTTTGGGATTTTTATGACTATAACTCAACATTAATGCAGATAGCTTCTGCTTTTAATGCTAGCGGTAATTTATGGAAATTTGCTAGATATTATGAAAACACAATGGCTTCAATGGGTGGTTGGCCATCTAGAGTATTTTCAAATGGCAATCATATTCATGGTGTAATTTATGGAACTTATTCAACATAAGTGAGGAATGCCTATGAAATCATATTCAGAGCTTATACGGTTGCCTACTATAGAACAACGGTTTCAATACCTGTGGTCACCAGGGCTAGTTGGAGAAGACACATTTGGCGGCTATAGGTATTTAAATCAGGAATTCTATAGATCAAAAGAGTGGCAACAGTTTAGAAACAGTATCATTGTTAGAGATAATGGCTGTGATATGGCTTTTCCTGGAGAAGAAATAGGAGGAATTGTTGTTATTCATCACATTAATCCCATTACTCCAGAAGACATAATTAAGCATAACCCAATGATATTTGAGCCAGAGAATGTTGTTTGTGTATCTGAATTTACTCATAAGATGATCCATTATGGAACTTTCGATGATTATATTCGAACTACACAGTTCGTAGCAAGACGACCTAATGATACATGTCCATGGAAATAAGGAGGATAGATATGGCTGAACAAACCATACTTGCTACCGTTAAGACAATGGTAGGCCCATCAGCTTTATATGAAGGATTTGATACAGATTTGTTAGTTCATATCAATTCCACGCTTATGTATTTAGCTCAGATGGGAGTTGTTCCAGATGGAACTACAATCACTAGTACTTCTGTCTGGTCTGATATTTTAGGAACTGAGACAGCTTTGGAAGGTATTAAGTCGTACTTATATTTCAAAGCTAGAATGATGTTTGATCCACCTGCCAATGCAACTATTTCAAATGCATGGAACGAAGAGATCAAACAACTCGAATTCCGCCTAATGATAGGCAAGGAAGAATGTGCCGGACACGCAGATAACTAGGCTAATAGCCTCCGCCTAGTTACTGTTTATCCATATTATTTTACCTCAGGGCATCAGCGGGTCAAATCGTTGGTGCCTTTTCTCAAGAAAGGAGTAATGTATGGCATTAAGTAATACTGCGGTACCGAAATACTATGCACAGTTTCGTGATGCCGTACTAAGACGAGAAATATCAGTAAATGAGAAGATCTCTCTTCAAATGAATCGAATCGATCAGAAAATTGCAAATCCTAACTTCTACTATGATGGCGCAGTGGTTGAAGGATGGATTAAATATTGTGAGAACGAGATGACCCTGACAGATGGTTCTGACTTAGTGTTGCTTGATTCATTTAAGTTATGGGGAGAAGATCTTCTTGGCTGGTATTACTTCGAACCTAGAAGTATTTGGTGTCCTCCTAAAGATGGAGTACCAGGACACTACGAGAACAGACAAATTAAGAAAAGACTTACTAATAAGCAGTATTTAATTGTGGGAAGAGGAGCGGCTAAAAGTCTTTATGACAGCTGTATTCAAAGCTATATTCTTAACATAGACACAAGCACAACTCAGCAGATCACTACAGCGCCAACAATGAAACAAGCTGAAGAAGTACTTACGCCTATTGTTACAGCCATGAATAGAGCTAAAGGAGAACTATTTCAGTTTCTTACAGAAGGTTCTCTGCAGAATACAACTGGTAATAAGCTTAATAGACAAAAGTTAGCTTCCACTAAGAAAGGCATTCAAAACTTTTTAACTAATTCTATTATTGAGATAAGACCTATGTCAATTGATAAGCTTCAAGGTCTTCGTGTTAAGGTGGCAACCATTGATGAATGGTTATCTGGCGATGTTAGAGAAGATGTAATTGGTGCAATTGAGCAGGGTGCAAGTAAAATTCAGGATTACATTATTGTGGCAACTTCATCAGAAGGTACAGTAAGAAATGGATCAGGTGATACCGTCAAAATGGAGTTGGAAGACATACTTAAAGGCGAGTATTACAATCCTCATGTCAGTATATTTTGGTATTGCTTAGATAATGTAGAAGAAGTAAGTAACCCTGCTATGTGGGTAAAAGCTAATCCTAATATTGGTTTAACAGTAACTTATGAAACTTATCAATTAGATGTAGAGAGAGCTGAAAAGGCACCTTCAACTAGGAATGATATTTTAGCTAAAAGGTTTGGAATCCCTTGTGAAGGTTACACTTATTACTTCACATATGATGAAATTATACCTCATAAGAAAAGAGAATTCTGGGGAATGCCATGTGCACTCGGAGCAGACCTTTCACAGGGTGATGACTTCTGTGCATTTACATTTCTTTTCCCTCTTAATGACGGTAGTTTTGGTGTAAAGACTAGAGCATATATTACAGAGTTAGCACTTAAGAAAGTATATGGCTCTATTAGACTAGAGTATGAGCGATTTATACAAGAAGGAAGCCTTATGATCATGCCAGGAACTGTGTTAGACATGTTACAAGTCTATGACGATCTGGATGATTATATGGCTAAATGTGAGTATACAGTTATTGCATTCGGATATGACCCTTACAATGCTAAGGAGTTTATTGAACGATGGTGTACTGAGAATGGACCTTATGGTGTTGAGAAAGTTATTCAGGGTAAGAAGACAGAATCAGTACCTCTTGGTGAGCTTAAGATCTTAGCAAGCGAGAGAATGTTATTGTTCGATGAAGAACTTATGAAATTCTGTATGGGTAACTGTATAGCAATAGAGGATGTAAATGGCAACCGAATGATTGCTAAGAAGCGATATGAGCATAAGATAGACTGTGTTGCAGCTATGATGGATGCTTATATTGCTTATAAACTTCACAAAGAAGATTTTGGATTATAAGGAGGTGAAGTTAGTGTGGGAGTATAACTACAACTATCTTTCTCATCACGGTGTTAAAGGCCAAAAGTGGGGAAATAGAAACTATCAATATGAAGATGGATCTTTAACTCCGGAAGGTAGAATTCATTATAAGCAATCGTTAAAATCTGCTAAGAAAGAGTATAAGAGTAGTAAGCAAGATATAAAAAAGAATTCTACAAAAATTTTGGGTATTTTTAGAGAAACAACTCGTGAACAAGATGAAAGATTGGAAAAAGCAGAAAATAAATTAAGACAAGCTAAATTGGATATGGAATTGTCTAAAAGTAAAAAGATTTCTAAAAAAGCTAAGAAAATGATACAACAAATAGAGTATGATAAGAAATATGATGAATTAATACATAATCCAAAGTACGATGATGCCGATAAAATGCATGAAAAATCCAAAAAGTATTCTGAGAAAATAATCGAAAAAATGAAAAATATGCCTTATGAAGAAATAAAGAAGAAATATATGTCAACTGAAGCATAAGGAGGTGAGATAAATGTGGACTTATAATACTACCTATCTTTCCCACCACGGCATTAAAGGCCAGAAATGGGGTGTAAGGCGTTACCAGAATCCTGACGGATCTTATACCGCTGCTGGAAGGAAAAAGTATGGTAAACTGGAAGAAAGTGCAGAGCATAAGGAATACGAAAATATTAAGAAAAAAGACATTAGTGAAATGTCTAATGCAGAACTTAGAAAAGCTAATGAAAGATATACCCTTGAAAACAATTTTAGAAAGAATAATCCAAATGCTATAGCTCAAGGAATTAAGTATGTAGCTATTGCAGCTGCTGCTATCACTACAATTAATAATTTATTTAACAATTCAGATCAACTGATTAATCGTGGTAAAAAAGGTGTTGATATGTTACTTGGAGTTATTAATAAACTAAAAAGATAAAGGTGGTGAACAATATTGTTTGATTATATTTCTCACCATGGCATTCCAAATCAGAAATGGGGAGTTCGTAACGGTCCCCCATATCCATTAAAAGGTGGACAGTATTCTGTAAGTGAAAAAAGAGCTATTTATAAGAAAAGAAAAAAGAAGAATAGCATCTATAATAAGAAACACTTCGATGAGGTTCTTTCTAAAGATAAAGATACACTTAGTACATTATCTTATGATCCAAATAGAACGAAGAATACTGATATGTTTTATGCTACCCATAAAAAGTTAGATAAGCATCAGTATAATGCTTTATTTAATAGACCTATTCAAAAACCAATATATGACGAGAATGGAAATAATATTGGTACGGGTTCATTTCTTAAGTATAGAATAGATAATTCAGTCAAATCTAACATAAAAATAGCCAGTGAGGATTCGGGTGCAAAAATATTTAGAGATTTATATTCTAATGACAGAGATTTCTATAATTTTGTAACTGATAAATCAAGAATGCAAAAGTATTTTGTTGATGACAAATACAAATTTAAAGGTTATAGAGAAGCTAGAGATGTGTTAGAAAAAATGAGAAAGAATCCAAATTATATTCCATCTGATAAAGATTTACAGAAAGCATATAGAATGTTTAATTATGTAATTCCTTATGACGGAGGTGGAACAGATAATAGAGGTAGTAAAGACATGCTACTTCAAAGAACAAAATTCTTTAAAGCAGCTAAAGACGCCGGATATGGAGCTCTATTAGATACAAATGATGCTATATATGGAGGTTTTAAAGCAACTTCTCCAGTTATTGTATTTGATATGGAGCAAATAATTCCTAAGGATATTGTCCAAACAAAAATGAAAGACAAGAAAGTTTCTGAATGTGTTACAATCGGAAGAAAATTCTTAGGAATTTAATTTTCATTGACGTCTGATAACTCATTAGCTTATATTCTATTACTAGTTTTTCAGTCACAATTTCAGCTAGTGAGTTATTGGATATATATTTTTACTAAAATTTGAAAGGAGGATAAACAGTTGTGGACTTATAATACCAACTATCTTTCTCATCATGGTGTTAAAGGCCAAAAGTGGGGAGTAAGAAAATACCAAAATGAAGATGGTTCTTATACTGTAGAAGGTAAAATACATTATAAAGATACAAAAGAAAAACAAAGAGCAAGAAAAATAGCAGCAATTGGTGGTGGTATAGTTGCTGCAAAATCTATTAAAGATTTTATAAAAAATCTTATGGTAGCTAATACTGCTGGTGATATGATAGGTATTGGACATGTACCTGTTAAAGAAGCAATTACAAAAACTGCAATAGCAGCTGGAAAATATGCAGCTCTTGGAGCTATTGCTACTTATGGTGCTGTTAGAGCTGTAGATTTCATAAAAGACAGCAAGAATAAAAAGGCAAGTTCTTCTGCCGGTTTTGTCGGAAATACCCCTTCTCCTAAGGAATCTATTAGAAAGTCTCAGTCCATTGGTACTATTAATGCACCTACGGTATCTGAATCTTTGAGGCAACATCGTAAGTATAATATTTAGGAGGTAAAAATTCAAAATGGGTAAATTTGGTTCTTGGCTTTCCCATGCCTGGAGTGCGTTCACCAATAAAGATCCAACGATGTATGTTCCTCCTATGTATAGCTATGGAGGCAGCTCATCAAATCCAGATCGAATTGTTCTTACAAGAGGTAATGAACGTTCTATCATAAATGGTGTCTATAATAGGATTGCGTTGGATGTGGCATCTAATACATTCCAGCATGTAAGAAATGACAATAATGGTAGATTTGTAGAAGTTATTAATGATGGTATTAATGAGTGCTTAAATCTTGAAGCAAACATCGATCAAACTGGTAGAAACTTTATTCAAGATGTTGTTCTTTCTATGCTTGATGAAGGCAATATTGCAATGGTTCCTATTAAAACCGATAGAAAACCTAATGAGTCTGGAAGTTATGATGTTCGTAATATGCGAGTTGGTAAAATCCTAGAATGGTATCCAAAACATATTAGAGTATCAGTGTATAACGAACTATCAGGTCAAAAGGAAGAAAAACTCTATTATAAAAGGGATGTTGCAATTATTGAGAATCCTTTCTATTCAGTTATGAACGAACCAAACTCAATGTCTGCAAGATTACTTCGAAAATTATCACTTATGGATGTGGTAGATGAAAGGAATTATTCAGGTAAACTTGATTTAATTATTCAGTTACCTTATTCCACAAGAACTGATATTCGTAAGAATCAAGCAGATAAGAGATTGGGAGAGCTTCAAGATCAACTTGTTAAATCACCATATGGTATTGCTTATACAGATGCTACAGAAAAGATCATTCAGCTTAATAGATCTCTCGAAAACAATTTCATGAAGCAGATTGAATATTTCCAGAATATGTTATATTCTCAAATGGGAATTACTCAATCTATCATGGACGGAACGGCAGATGAAAACGTAATGCAAAATTATGTTAATAGAACTATTGAACCTATTTGTGCTGCCATTGTTAACGAACTCAAAAGAAAGTTCCTTACAAAAACAGCAAGGTCTCAAGGTCAATCGTTTGCTGTATTCTCAGATCCATTCAGATTAGTTCCTGCTACTAAGGTTGCTGATCTTGCTGATAAGCTTACTAGAAATGAGATTATGACTTCTAATGAAGTTAGACAAGTTATTGGTCTTAAACCTTCTAATGATCCTAATGCTGATGCTCTTGTTAACAAGAATATTAATCATGGTGGTGAAGGAGAAGGATTATTAGGTTCTGGAGAAGAGACAGAGGATTACGAGTCTTCTACTCAAGAACTTGATGATATTGATAGGCAAATCAAAGAATTAGAAGACATGTTGTAAAGGAGGTATACATATGTGGCATTATAATTATGGTCCTTATTTACAGCATTATGCTAGTAAGTATTATGATCCGGTTAAAGCTCATGAGTACTATGAAAAACATAAGCAACTCAAGGGTAACAAACCTAAAGTAACTTTAAATGAAGAAGGTCGTTCTGTTGATGCTACTGTTAAAGAAAATATTAATAAAGAGAAAGAAGAAAGGTTAACTCAAGAGGAAGAACGTTATAAGAAAGAACAAGAAATTCGTTCTGATGCTAAGAAACGTACTATGGAACAGCATAAAGTAATAATGAATCAAAGGATAACCAGTCTTCAGAATCTTATTAAAAGAATGCCTAAGGACAGATTACAAGCAGAGGCTCCTAAGATAAGAGCTGCTATACAAAAATTAAGAGATGATAATGATAAGAAACGTCAAAGTATTGAAGAGAAGTATCATGGAGAAAGTAAAGCAGCTCAGCAGAAAACTTCAGATACCAAGAAAGCAATACGAGATGAAGCTAAATCAACTTATGAATCAGAGCACAATAAAATACTTAGCGAAGCCAAATACCAACAAGCTAAAAAGGGTGGTAAAAAAGGTACAGCTAAAAGTGCTAAATTTACTGATTAATAAAAGAAGGAGGAAAAATTCAAAATGGAAGGATCTTATGATTTTTCTGGCTGGGCTACAAGAAATGACCTTCTATGTGCTGATGGAAGAACCATTAGAAAAGGCGCTTTCTCATCTCAAGATGGAGCAAAAGTTCCTTTGGTATGGCAGCATCAGCATAATAGTGTAGACAATGTTCTTGGTCATGCTATTCTTGAAGACCGAAATGAAGGCGTCTATGCTTATTGTTCACTTAATGATAGTGAAACTGGCAAGATGGCCAAAGAAATTATTAGACATGGTGATGTAGAAGCTCTTTCTATTTGGGCTAATGGGCTTAAGCAATCTCGAAATGGTGATGTGTTCCATGGAAAGATTAGAGAGCTTAGTTTAGTTCTTGCTGGAGCTAATCCCGGTGCTTACATTGATACTGTTATTGCTCATGGCGATGATAGTGAAGATAGTATTGAATGCTCTTATAATGTTGGCGGTATCTTGATTCATGAAGAAGACCAGTCCAAAGCTACTGAGCAGGAAGATAAAACTGAAAATAGCACAGATAAAAAGGAGGAAAAGAAAGAAATGGCAGAAAAGACTGTCCAGGATGTAATTGACAGTATGTCTGAGGAGCAGAAGGAAGTTATGTATGCTCTCATTGGCAAGGCAATTGAAGACGCTGAAAATAATAAAACGGAGGATGAAGAAGAAATGAAGCACAACGCATTCGAAAACGCAACTAGAAGTGATGTTCTCTCCCATGATGCATTTAAGCAGATTGTAGAGCTTGGTAAGAGAGCAGGTAGCCTTAAGTCCGGTTATCAGGATTTCCTTGATGCCAATGCACTTAGTCATGATGATGTAGAGCCCGATCCCGAGCCTACGCCCGATCCTTATGGCATTCAGTACCCTGATATGCTGTTTCCTGAGGCTAAGAACCTCAACATTCCGCCTGAGTTCATCGGACGTAACATGGACTGGGTGCAGGTTGTTATGACCGGTGTACACCACACTCCTTTCAGCCGTGTAAAGAACATGTATGCTGATATTACTGAGGATGCTGCAAGAGCTAAGGGTTACATTAAGGGCAACCTGAAGAAGGAAGAGGTATTCAGCCTGCTTAAGAGATCTACAACCCCTACCACGGTTTACAAGAAGCAGAAGATGGATCGTGATGATATCGTTGATATTACTGATTTCGATGTTCTGTCTTGGCTTAAGACCGAGATGAGAATGATGCTGAATGAGGAACTTGCTCGTGCATACCTTATCGGTGATGGCCGTCTTGTATCTGATGATGATCATATCAATTCCGATAACATTCGTCCTATCATGAACGATGCAGATCTGTTTGTTATCAGATGGTCTGTATCTGGTAGTGATGACACCAGAGCTAAGAACTTCATCAAGGCTTCTATCAAGGCTCGTAAGAACTATCGTGGTTCCGGTAACCCCGTTCTCTTCACGACTGAGGATATGCTTACTGATATGCTTCTTCTGGAGGATCAGATTGGTCATAAGCTTTACAAGACTGAGCAGGAGCTTGCAACCGCTCTTCGTGTAAAGAACATCGTGACTGTTCCTGTTATGGAGAATGTAACCGATAAGGATTCCAAGACTCTTCTTGGTATTATCGTTAACCTGTCCGACTACAATGTAGGTGCTGACAAGGGTGGAGCTATCAACTTCTTCGATGACTTTGATATTGACTACAACCAGCAGAAGTACCTTATTGAGACTCGTTGCTCCGGTGCACTGGTTAAGCCTTTCTCCGCAATTGTTCTTCGTGCAGGTAGCGCTACTGAGTCTAATGAGCCTAGCATGGCAGATGCAATGGCACCTTTCAAGGATCCCAGACTTACCGCTTCTGAAGAGCAGGGTAATGGCTGATAACTAAAAGAGAGGAAAATTCAAAATGAGATGGTATGGTAAGGTAGGATACGCTGAAAGTGTTGAAACAGATCCAGTTAATGCCCCCAGTGTATATGTTGATGTAATTACTGAGAGGCAATACACTGGTGATGTTATGCGAAATAATCGCAGATGGAATAATAATGGATCTGTCAATGGTGAAGTAAATATTTCAAATCAGATAAGTATCCTATCTGATCCATACATCATTGCAAATTTCCACAATATTCGTTATGCTGAATTTATGGGTACTCTTTGGTGTGTAACAGACGTCGAAGTTCAGTATCCTAGATTAGTACTTACGTTAGGAGGTGTATACAATGGCGAGCAGGCTAACCCTGGATCAGACTCTTAAAGAGTTCACTAATAATGTGTATTACCAACCACCTACGGGTACTAAAATGCAATTCCCTGCTATCGAGTATAGTAGGAATGAAATTTCTATAATGCATGCTGATGATGATTCTTATAATCAAACTCGATGTTATAAGATTATTGTCATAGATCGTAATCCAGATAGTCCAATAGTAGATTCTGTATCTAAACTTCCGAGAATTAGATTTAACAGACATTATACTGCGGATGGTCTTAATTACGATGTATTTACCATTATTTGGTAAAAAATCAAAATAGGAGGAATAAAAAATGAGTAAGATTGTTTGGGATCAGGTTGGAGAGAAACTTTATGAAACCGGTACCAAGAATGGCGTTTTGTATGTAGCCAGTGGTTCTACTTATAGCACGGGCGTAGCTTGGAATGGCCTTACCGCTGTAACTGATAGCCCTTCTGGTGCAGAGCTTACTTCCCTGTATGCAGATGATATTAAGTATGCTAACCTTCAGTCTGCAGAGGAATGGGGAGGTACTATTGAGGCTTATACTTATCCGGAAGAGTATAAGGAGTGTGATGGTAGCAAAGAAGTTGCTCCTGGCGTTTATATTGGCCAGCAGAAGAGAAAGAGCTTCGGCTTTGTTTGGATTACCACTGTTGGTAATGATACGGATGGTAATTCGCATGGTGAAAAGCTTCATATCGCTTACAACTGTCTGGCATCTCCTTCGGAGAAGAGCTATGCAACTATTAATGACTCTCCTGATGCTATTACCTTTAGCTGGGAGATTAAGGCTACCCCTGTAAATGTATCCGGTGGTGATCCTACCGCTACTATGGAGATCGATTCTACAAAGACTACCGCTGAGAAGTGGAATGCACTTAAGGCTAAGCTGTTTGGTGCTGATGGTACGATGCAGTATGTTGAATTTGAGGGCACTGCATTTGTTCAGGGAACTACGTACTATGAGAGAACCGGAGCTGGTACTTCTGAGAGTCCTTATGTGTATACCCCTACTGAGGATACCTCTTACAATTCTGAGAAGACGTACTATACGTATCAGTTGGTTGGTGATGAGGATCCTACCTTGCTTATGCCGGATGAGATCATTGCTCTTATGGGCACTCAGGCAGTTCCTGGCAACGGCTGATAACAATGTAACAAATTCAAAATGGAGGAGTTTAGCAAGATTCTAGGCTCCTCCTAGTTTCTTAAAAACGAAGGGAGAAAAAGCATGTTTTGTGAAACTATTACTTATGAAGATTACAATGGAGAAGAGAGAAAAGAGAAGTTTTATTTTCACTTTTCCAAGGCGGAAGCCATCAGACTTGAAAATTCTGTAGAAGGTGGACTTAGCAAAAAGCTTCAGGCTATTATTGATTCTAAGGATAGTCCTCAGCTTGTTAAGTTCTTTGAAGAGTTAGTTCTTGGTGCTTATGGTATCAAGACCGATGATGGTAAGCAGTTTAAGAAGTCTGAAGAAATTAAGAATTCCTTTAAAGAGTCCCCTGCATATGACGAGTTTCTTATGAAACTGTTGACCGAGGAAGGCTATGCTGAGAAGTTCATTACCGGAATTGCTCCTAAACAGAACTAAGAGGAATATTCATGGGTGTCAAATGTTTAATTTATGACAATGAACAGTTGGTATTCTCAGTAGAGCAGGAATTCTTTAATGAAAAAACAAACGAATTTGTAGACATTCCAGCAACTCTTATAAAGATGGAACACTCATTATACACAATTTCAAAATGGGAATCAAAACACCATAAATCGTTCTTTTCTAAAAGAGAAAAAACGACAGAAGAAGTTGTGGATTATATGAGAATAATGATTATAGAACCTGAAAACATAGATCTTAATATATTTAGTTACATTATAAACGATAAGGAATTTTTCAGTAAAGTTTCTGAGTATATTAATGATTCTATGACAGCTACTTATTTTAGAGAAGGCCAAAATGTAAGAAGTTCTGAGGTGGTTACATCTGAATTATTATATTATCAGATGTTTAGTTTTCAAATACCTTACGATTTACACCATTGGCATATAAATAGATTAGTAGCACTTATAAAGGTCTTTAACATCAAGAATTCTCCACCTAAGAAGAGAAGCATGACGTCTATAATGAAGGAGTATGATGCCTTGAATGAGGCAAGAAAGAAACAATTAGGAACAAAGGGGTGATCAAAAATGGCTAAAATTTGCATTGATCCTGGTCATTACGGAAAGTATAACCGTTCACCAGGGATTCCGGAATATTATGAGAGTGAAATGGTATGGAAGTTGTCCCAGATGCAGAAGAAATATTTGGAAGCTATGGGGCATACTGTAGTGGTTACAAGAAGTGATCCAAAGAGAGATCTTAATCTAGTTACCAGAGGCAAAAGATCTAAAGATTGCGATCTATTTATCTCAAATCATAGTAACGCAGTAGGCAATGGTATGAATGAAACTGTTAGCTATGTAGCAGTGTATCATTTAGTTGATGACACAACTACTAAGGTTGATGATATTTCTAAAGATTTTGCTTACAAGATTGCTCCTGTTATTGCTAATGTAATGGGAAGATCTTACAAAGTGCTTACTAGAAAGGCAGAAAGTGATCGTAATGCTGACGGAATTAAGAATGATAATTACTATGGTGTTCTGCATGGAGCAAGACTTGTAAATACTCCTGGTCTTATTCTTGAACACGGCTTCCATACCCATACTGCAACTGTTAATTGGCTTCTTAAAGATGAGAATCTTGAAAAGCTTGCTAAGGCAGAAGCAGAATGTATTGACAAGTACTTTAACGGTACTAGTGGTTCCACAGAACCTGAAAAACCTGTAGTTCCCGAGCCTGCTCCGACACCTGCACCAGCACCATCAAGTGATTTTAAAGTAAGAGTCACTATTAAGGATCTGAATATTCGTAAAGGACCCGGTACAAATTACGATAGAACAGGAAAGTTCATTGATCCTGGAGTATATACCATTGTAAAAGTTCAAAATGGACAGGGATCTAAAACTGGTTGGGGTCAACTTAAATCCGGAGCTGGTTGGATCAGCTTAGATTTTACTACAAGACTTTAAAAAGAAAGGAGGTGTCATATGCTCAAGGTTAGACAAAAAGGTAACTTTAATAACTCAATTGAATTCTTATCGAAATCACAAAAGAAACTTAATAATATTGATTACGATAAATATGGAATGAGAGGTGTTCGTCTTTTAAGAGATAATACGCCTAAAGATACTGGATTGACATCTGAATCTTGGACATATGACATCTCAAAACAAAAGAATTTAGTAACTATTTCATTTCATAACAAGAATATTCAAAATGGAGCACCTATAGCTATTTTATTACAATACGGTCATGTAACTAAAAATGGGGGATGGGTTGAAGGAATAGATTATATTAATCCATCTGTTAAATCATTGTTTAATGAAATAGCTGAAGACCTATGGAAGGAGGTTACTAAATAATGGCTAATGTCATTGACAATAAGGTTGTTCAGTTTGATCTAGACAATCGTAATTTCGAAAAAAATGCTGATAAAAGCATAAAAACTATAGATAAACTTCAAGATAGTCTTAACTTTGATAATGCTACAAAGAGTTTAAATAATTTGACAGCGGCATCTAGAGGTATAAATTTTGATGCCTTAGCTGATTCTGTAGAAACTGTTAAAGCTAAATTTTCTGCTTGGGACGTAGTTGCAATGAACGTCATTGGCAGAATTACAAATAAAGTCATTGACATGACAACTCAATTTGTTAAATCTGTAAGTGGCATTGAAATGGTAAAAAATGGATTTAACAAATATGAGGAAAAAGTAACAGCTGTTCAAACTATTATGTCTGCTACCGCAGAGACATGGAAGAAATCGGCAGATGCATTGGGTTTTGAAGGAACTCAGATGGAGTTCGTTAATGAACAGTTGGAAAAGTTAAACTGGTTCTCAGATGAAACAAGTTTTAGTTTTACTGATATGACCAGTAATATTGGTAAATTTACATCATCTGGTGTTGAACTTAATAAAGCTGTTACAGCTATGGAAGGTATTTCTGTATGGGCAGCTAAATCAGGTCAAAATGCTCAATCGGCTTCTAGAGCTTATTATAATTTAGCTCAGGCTATTTCAGTAGGTTCTGTAAAACTTATTGACTGGAAGTCCATTGAAAATGCTAATATGGCAACAATGGAATTTAAGCAGACGGCGATTGACACAGCAGTTCAACTTAAATATTTAAAGAAAGCTGGAGATGGTTTATATAAGACTACTTCTGGAAGCATCGTAAGTGTTGAAAACTTTAATGAAGCTTTGTCCGATGGATGGTTTTCGTCAGAAGTTCTAATGGCTACTTTGGACAAGTATGGTAAAGCAGCTACTAAACTTAGTGAAATTTCAGATGAATACAATGTTACTGCTACTAGTTTCCTTTACAACATGGATAAATGGAGTAAAGGTGAAAAAGATATCACTCAAGTAGCAAGAACTTTAAATATGTCAGTTGATGATTTACTTCCTTTATTTGAGGAATTAAATTCAGAAGAGTATAAACTTGGCTTATCAGCTTTTAAAGCGGCTCAGGAAGCAAAAACATTTACAGAAGCCATAGAAGCAACTAAAGATGCAGTTTCAACAGGTTGGATGAAAACCTTTGAAATTATATTTGGTAACTATGAAGAAGCTAAAGTTCTTTGGACAGAAATGGCCAATAGACTTTGGGATGTATTTGCTGCTGGTGGTGAAACAAGAAATGAGATATTAGGACTGTGGAAAGAAGCAGGCGGTCAGAAAGCATTAGTTGAATCTTTTTGGGACCTTTGGGATGCTGTATCAGAATTTGCAGATGTAATTAAAGAAGCTTTTGGAGAGATATTTAATACAGATGTAATGTATGCGGCTGGTAAACTAGATGCTTTTACTTCAAAAATCAAAAATTTTGTTTCTACTTTACATATGAGTGATGAAACAGCTGATAAATTTAAAAGGACTTTTAAAGGTCTATTTGCAGCTGTTGATATTTTAAAAGATGCTCTACAAGTTATTACTATTCCGCTTAAAAATGTTATAGGATATTTAGCAAAGGGTAGCGGTGTAGTTCTTGATTACGCAGCATCTATTGGCGATTGGATTGTAGCACTTAGAGATATGCTTAAGCAATCTAAATTCTTTGAAAGTGTAGGAGAAAGTATTTCTGATGCTATATTTAAGATCATAGATGAAATAAGATATTTCAAAGATTTAGTTGTTGGTGCTTTTGACAATACGAAAACTGGTTTGGAAAATGCAGTATTGATCATAACAACAATATTATCATATTTTGTTGAATCAATCGGATATTTGTTTACCAAACTTACAGGAATAGATGTATCTGATTATATTAAGACAATTACAGATTCAATCAAAAAGTTCGGAGACAAAGTAATTGAATTTTCAAAGACTCTTAACTTTGATAAAGTGATCAATAAGGTTAAAGATTTCGTTAAAAAAATAAAAGACGAATTCAAAAAGTTTGGTAAAGTTGATACCAGTGGTATTGAACAACTAGGTGAAAAGGTAAAAACATCATTTCATCCACTATTATTTGTAGCGGATCTTGTCAAATTTGTATTTGGTGGTATATATGCAGTTCTTAAAATGTTATCACCGGTATTTAAAGCTATAGGCACAGTTCTTAAATCTGCTTTCTCAGAAATTGCAGAAGGTCTTGGCGGACTTGTTAATAACTTTAGTTTCGAAAAGGTTGAAGAACTTGTACAAACAGGTGTGTTTGCCACCATTGGTCTTGCTATATTTAATTTTGCTAAGAATTTAAAAGAAGGTGCTAAAATGTTCTCAGGTATTAAAGACACCTTTGAAAAATTTGGTGGAATTCTTGATGTTGTTAAAGATGGTTTGACAGCATGGCAAAATAATTTAAAGAGTAATATACTTCTTAAATTAGCATTTGCTATTGGAATAATAACCCTTTCACTTATTGCATTAACTTCAATTGAAACGTCTAAACTTACTTCAGCAATGAGTATAATTACCGCAGAATTCGTTGAACTTATGGGTTCTATGAAACTTCTAAATACTATGGATTTTAAAGGAATGTCAATGGCTGGTACTACATTAATAAAGTTATCGGTAGCAATACTTATAATGGCATTAGCATGTAAGGCCTTAGCTGGTTTGAGTCTAACAGAGGTTGTTCAAGGCGTTGCTGGTATTGGTACTCTTTCATTTATATTAGTTCAGGTTGCTAAATCTTTATCTAGCAATGTTAAACATATGATAAAGGGTGCTGGTAGTATGATATTATTTGCAATTGCAATACGTTTACTCGTTAAGCCTGTAAAAGAACTTGGTGATATGCCTTGGGAAGAAATGATCAAAGGACTTCTTGGAGTTTCCGCACTATTATTTGCCATTTCTAAGTTTATGTCTGCTAAAATGAAAGGATCTGTTAAAGCTGGTTTGGCTATGATATTAATGGCTACAGCTGTAACTATTTTGGCAAAAGCGGTTAAATCGTTTGCTACCATGGACTGGGTTGAGATGGTTAAAGGTCTCTCAGCATTTGCTTTGGTATTATTTGGCATGTCTAAATTTATGCAGGCTATTTCAGGTGTTAAGAAAATGGTATCAGCTGGTGTTGGTATGGTATTAATGGCAGCATCTATGCTGATATTTGCAAAAGCTATCGAAACCATGGGTAATCTTAAGATTGAAGTTATAGGCAAAGGTCTTTTAGCTATGGCTGGTATATTAACTGAAGTGGCATTAGCTATGAATTTCTTACCAAAGGGTATGATTACCAAGGCTTTAGGACTTGTATTAGTAGGTGCAGCATTGAATATACTGGCTACAGCTTTGACAACTCTTGGTAATCTTCAATGGGAACAAATTGGCAAAGGTCTTCTTGCTTTAGGTGTGGCTTTATTAGAGATTACTTTGGCTCTTAACTTTATGAAAGGAACTGTTGGAGCAGCATTATCTATGCTTATATTTGCAGCTGCATTAAATATATTGACTCCTTGTCTTAAAACTTTAGGCAATATGAGTTGGGAATCTATGGCAAAAGCTGGACTTGTATTGGCTGGTTTATTTGCTATATTTGGAGGAGCAGGATATTTGCTTGGACCAGTTGTACCAATTATGTTGGCTTTAGCAGGCGCTGTGTTGCTATTAGGCGTGGGTCTTACATCTTTGGGCGTAGGTATAACATTGATATCTGCTGGTTTGGCAAGTTTAAGTGGAAGTGTGCTTGTAGGTGTTGAAGCACTTATCGTAATAATCAAATCCATTATTAAACTAATTCCAGATGTTATCAAAGCAATCGGAGAAGGCTTGTTTGATATTTTGGTAATGGTATTTGACAGAGGAGAAGAATTAATCAAGTCAATAGGTAAATTTGTAGTTTCTTTGGTTGAAACTCTGTTAGATGCTCTTGAAAAACTAACACCTAAGGTTGTTAAATTCCTTACTAAAACACTAGTATATTTAGTAAAAGCAGCTTTAGTTTCTCTTAAGAAAATTATACCAGATATACTAGATTTTCTTGTATATTTGGTGGATCAACTTGCAATTTATCTTCCAGCTCTTACAAATAGTCTTATAGATTTATTTATAGCTCAAGTTTTAACCATTGGTGAAAGGATACCAGATCTTATATTAGTTGGTATTGGATTTATGATACAACTTATTAATGGTTTAGCTAAAGGTATTGAAGATAATGCAGGGCTATTAGCAGAAGCTTTTACTAATCTTATTAGTTCAGCTTTTACAGCTATACTTGTATTCTTTGGTTTCGATAAAGATGAGGCAAAGAAGATGGTAGACACAGGTTTAAATCTTGTTAAGAGTATAGTTAAGGGAATAATAAGTATTGGTGATGGTATATTAAATGCATTCTTAGAGGCATTTGCTACAGGTATTGAATATGTAAAGTTATTAGCTGATAAATTTATTCAATTTGGTAAAGATATTGTACAGGGTCTTATTGATGGTATTAAGGCTCTTAAGGAAAAAGCTAAAACTGGCATGCATAATCTTTCTATGGAGATGGCTGATGCCTTTGCTGGACCTATGTTGATTCATTCACCTTCTAAGTTATTTGAAAAATATGGTGAGTATATTGATATGGGCTTAATCAACGGTATTAATGGTTTATCTAAAGATGTTATGAAATCTAGTTCTTCACTGGCTAATTCTATGATAAATAGTGTTAAGTCACCTTTAGATGACTTTAATAGTTCATTTGAAGACTTATATTCTCCTAAACTTGTTCCTGTAGTTGATCTTAATTCAATTGATGCCGGATACAAGAACATGAAGAATGTAATCAGTGATTCTGCATTGGATATTACTAATTTCAATCAGAGAGCACTTAATACAAATCTTAGTGCTAAGTTTTCAACTGCTGGTTTAGACACTTTAGATACTGATATTGTTGGTGCAATCAAAGAGCTTCAAAATGACACTCAAATGCTTGGTACTTATATTTCCGGTTTACAGATTAGTCTTGATGGTAAAGCGGTTGTTGGAGGTATTGCTCCGATGATGAATGTTAAATTAGGACAGTATCTCAAGTATAGTGGAAGGGGGAATTAAAAATGTATCATTCTATAACTTTTGGTAATAAAAATACATGGGATGATTGGCATTTAATCCCAGAAGAAAGGCCACTGTTTTTACCGCCAGATACCAAAACCAAATATGTTGATATTCCAGGAGCTAATGGTCATAAAGACATAAGTGAAGCTCTCACTGGAGAACCATTATATGAAAATAGAACTGGTGATATTACATTTTATGTAATGAATGGCTATCAGGACTGGACAATATTATATTCTGAAATAATGAACTACCTTCATGGTCAGCAAATGAATGCTTTCTTGGAAGATGATCCATATTTCTACTATGAAGGTAGATTCTTTGTTAATGAGTGGGCTTCAGAGAAAGATTATAGCAAGATCGTTATATCTTACAATGTAGCCCCTTATAAAATAGACATGTTAAGTAGTAAAGATGCATGGCTATGGGATCCTTTTAACTTCGAAGTAGGGGTGATAAGAGAATACAACAATGTTAGAGTTGATGATATTCTTATCGTTAACTTTATTGGCAGTAGACGAACTTATATTCCTACTTTTGAAGTTATACTGGACAATCCAAATAATCCTATCACTTTAACCTGGTCCGAACTTCCTAACAATTCGTTTGGCTTGGTTAATGGTAAGAATAAAATACCAGATATACGAATAAAGAATACAGATTCAGTCTTTACTTTTACAGGTAAAGGTGTTGTGTCTATTGATTATAGAGGAGGGAGCTTATAATGTATACAGTATATGCGAATGATATTTTGATTCACTCTCCCGATATGATAGATGACAAAGTATATTTGGTAAATGCTTCTTATGAACATGAAATAAACAAGTCTGGGTCATGTGAATTTGATATTTACAATGATCATCCTTACTATAATTATTTAAAGAACTTAAAAACTGTCATAGTTATAAAAGATAATGGTGAAGAAGTATGGCGAGGTCGAATCTTAAATTCTGAAAGGAACTTTGACAATGTTAAACATATTTATTGTGAAGGGACACTTTCATTCTTTATCGATTCTTTAGCAAGACCTTATAAACATACAAAAACAATGGCAGAACAGCTTACATATTTGATTGCTCAACACAATTCTCAGGTGGAGAGTTTTAAACAGTTTACCATTGGGCAGATTACAGTTGACGATTTATATGGTTCTATTGAATGGGAAAATGAAGATTATCCAAAGATAATGGATCAGATAGACGAAATAGTAAATACTTATGGCGGATATTTGATTACAGATTATGTCAATGGAACAAATGTGATCAACTATGTAAAAAGCCCAGGAACTGCTTCCAATCAGACGATAGAGTTTGGTGAAAATTTGTTGGATTTAACTGAAACCATAGATAGCAGTAATATATTTACTGTATTAATTCCAATTGGCTATGACTCAAATGATCAAAAGATAACTATCGAACCAGTAAATGAAGGTAGAGATTATATTGAGTCGGAGGCTGGAATAGCTGAATATGGTAAAATAGTATACCAGCATACCTTTGAAGATGATATTTCATCAGCATCAGAACTACTGGCTAAAGCAGAGGAATTTCTATCAAACTCTATAAAATCGTCTAAAACCATAAGCATATCTGCCTTGGATCTTCACCTTTTAGATCCTACAGTAGACAAGATAAATGTATATGACCTAATTAAAGTATCTAGCAAACCTCATAATATTAATGAATATGAGCTATGCAGCAGAGTTCATATAGACATAGATAATCCAGATTCATCCGAGTATACGATTGGAACCGTTCCTGTTGGTATTGAAGGATTTATTAATGGAGGATCTAGCTCTTATATTTCAGGTAAATCATTACCTAATGGTGACAATGTACAATACTAAGAAAGGAGGTAGACTATGTCAATAACTTATGGAAATACACAGATTACAACTTTAACTTATGGTAATGAAAGTGTTAATACGGATACCTATCATAACGTTGTAGTATTTCAAAGAAATGCTTCTGTTGATATTTATGGCGCATTTACAATTTCTGCAAGTAGTGTAGCTCCACCTCCTTATGATGAGAATGGCTACAACTATAATGAAGCAGCACCACTAAATATAGAAGAGCAGACTATTAATCTTGGTGATATTACTGGATATGACTATATTGTCATTAAATGGGATAACGAAGGAACCTATGTTCCATATGGTATTGTATCAGCAACAGCTACCATAAATGAGCAGTCTGTAACCCTATTTAATGGCGGAGGATATTCCAAGTCTAAAACCAAGATTAATGTATCTGAATTGTCAGGGACATATTCCCTTAAAGTGAAAGTGACTGCTAAATCAAATTCCCCCTACAGAGGGTATGCTTGTAGATCCATGATCAATGTAGAGTATGTACAAGGCATGATAGGTTCTGGTGAACCTCCAGTAGGAGTTACATTCCCTGATTTTACTGTTGGTCCTGCAGAATCATTTGCTCCACCTCCATACAGAGGGTCTGGCTTTGCAGATCAATACAATATTTATGGTAACTATGGTTCACCTCAGTATATTACTTATACTCTTGAACTTGGCGATGTAACTAACTATAGTACTTTAACATTTACATGGGATACATGGAACACTAATGATCCTACAGATGTAAATAAGGCTTGGTCTGGTTATGGTTCGAGGATTGTTGCTTACTACGAAGATCCTAAGACTCATAATAATGTATCGTTGTTTGATGATGAAACTCATAGTAGTTCAAATAGAATCACAGATGACGTTACAATTGATTTGAGTCAATTATCTGGTAACGCAAGTCTCAAGGTGACTGTTGGAGCTATTAGTGGTAATGACTACAGACCTTATGGTGCAAATTGTATTTTGTATGTAACTGATATTTCGATGACTTAGGAGGAATATATTTATGTGGGAGTATAATTATGACTATCTATGTCATCACGGTATTAAGGGACAGAAATGGGGAGTTAGAAGATTTCAAAATTATGATGGAACGCTAACTCAAGAAGGAAAAGAAAAGCATAAAGAAGAAAATCATAAAAAACTTTCAGATGAACAAAGAAAAGCCATAAGAAATGCAGTAATAGCAGCAGCTGCTGTAACTGCTATTGGTGTTGGTGCATATTATGCTAATAAATATAGAAATACGAATTTAGACAAAGTATTAAAAAGTGGAATAAACATTCAACATATGAGTAGAACATCAGATGAAATATTGAATAAACCTTTTTATGCATCATATTTAAAAAAAGATAATAAGTCTTATGCTAAAAATGATTTTCTTGGTGCACATTGGAACTATAAAATGACATTATCGTCACAAAAAGATTTAAAAATAGCTGGTGTTAAAACAGCTGAAAAAGCTTATAAAGAATGGTTAAATAGTGATCCAAGTGCAAAAGCTAGATTTGGAAATTCTTCTTATTTTTCTTTTAATAGAAATTTGAATTCTCCAAGTATGTATGATAAAAAGTTTTATAATGATTTTTACAATGTCTTAAAAGAAAAAGGTTATGATGCCATACATGACAGAAATGATCAAATGCAATCTGGCACAACTGCTCCTTTAATTATTTTTGGTTCATTAGGAGAACTTAGTATTAAAGACATTGAAAAAGCAGCTAAAAAAGTCATTTCTTAAAGAAAGGAGGTACCTAAATGGATGCAGAAACGGCGATTGAAATAATCTTAGCAGTTGTTGGTTCAGTTCTTGCCTCCTCTGGTCTTTGGACATTCATAAGTAAAAAGGCAGAAAAGAAAGACGCAAAAACTAAATTACTGTTAGGATTAGCTCATGACAGAATTATATTTTTAGGAACTAAGTATATCGAGCGCGGATGGATTACCAAAGATGAGTATCAGGATCTTAATGAATACTTATATTTACCATATATTGAAATGGGAGGTAATGGCACAGCTAAAAAGATTATGCAAGCGGTAGATCGGTTAGAATTAAAAAATATTATAGGAGGTGATAACAAATGACAATGAGTAATAAAGTCTATGATATTTTGAAAAAGATCGCGTTGGTATGGCTTCCGGCATTAGCTACTTTGTATGTAATGATTGCTGGTATTTGGGGACTTCCATATGCAGAAGCTATTTCTGGTACAATTATGGCAGTTGATACTTTCTTGGGTACTATCTTAGGTATTAGTACCTTAAATTACAATAAGAGAGAAGCAGAGCGTAAAGCTTTTAATGATTCTCTCAATGAGTAGGTATCAAAATGCTGGCTATGCTCCCTTCGTTCAAAGCAATACCTCCTAAGGTTTTATTTGATTGTTCATGTGGTTTCCAATAAAATGCTCAACATAGTCAGCATTTGATATTTAATAGAATGGTGGGGTCTTCTAAATAGGAGGCCTCATCATTCCTTCTACAAGTCCTCTTTATTTTTCGCAGAATGAACAATTCATATTATGAACCAGTAAACTTTAGTTTAAATTTTAAGGAGGTATTTTTATGAATAAATTAAAAGAAGGATATAGAGTGGCTGGAGCAAAGGAAGAAGAGTGTACGACTATAAGAGACGGCATGGGTAACCTTCACAAAGGTGTTTTGTGTAGTGGTTGTAGTAAGGCATGTCCGTATTGGGTTACGGATGTGAATGATAAAATGGCTTGCTACATGGACACTTTTTGTGAGTGTGTTAGCGGCCGTATGTATGGAGAGGGCTAAACGCTCTCTCTTCCTTTTGACCTCGCATTAAAAACAATGCTTATTATAGAAATATAGGAATAGTGTCGTGGTCACTATATGAAGAGATATATACAGGGTTCGACTCCCTGGCTATTCCTTTTAAATTTTTTCGCAGCATGAACAGGTGCTATAATAGAAAGGAGGTATTAAAATATGGATAAACTTCAAATTAAACAAGGTTGGGTTACGGATCTAATTTGTACAGTATTAATTAAGATGATCAAAAAGAGTGTTGGTATCTTGGTTAGCTTATCTATTGTTGAGTTAACTATAGAACAGCGCGAAGAGGAGATTTTCTTTGATGTACATTTCAAAGGTCATGTAAAGAAAGAAGATGTTCAGACGTTAGTACAAAAATACATAAGGGGCTGATTACAGCTCCTTATATTCTTTGCTCGCAAATCATACAGGTGCTATAGTAGATAGGCACTAAAATGTGCAAAATAAAAAAAGGAGGCAAAAAGAAATGAATGAAAAAGATTTATTGGACATTGTGTTAGAGAGGATTCCTATGGAACCAGAAGCCGGTAAGGTAAAGGCTTTGGCAGAAGCAGGAACGGAACTTCAACATGCAAAAGAGCATGAAGATGATCTGGAAGTTCAGAAGCTTAAGCTTGAGAATGATTCACAGAAGATCGAGTATGATTTTAAGCTTAATAAGGAGCGAAACGAGATCGAGCGAGACAAGCTGAAAACGGATAAAGAAATCCGGAAGGAGCAAGTAAAAAACGAGCAAGATAAACTGAAGATTGAAAGAGAAAGAAATCAAAATGAACTGGAATTCAAAGACAGATCTTTGGCTTTCGAGAAAGAGAAATTGGATGTAGAAAGAGAAAGATTAACAATTGAACAAAGTAGAATGGAGGTAGACAAGGATTACAAGATGATGACAATTGAGCTAGAAGCTAATAAGCTCAATCTGGATTCTGAAATACGTAGGAAACAAATTGAACTCGAGTTTGAGAAGCTCAAGGCTGAGATGGAAAAGATCAAAGCTGATGAGTCAGCTCAGGCAAAGAAGGCAAGGAATGAACTGATATCTCAGATCATCGGATTGCTTGAGAGAGCAAGCATTTGTGGAATATCTGTTCTGGTTCTGTCGAAGCTGATTGTCGGCGTTATTACGATGGAAGAAAAAAACATCTTCCCTAGCACGATTCTTTCCAAGGAAGTATTTGGAGGAATTGCCGGAAAAGCTATTGGATGGTTTGCACGAAACATTTTTAAGTAGTGACCTATCAAAAAAGGGTTTGCTGATATTTAGCAGGCCCTTTGCTTTCTCGCATCATAAACGATCCTTATTATAGAAGGAGGTGAGATGATATGCTAGAAATGTTGATGCATGTCAACGGTGTTATTATAGGTATTTTAGGAGTTATATACATCGTTGATATCGTTAAGCAAGGTATTGAGTTCTTGCTTGACAAAAGAGACTATTTAGAATAAGGAAAGGCGCTATGCCTATTCCTTTTATATTTCAACTTAAGAAAGGAGTTATTTATGAAAAATTATATTATTTGGGCTTGTGAAAAAATTATTAAAGACATGTTATCTGGTTTTGATCCTGACATTGCATGGGAATTGGCTATGACTTATATTACTACTCATGATCTTAGCGATAGTAAGTATAGTATTAAGAAGTATCTTGAGGAGGTAAAATAATATGCTTGGATACAAAGTTTATTATGATAAAGATCAACTTAAATTTGTTTATAATGAAACGGTAAGTGAAGTTTATGCAGTTGGTTATGACAGTCCTACTATGTGGTTTTACACATTAAGTAATGCAAAAAATTTTTGTGATAGCAATAATGATCATACCGGTGACTATAGTGTTAAAATTTGTAAAGATTGCGGTGCTGCATTCTTATATTCTATCTATGATGACAAATGGCTGCATGAAAGAGGTTTAAAGCCTTATTCTCGTTGCTATAAATGCAGAAAAATTAGAAAAAAAGAGAAAAAGGATGAAGAGAGGTAAAAATAATATGAGTAGAGAGGCTATTAATGTTTTTAAAATATTTATTCAACAAGATAAAAACACGCAAGAATATACTAATTTTCGAATTGAAAAAACTTTAATAAGAAAGGGTTCAAAAGAATTAAATGTGTTTTATAAATCTATTCCATATAAAGAAGCAGAACACTATAATTATGAAGGTTATTTTGAAGGGGAAAATATATTTGACATTAATAGAAGAGTTCTTATTTTTATGAAAAATCCATGGGCTATGGATCATGATACTGCAACAAAATGTATGGAAGCATGGCATAAAAAATATATGGAGGCAAAATAATATGAGTTTAATGACATTCTTAAAGAAACCCGGATTCAAATTGGCTGTGGGTTTGGCTGGACTTATATTTACTAATGTGTTAACTGCTAAATGCACAATTAAGTATCTTAAGAAAAAAGAAGAGCTAGATCATGAGCCAACCAAAGAAGAGACTCTCAAGATAATAGCTACTTGTTTTGGTCCTGTGTTAGCTTCTGTAGCTGGAACTGCGTTTGTTATATTTAAATCCGCGTCTGAATACAAGGGTCAGACTCGTGAAGTTGCTAAAGATTACAATGGAGTAATCTATGAACTAAACAAATGTAAAAAAGCATTAGGATTAGATCAAGTGGTTACTGATATTTGTAGTTCTCAGACTGAAGAAAAGAAAGGTATCTCATGGGGAGCTATCAAAGTAAAAGATCCAGATAGTGATATTTTCTTTGAATGCTATCCGGAGCAACTTGGAGATGCTAAGTACGAGTATATTCGTGCAATAGAGAAATGTACTTTTGCAGATGATATTGTTCCTTGGAATATTTGGAGAGAGGCTGTAGGTTGTCCGGTAGATCTTAAAGGCGAAAGTCTAGGATATTCTCAATCCTATTGTATGGAATGTGGAGGAAGTTCAGGTATTGACATCGGAGAGGAATTGGTGTTGGAAAACGGTGATCAGTATTATATTATTACGAGATCTCTTCCACCAATCTATGGAAATTCGCATCAAAACCATTGGCTATAATAGAAAGGAGGTATTAAATATGAACGTTAAGATTTTTGGTTATAGCTTGAAATTAGCAGCGGCTATACTAGGAATGAGTGGAAGTTTCATTCTTAATAGAGAACTGCTAAAAAAACTGATCGAGATCGTAGCAAAAGAGGCCATTTAGTACCTGGCTTCAAAAACATTTAAAAGGTGTAGGTTTTTTATAACTATGCCTTTTAAGTTTCATAGGAGGTAAAAATGAAACTAAGTATTATATTTAAACTAATTCAGGAAGGAGCTAAGGCACATGCACCTGAGTTATTGACTGGATTAGGTATTGGATCTTATGCCATGTTCGGATATTTACTAGTTAAGGCATCCGACAAATGTAGAGTTAAGATTTCCAAAAGAAAAGAGGAATTGAATCTGGAAAAATTGCCGGCGGGAGAAATTGTAAAAACATGCGCAAAAGACATGATTCTTCCATCTTTAGCTTTTGGTGTTGGAACCCTATGTGTTATATCTTCTACAAACATTCAGAAGAACACAATCAAAGAATTACTTGCTAAAAATGCTTCATTAGCTTTAGCTTGTAAAGGTGCTGAAGTGGCTCTTGACGAGTTTGAGAAGAAGACTAAGGAGGCTGTTGGCGAAGAAACTTACAATGATATTAAGCATAAAGTAACCGAGTCTTTGGCTTCTAAAGAAGAACTACCTGCAGTAAGCAGTTTGGAACCCGTAAAACCATGGCGTTGGGATGGAGAATATGGAGGATGGATTAATAAAACGGATCTGGAAATAAAAGATATTTTCCATAGAATACATAGTCGATTAACAGATCGTGATAGTTATGAAGAATTTGTATATCTTCAAGATTTGTATATGGAACTTCATGATAAACCATTGGGAATAGGCGATGATTATGTATATTATGCTAAAGATTATGATTCACATAATAGATTTGATGTGGTCTTTAGTGAATATACTGATATTGCTCCGAATGGAGAAAGGTATGTTACTATATTCTACGACAAAGCCCAGCCATGGGAAAAAGATTCAATGCGATAATTCGCATCAAAAACAACTGTTATTATAGACCACATTTAGTGGGAATAAAATATTATAGGAGGAAAAAAACAATGAAGGAAGCAGAAGCAAAAGTTGTAAGATTTGAAGAGGTTAATGAGGAAGAAGTTAACGTAGCTGAAGAGCAGCAGCCTGAAACCAAGGAGAAGGTTGGTTTTGGTCGTAAGATGCTTAATCTCGGCAATAAGGTCCTTGATATCCGGGTAAGGGATATGTTGGTACCGTTTGTCGTGGTTGGTGGAGCAATCTTGATCAGCCTGTATGCTATCGGTAAGGTATGCGGCAATAATAACAGCGACGGAGAGAACACCGAAGAACAGCCTTTTGTTGACAACGATGTAACGGCAGAAGCTCCGGCAGTGGATTTCACCGAAGTATAAAACTGAATAATGTGTTCTAACAGGAAAGGCCTGGTGCGTAATGCACTGGGTCTTTTTTCTTTGAAAAGGAGGTAAAAATGGAAGATTTTAGACCCGAGATTAAAAAGGGTAACATTGTAATCAAGAAAAAGAATGTTGTTCAAAAGCTCGCAGATGCATTTATTGTAAAATCGTTTGGTGAGGTTGCAGTAGATGTAAGAGAAAAAGTACTTAAACCAACAATCAAAAATCTTATAATTACAGCTGGAAATTCTATACTTACTGGTTTGCTCTATGACGGTTCGATCCCGCAGGGAACTATATTTAATAATGTTTGGAATAACACTTGGTCAAGACCATTAGGGACTATGATTAATTATAATTATTCTGGTTTCAATAAGCCCCAGCAGCAGGGTCAACAAGATTATATTCCGGCATATTTAATGTCATATGAAGATATTTTAGTACAGCCAATCTATGCTGAAGGTGAAACTATGCAGCATGCAGAAATAAAGGCCAGATCTATTATATCTGCTATGTATGATCTTCTAGAACGTTATAAAAAAGTTAGAATTTCTGATCTATTTGATCTTTGTGGTCAAATTGCTCCAACTACTTATGGTAATTATGGTTGGAAAGATTTGACTGGTGCTGATATTAAGGCAGTTCAGGGAGGATTTAAGTTTGTTCTTCCTAGACCAATTCCACTCAATTAAGAAAGGAGTTTATATTTATGAGTGTTTTAACAAAAGTTTCAGGGGAGTTGGCAAAAGTAGGAGTGAAAGCCTCTATTGCTTTGTCAAAGAATGCTCCTCATATTTTCTTTGGATTTGGTGTAGTTTCCGTATTGGCTGGAACGGTATGGGCCATTGTTGCAACTCCAAAGGCAGATGCTGTCATGGACGAATTCAATGCTAATCTTGACAGAATTAATGATGCAATTGATCGGGCAAACGAAACCGAGGATCCGGAATATTATTATTCTCTTGAAGATCAGAGAAGAGATAAGAGAATTGTTTATGGTCATATGATCAAGTCTATGGCGGGTATATATTTGCCTGTTATTATTTTAGAAACCATTGGCATTGGTGCTCTTTGTAAGTCGCATTTCATGTTTTCCAAAGCAAATGCTGGTCTTACAGCAATGTGTGGTGTTCAGGCAAGACAAATTGCTACTTATCGTCAACGTGTCAAACAGAAGATTGGCGACGCCGAGGAAGACGCTTTATGGAATGGTAACGAAATTGTTGATGTTGTCACCAAAGAGACATCTGAAAATGGTGTTACGACCGAACTTCACCATAAAGTTGAGAAGAATGATCCATTAAGTCCATTCTCATTCCTGATATCTGTTGAAGATAATAAGTGGGATTGGAAAGATCCTTATAGCATTCTGTCTGATATTTATCTGACTGAACGTACTCTAAATGATAAACTTGCTAGAAGAAAGGCATTATTTGGTCAAAAGGCATTCCTGACCATGAACGAAATTGCGGAAGCATATGGTATCGCTCAAAGACCAGAATGGGCTACATTTGTAGTTTATCAGGATTTTAAAGCTATAGATGAAAGAATGGTAAACGTAGGTGTAAATCCAGATGCTCAGAAGATTGAAGGAACTCCGGAATGGAAGTTTGTTAACAAGATTACAGATGGAATTTGGTTAACTCCGAATATTCAGGGTAATATTTATGACGATCTTGATACTCAGTATAGAATTGCGGGGTTAAAAAAAGCTAAAGGAGAATAATATGGAAGGAAAATTTTATAACATTGGTAGCGGTATTAGAGGTTTCGTCCCGGGGGAAGGTTATATTAACTTCCCCACTGAGGATGAATATTTTGAATATTTAAGGGAGGTGAAAGAAAATGAGGATCGGAGAGTATCTGTCGTTTCTGATTGAAGAAATGACAAAAAATCCTGATATTTCAAAACAGCCATTATATTCTGAGAATGGCATTTTGTACGGTTGGGAAGATGAAGAAGATGCTGCAAAGAGACTTGACACAACTGTTTATATGATTAGAGTTTGGGTTAACGAAGGTTTAATTCCTGGTATTAGGTCAAATGATAATCTCATCGTTCCAAAAAATGTTCAGAAACCGGTTACTAATGAACTTCCAAATTTATTGCCAGAACCGGAGGATTTTGATGATGAAAGATATTCAGGACTTATATCAGAATGATCCAGATTTTAAGCATTATGTTGACCATTGGGCAGCTAAAGACCATACAGAACCAGAGGTGGTTATGAAAAGAAAAATAACTCACCTTGTAGCAGAACAATATTTAAATAAGGAGGAAGAAAAGAAATATGCCTATGAAATCAGACAAGACAACGGTATCTAAGAAAAATCCGGAAACCGTAATTGAGACAGATCTTCATATGACTTTTATCATGGATTATCAAATGAGTAAAAAGGAAGCAGAAGAGATGATCCATTATATTCTCAAAGATTGGTATGATAATCTTCAGATTAAAGATATTAAAGTCTTTCAGAATGAAGGAGGTATAAAGACAAAATGAAGCAAGAATTATATTTTCTTCTTGGTGCCTGTATCGGATCGGTAATTACGTATGCTGTTCTTGATAAGCGCTATAGAAAGAAAATTGTAGAAACGGAAGACGAGTTAAGAGATTATTATATTAAGAAGCAGGAGTCTAATGATATTCCAGTTGAGGAAATGGTGATCAAGGAAAAGCCGGATTTGTCTGCTACTTACAATAAGATTATCGGCAAAAACTATGCTGGAATTTCTAAACCGTCTTCAGAGCAACCGGTTAAACAGCCTGTTAGTGAAGCTCCATATCCAATTGCTAAGAGCAAAGCAGGTAAAGGAGATGGAAAAGAATCTTATACCTTGGAAAACACGTGGTATAACTACACTAACGGAGTCCTTGTCGATGCCAAAGGACATCGTTTATCCATGGATGAAATCGAAAGATTTGTAGGATCTAACTACGAAGATTATTTCGGCAGTGTTGATCCTGATGATTCTGTGGTTTATATTCGTAACGAGGCTTTGAAGCTTGACTTTGAGATCGTAAATGCAGACAAAGAGTATGGTTACGAGGAACCTGCAGACGTAGAAGAGTATGACTAATTACTTATATTTTCTAACTCAACTGGTAAACAAGAATCCAGATAATGATCTTATTAAGTATTTGTTTAATACAGATTATATTTGGACACTGCCAGATGATGTTAATCGCGCTCAAGATGGTATCGACTTGAGATGTTGGTGGGCTAATGGTAAAGGACTAGATAAAAATCGATATGAACTTATATTTTCAAATAAACCAAGATGCTCGGTGTTAGAGCTGTTAGTTTCATTTTCAAATCGAATTGAGAATGATTTTATGGGTGATCCTAATGGTGACAAAACTAGTTTATGGTTTGACATGATGCTGAGAAATCTAGGGATATTTGAAGATCTGATAACATTTGATCAAGGGAGAGTAGATCATGCTTTATTACTCTTCTTTGATCATAAGATCAGTTTGTTTGGGATTCCCAATGCTGATATTTCATTGTGGAATCAGATGAACTATTGGTTAAACTATTATGGAGGTTAAAAAGATGAAAGAAAACTTATATTTTGTAATCGGTGGTGCTGTAGTTGTTGGTGTTCTTGAAGCATTATATTTTCATAAAAAGATTAAGAAGATTGAGGAATTGACTATCCAGGCACAGCAGAATGTTGACAAGGCAGCTGATATTTTGTCCAACAACATTGATGTTGACATTCCTGATGGCTTCATTGAGAAGGCAGTTAGCAAGGCTGTTGACAAGGAAGTATCTCACCAGATCAAGTCTGCAACTATGGATATTGTATCTGAAACCAAGTCAGACATGAGAAGAAAGATATCTTCAAATGTTGATCAGGCATTCTCTGACACCAAGACTATGGTTCATGATGAACTTAAGAAGCAGATTAGTAGTCTTAGTATTGAGTCCATCAAGAAAGAAGTAATCATCGAGGCCAAGAAGGAAGCTGCAGATCGATTTAAGACAGACCTTGATGCTATTCTTGATAAGCATAATCAGGAATTAGATAAAGTCACTGAAATCTATAGCAGCATCGCAAAAAGTATGAGAGGAGAAAAGTAAATGAATACTGTAATTATGGACATGTTAGTAGCTATTAAGGATCTTGATCTTCAGGGCAAGAGTGCTCACATTATAGCGGGGAAGGCACTTAAGTATGCGAAAAGAAATAAGGCATTAATTATATTCTGCACTGGCGTAACTATTAAGTGCATTCTCGCTTGTAACAGGAAGATTAATAAGCTGGAGAAGCGCGTTACTGAGCTTGAGGATAGTAATGATAGTATTATAATTGAATCATAAAGGAGCATAGGGGTATGTTAGACTTTGTCAAGATTGAAATACGGTACCCAAAAAAGGATCTTGCCGAAGTATACCCGACATTTCTTGTAAGAAAGTCCAAAGATCTAATGATCAAAGGTGGTGACTTCTATGCCGTATGGTGTGAAGATATTGGTCTTTGGTCAACGGATGAGGACGACCTTATTAGATTAGTCGATGCTGAGACAATACGATTTGTTGAAGAGCATAAAGAATCCATAGATGCTGTAAGAGTTAAGAAGTTATTATTAATTAACTCATCATCTGGTATGATTGATGCATGGCATAAGTATTGTAAGCAGCAATGTAGAGACAACTTTCACATGCTCAATGAACACTTATATTTTGCTAATAGCCCTGTTAATAAAAAGGATTACGCAAGTATAAGGCTTCCTTATGCTTTAGAACCTGGAGAATGTGATGCATATGAGGAATTAATCTCAACATTATATTCTCCAGAGGAAAGGCATAAGATTGAGTGGTGTATTGGGTCCATAGTGTCTGGAGCATCTGCATATTTACAAAAGTTTCTTGTATTCTATGGACCCAAAGGATCTGGTAAATCTACAATGATTAACATCATACAAAAGTTATTCCAAGGATATTATTGTGTGTTCGATGCAAAGGCACTTGGTTCTGCTAATGCGGCATTTGCACTTGAACCATTTAAGAACGGTCCTTTAGTAGCTATTCAGCATGATGGAAATCTAAGTAAGATTGAGGATAATACCAGATTGAATAGTCTTGTCTCGCATGAACGTATGACTATTAATGAGAAGCATAAATCCCTTTATGAAAATGAATTTAAAACATTTCTTATAATGGGTACAAATGATCCGGTGCGGATTACTAATGCTAAGTCGGGTATATTAAGACGTCTTATAGATGTCAGTCCTACTGAAAAATTAGTTCCAAAGAAAAGGTATGATATTCTTGTCAAGCAGATTGACTTTGAGTTAGGAGCAATTGCTTGGAAGTGTGCACAGGTATTCTCAGAGGATCCAGGATATTATGACAATTATATTCCTGTAAGTATGATGAGTGCATCAAACGATTTCTATAACTTCGTTGAAGACTCATATGCTATATTTAAGAAAGAAGATTCTGTATCTTTGAAAGCTGCATGGGAAATGTACAAAACATATTGTGAAGAGTACAAAGTTCCATATCCCATGTCTTATCGAGGTTTTAAAGAGGAACTCAAGAATTACTTTTGGGAGTATAGTGACAGAACTTATACAGGAGATGGTCGTCTTAGAAGTATATATTCTGGGTTTAGGTCTGACAAGTTCAGCATCTTAGAGAATATTTACAACAATACATTAGATGATGATATTTGGTTAAAGTTTGAAAACCAGCATTCATTGTTAGATGATATTCTAAAAGATTGTCCTGCTCAATATGCAACCAAGGATGGAATACCTAGTAAAAGATGGGCTAGTTGTACAACCACTTTGAAAAGTTTAGACACTCGTAAACTTCATTATGTAAAGCTTCCAGACGTTAATTACATAGTGATTGACTTTGATATTCCGGATGAGAACGGAAATAAATGTTTCTCTCTGAATCTTCAAGAGGCAATTAAATGGCCTAAGACATACGCTGAACTGTCTAAGTCTGGTCAGGGAATACATCTTCATTATATTTACAATGGTGATGCAACTCTCCTTGAACCTGTCTATGCAGATCACATTGAAGTAAAAGTCTTTAAGGGTGATTCTGCCTTAAGGAGATTACTTACAAAATGTAATGATATTCCTATAGCGACTATCTCTTCCGGATTAACATTGAAGGAAGGAGATGGCAAAAAGATGATAAACTCCGAAGCTGTTAAGTCAGAGAAAGCACTTAGAAACTTGATAGCAAGGAACTTAAGAAAAGAAATCATGGGTGCTACTAAACCATCTATGGATTTCATTAAGAAAATATTAGACGACGCTTATGCAAGTGATCTGAAGTATGATATTTCTGATATGTATACTTCTATTTTGGTATTTGCTGCTAACAGCAGTAACAATAAAGATTACTGTATTAAGCTTATGAATGAACTTAAGTTGAAATCAGAAGAACCACCATCTGAAAAAGTAGATATTCCTTTAGATGATGTGTTATGGTTCTATGATATAGAAATCTTTCCTAATTTGTGTCTGATTAATTATAAGAAGCAAGGAGATCCAATTATATATCGCCTTATTAATCCAACGTCAAAAGATATTGAGGCATTGATTAAACGTAAGCTCGTTGGATTTAACTGTAGGAGATATGACAATCATATTCTCTATGCAATCCTTGTTGGTTATAATAATGAAGGCCTTTATAATCTATCCAAACGGATAATTGATGGAGAAAAAGGATGCTTCTTTAGTCAAGCATACAACATTTCTTATACTGATATTTATGACTTTGCTTCTTCTGGTAATAAGATGAGTCTTAAGAAACTTGAAATTAAGATGGGTATTCATCACCAAGAATTAGGACTCGATTGGAATCAACCAGTACCAGAGGACAAATGGATATTAGTATCAGAGTATTGTGATAATGATGTTTTAGCAACTGAAGCAGCATTTGAATATTTAAAAGATGACTTTACGGCAAGAGAGATTCTAGCAGACTTGGCTGGAATGACAGTCAATGATACTACGAATACTCTTACAACCAAAATTATATTTGGTAACAACAAAACTCCTCAGAGTGAATTCTGTTATCGAAACTTAGCGGAGCCTATCACCATAACAAATCCAGAAGTATCCGATTTCCTTAAAGAGGCATGTCCTGTTATGATGAGTCAGTCTCATCTCAATGATGGAATAACTCTGTCAGATCTTCCATATTTTCCTGGTTATAAGTATGAATTTGGTGTTTCTACTTATAAAGGAGAGACTGTTGGTGAGGGTGGTTATGTTTATGCAGAACCTGGGACTCATTATAATGTAGCACTGTTGGATGTAGCATCTATGCATCCTCATAGTGCTATAGCTGAGTGCTTATTCGGTCCTCGATATACTAAAGCATTTAGGGAAATTGTTGAGGGCAGAGTATCTATTAAACATGAGGCATGGAATATTATTGATGAATTCCTAGGCGGAAAACTCAGACCTTTCATTCAGAGAGTTTTGAATGGAGAACTTACAGCAAAGAAGTTGGCTAATGCTCTAAAGACAGCAATTAACTCTGTATATGGATTGACGGCAGCAACGTTTGATAATCCTTTTAGAGATAAAAGAAATATTGATAACATTGTAGCAAAGCGTGGTGCATTGTTTATGATCAATCTAAAAGAGGAAGTCCAGAAACGTGGCTATACTGTAGCCCATATTAAGACAGATTCAATTAAGATTCCTAATGCTACCCCTGATATTATTCAA
>JAEEGL014829148.1_pt1 | contig 60689 bp, 77 predicted proteins | sample 9134231 | NCBI WGS metagenome assembly JAEEGL01 (sample SAMN16246548, study PRJNA631951) | gut metagenome | biome: gut microbiome; feature: rumen; material: fiber-attached | host: Bos | place: Iran: Karaj | collected 2018-10
AGGGGTAGAAGGATTCGCCAAAGGCCGCGTCGTAAAAACAATCCAAAGGGATTGTTTTTGTCTTCGTTTCAATCTGGCCTTAACCAGCTTGAAACTCGACCACTCCTTTTCGAATCCTTCTATTAAAACGAAACAAGACTTCAGTAAAAACTGAAGCCTATCTGTTGGCAGGGGTAGAAGGATTCGAACCCTCACAGGCGGTTTTGGAGACCGATGTGCTACCATTAACACTATACCCCTAAGTCACAATATTTATTATACAAAAAATATTTTAAATTGGCAATACCTAAATTTGATTTTTTTGATTTAATAATAATGAAATATAAATGTAATATAAAAATAATGGTATTTTTTGTAAATAAGTGTTACACTTAATAAAGTAATGTGACGATATAATGTGAAAAAAGTCGCAAACAGGAGGAAAAAATATGGGAATAATATCAATTGAAAACTTAGAAAAATTAGCAAGCGAAGGAAATGGGGAAGCTAATTATGAATTAGGACTAAGATATTACAATGGAATTGGTGTTGATGTAGATTATCAAAAAGCAAAACAATATTTAGAAAGTGCATTAAACAGCGGATGTAATGCGGCATCATATTATCTTGGAATTATGTATTATAATGGAAAAGGAACACAAACAAATCATTTGAAAGCAAAAGAATATTTTGAAAAATCAGAAGCAAATAATAATGTATTTTCTTCATATTATTTAGGAAAGCTTTATTATTGGGGAGATGGAGTAGAAAAAAATATAGAAAAAGCTAATGCTTATAAACAAAAAGTATTATCAAAACCATTCTTTGCAAATCAAGACACAGATATAAATAATTTTTATAGTTTTAGTGATTTTGAAGGTGCAAGTAGAACTTATGCTAATAATATTCAAAAGAAAGTTCAAACAGAATTTGCAAATCTTTTTGGAAATATAAAATAGTTTAATATAAACAAAAAAGAAGGTAGAATAAATCTATCTTCTTTTTTAATATTTAATAATTAAAACTAAACAAGGAAAAACAAAACCGTATTATTGATAAAAATAAAATTACTATGCCAGCTGATTTATTTTTGTTTTGCTTGATTTCATAAATTCCATAATTCCAACTTTTTATCATAAAAAAGAGTATTGTCATTATATATAGAATTTTCATAAATATCCTTTCTATATTTAGATTATTCTTTAGATAGTAAGCCACTATTTACAATTGAACTATTAACTAATATATTAAAATATGAATCTTTATATATTTCTTGCCAATGAATTTTTTTAAAATCATCATAAGTGAGATAATTTGATAAAAAAATGTTTTCAAATTTACAAATATCAACGTCATATTTATGTGAAATGCTATATAAAAACTCATACATGTTTTTTTCAATATACTCATCAATTGATTTTTTTAACAAGTTGCTATCAGCAAAAGATTCTGTATTTATATCATAAGAAGTACTTAAAATAGAATATTCTAAAGATGGTTTTATTATTATGAAAGGGTAATTATTAATTAAATTACCTATTATTTCTGAATCTTTTGATAAAGATACTAAGATATCTATTTTTTCATCACTATTTTGTGGATTTGGAATAGTTATAGTACAAGTATTTAATTTATTAGTAATAATAGAATAGCAAATGGCATCTATTGCAGATAAATTTGCTAGATATTTATCTTTATTAAATATAGCAATTCCAATCGTTTGAAGCGTGTCATCAGTTAAACTTGCATATGTTGCAACATTTACAGAGTTATCAGAATTAATACAATAGAAAAAATCACTTAATTCTGAATTTATTGAATAGCCTGTATATTCTGCTGAATTTAAAACAAATTCATAGAATCTAGCTGAAAAATTCTCGCTTGAATTTGAAATAATTTCTAAAGCTTTACTAGCAGAAGAGCTAGCAATTATTATATGACAAGTTGGCCTTATATCAATATCGTTAGTAAAAGTATTTATATAGTTTTTTATTCTAGATTTGGCTATTTCTTCTGAAAAAATTATTGCAGAACAGTGAGCAAAATTTAGTTTCTTGCTTAAATAATTGTTTAGAATAGTAATCCCAGAATTAATAGTATTACAATCTATACTATATATTTCTGATGTTGTAGATTGAGAAGAACCACTTGAATTACTATCATTTGAATTCGTTGCAATTTGTACAGTTAAATTAATAGTTGAATTAGTTTTTCCTTTATCAATACCAATAGCAACGACATAGTAATAATTTTCTATGCTTTTACGACTAGAACATCCGTGTAAGAAAAAATAAAATTGATATTAATAAAACAAAAGTTATTTTTTTATTTTTCATTTTAACCCTTTCTTAAAATTCTTTTTGTTTTTTAAATATCCTAAAAATAAAATTATTAAAGAAAGTATATAAGTTAAAATTATAGAATAATATTTAAATACATTATTCTCTAAGAATTTTATTAAATCTAGTGTATTTATTATTAAACAACCACTTAGAATTATTCCAATAATAGAAAATGTTAATTGTCTTTTTTCTTCAAAATTAAATAGTTTATTTAAAATATAATTAATACTAAATGTTAAAAACGATATATAGGCTAAAATGCCAAAGCACCAGAAAAATATAAAAATAGCATCTGTCTGTGATAAAAAATCACTAATCTGAATTTTACGAGTTAAAGTGTATATGCTATTTATAGTATTTATATTTGTAAGTGACCTATTTATTGGAACTTGATAAATTAGTAATAATGAGATAATTGAAATAATAATTAGTAATAGATTAATAAAAAAAGATATAAATACAATTCTTTTATAATCATTTTTCCTGTTTAGTACAGGCATTATAAAGAAAAATAACAACATAAAATTAAAAATGAAAATGTTCTGTATTCCATATATAAATGTTGTTTTATAATTAAATCCCATTATTGGAAATAAATTATTTACATTTATATTTTCAAAGTTCCCAACAAAAAGAAAAATAATACTTAAAAATAAAATTGGAAAGAAAGTTGCAATTAGTTTTTTGATTGAATTTAGTCCTTTAAAATTTGAAATCATCATAATAATTAAAAAGGGTGCTAAAAGCGTAAGATAGTTAATATCAAAATAATATACACTTCTTATTAAATAAAGAAAGTTTGAAACTGCTAATATAGTAGAAAATATAAGAAAAATAATTAATAATATTGAAACTATAAATTTTAAAATATTTCCTCCGACAAATTCTGCAATATCTATTATATCTGAATTTGCAAAATTTTTAAAAATATTAGAAATTATAATACATATAACAAAGCTAATTAGTCCTAAGAAAAGTAAATTGATTAAAGATCCTGTACCAGTTATATTAATAATGTATTCTGGATAATTTAATATAATTTGTGAAATTGTAATTATTGTAACAAGACAAATTGTTTCATAAAGTGAAAGTTTATTATTCATTTCTAGTCCTTTCTTAAAAGTTTAGTTTTTTTTCCAGGCCATGCTTGGATTTTTTTGTTGTGAAGGTTTTTTTGTATTTAGTATTTTATTTCTTATTTCATTTTTCCAAATAGGCTTAATTGGATAGTTTTTGAAGCTGGTATATGATAAGAAAGGAACTCCAAATGTGTTATAAGAAAATAAGCAAATTAAGTGAAAAAATATTCCACAAGCTATCCCAAATAATCCTATAAAGTATCCCAAAACAATGTAAAGAAATCTGAAAATTCTAATTGAAAATGAAAATGAATAATCAGGAAGAGTAAATTCTGAAATTGCTGTAACTGATACAATAATAACTAAAATTGGACTTACGATGTTTGCTGTTACAGCTGCTTCTCCTAGTATTAGAGCTCCAACTATTCCTATGGTTTGACCAAATGCTGATGGTACTCTTACTCCAGCTTCTCGAATTAATTCAAAAGATATTTCCATTAGAAATATTTCAACTATTATAGGAAAAGGTATTTTTTCTCTAGATCCTGCTATTGCAAGCAAGAGCTCAGATGGAAAAAATTCATCATGAAAAATAGTAAAAGCAATATAAATTCCAGGTAATAGTAATGTTATTAAAAAAGCTATTGCTCTTATTAATTTTAAAAAATTAGAAAAAGTATGGTTTAAGTATAAGTCTTCTGTTGAAGCAAAAAAATCTGCCAAAAAAGCTGGTACAATTAGAGCAAAAGGAGATCCATTTATTAAAATAGCTACTCTGCCGAGAAAGTATTAAATTACTTGCTTTGTCAGGTCGTTCAGTTGCTATAGTTTCTGGATATATATTATAAATATTATCTTTTATTAAGTTTTCTAGAACTCCTGAAGAAGTAATACTATCGATTTTTATATTATTTAGGCGATTTTTAACTTCTGCAACTAAATCATCATTTGTAATATTACCCATGTAACAAATTGAAACTTGAGTACCGTGTGATTTCACCAATACTTAAGCTTTCTATAATAAGATTTTCATTATTCACAATTTTTCGAATAAGAGATGTATTAGTTCTAATATTTTCTATAAAAGCTGCATGTGGACCTCTTATTACACTTTCTGTTTGTGGCTCGGTAATAGTCCTTCCTTGAATATTTTTCGCTTCAATACAAAAAGCAATATTTAAAGTTTCTACAAATAAAGCTGAAAATCCAGAGTTGATTTTTTCTATGGTTGAATTAAAGTATTCTTCAATTTGTATAGTGTTTTGTGGAATTAGTTTTTTAATTAAAAACGATTTTAAATCAAATTTTTGAGCTTTGTTAAATTTGGGTTTTTTGATATTATTCATTTTAATTGAATTTTTTAATAATAAAGGAGATAATACAGAAAGGTTTAAGGATTCTGATTTTACCATGCCATCAATAAATATTAAACATGCTCTAAATTTTTTGTTTGATATTTCTATTTCAAATTCGCGTGTATTAATATCACTATTTATCAATAAATTGTATTTAATTTTTAAGTATTCTATATTTTTATCGTAGTCATTGAATATTTTTTCTTTTTGATTCTCGCTGCTGTATGGAATATTATTTGGAGAATTAGGTATAATGAATTCTTGATTTTGAGATGGTTTATATGAAAATAGGTTGTTTAAAGTTTTTTTAAAATTCATAAAAGATAATTTCTTCCTTAAATTTATTTTTGTTTTATTATGTAATCAATTAAATGAAATTATGCATTAGTGTTACAAAAATGTAATATTAATTGTGTTGATATCTTTATAAATTTTAGTTAAAATATATTATATAAATATCTATTGGGAGAAATAAGTATGAGAAAAGAAAATGGAGCAATATCAATATTTACGTTTTTGGCGATGGTGTTTTTCTTAGTTTTTATAATGGTCGCATATAATAATGTTGAAGTAAAAGGAAAAACACAATTAGAAACAGAAGAAATATTAATGGATGCATATAAGCCTGATGTAAGTAGCAGTGATGTTTTAGCTCAGATGAATAAAGGAAATATTTCAGATATAGATGATGATGAAAGAGCTTTAATAGTAAAAACTTCAGATGAAATAAGAACTGTTAGTTCTAATGAAAATCTTGGAAAATATATTTTTTTAAATGGTGGTTTTTATAAAATAAATGAAATAGATTAATAAATAAAATGGATTAATAAGTATAATAAAAAATAAGTAATAAAAAAGATTAACCTTAATATACATTAAATAAAGATGTACAAAATGTATAGGAGGGTTATTTTTTTATGGAAAATTATGAGATATATCAAGACATAAGCAAAAGAACACAAGGTGACATATATATTGGCGTAGTGCGGGCCTGTTAGGACTGGAAAATCAACTTTTATTAAACGTTTTATGGAGCTCTTGGTATTACCTAATATTGAAAACGAGTATAAAAAAGAAAGAGCGGTTGATGAACTTCCACAAAGCGCTGGTGGAAAAACTATAATGACTACTGAACCTAAATTCGTTCCAAATGAAGCGATTGGAATTACATTAGATGGCAATATAAAGATGAAAACAAGATTAGTTGATTGTGTTGGGTATTTAGTAAATAATGCAATACGGGCATATGGAAGATGATATGCCTAGGATGGTAAAAACACCTTGGTCAGAAGAAGAAATTCCATTTGAAACAGCAGCGGAAATTGGGACAAAAAAAGTTATTCAAGAGCATTCAACAGTTGGGATGGTTATTACAACAGATGGAAGTATTACAGGTATTCCAAGAGAAGACTATATTTCGGCAGAAGAAAGGGTAATATCTGAATTAAAAGCGTTAAATAAACCATTTGTTATGATTTTAAATTCTAGCGCGCCATTAAGTCAGGATACTTTAAATTTGGCAACCGAACTTGAAAATAAATATGGAACGCAAGTAATTCCAATGAGCTGCATTGATATGAATTTAGAAGATTTAAATAACATTTTTACAAAATTATTATATGAATTTACTGTGGATAGAATTAATGTTAAATTTCCAAAGTGGGTAAACGGACTAAGTTTAGATAATGAATTAAAAATGGGTTTGTTTACTAATGTAAAAAATACCTTTAAAGATGTTAATAGAATTAAAGGAATTCAAGAAAAATATAAAGAATTATTAAATAATGAAAAAATTAAAAGAGTAACTATAGATGAAATTGATTTAGGAAGTGGAATAGTTACAATAAATGTAGAGCTTCAAGACAGATTATTTTATGAAGTATTAACTCAAATAACAGGAGTAAAAATAGATAATGAAGAAGAATTATTTAGTTCAATAATAGAGTTTTCAAAAACCAAAAAGGAATACGATAAAATGGCATATGCTATTCATGAAGTGTATGAAAGAGGGTATGGGATAGTTACTCCGGGTGTTGATGACTTAATTTTAGAAGAACCAGAAATTGTTAAGCAGGGACAAAAATATGGAGTTAAACTTCGTGCAAAAGCTCCATCTATTCATATGTTAAAAATAGAAACAGAAACGGAAGTATCTCCTCTAGTTGGAAGTGAAAAGCAGTCTGAAGATTTAGTTAAATATTTGCTTTCAGAATTTGAAAGTGATCCTAAAAAAATATGGGAATCAAACATTTTTGGAAAAAGTTTGCATGAACTCGTAAATGAAGGGCTTCAAAATAAACTGGCTCGCATGCCAGAAGATGCCCAAGAAAAGCTTCGTGAAACTGTTCAAAGAATAGTTAACGAAGGCGGAAGCGGCTTAATCTGCATCATTCTTTAGCCAGGACAATGGGACGGAGTTTTTGTCCTGCGTCTTTCAGAAAATTAATATATAAAGAAATATGTGAAAATCAATGTTTTCACATATTTTTTTATGTTGTATAGACTTTTTTAAAAATATATGATAAATTATAAATGTTAAGAGGGAAAAAGGGGCAATAATATAGGAAGACAGAAAGGAGGCATCGTGCCACGTCAACCTAGAAAAAGTATTCAAACTTCATTTTGTCATATTATTGTCCAAGGAATAGAGAGAGAATATATTTTTAAAAATAACAAATTAAAGATAATTTACAGAAATTTACTTCGTAAAAATTTGAAGAATAGCAATATTAATGTTTTAGCATATTGCATAATGAGTAATCATGCTCATATATTGATACACTTTGATAGTATTAAACAAGTTTCAAAGTTAATGCAAAAAACTAATGGAAGTTTTGCAAAGTACTATAATGCTATAAAAAATAGAGTCGGTTATGTTTTTAGAGACAGGTTTTATACTCAGCCAATAAAAAATCATAATCACTTATATAATTGTATCGTATATATACATAACAACCCGGTTAAGGCCAATATTATCAAGTCAATGAGTGATTATTTATATTCTAGCTATAGAGAATTTGAGAGAGATAAAAGAATCCTTATTTCAGATGAAAGTTTAAAAATAATATTTGGAAGTAATACAGAATTTATTAACACTTTTAATAAAATTCATTGTAAACGAGAACCTAAAAATATAATGGATATTAAGGATAGAGTTAAAGATTATGCAAAAATTATAGAAGATTATTCATTGTATCTAAACAAATCATTAAATGATATAATTAAAGATGAGGATGATTTTAGAAATTTATTGTTAATTTTAAGACATGAATGTAACTTATCTTTAAGAAAAATGGAAAAAATTTTTGAAATTAATAAAAACAGGTTAAATAAGTTGATAAATAAGGCTTTTTAAGACTAGGACAAAAACTCCGTCCCATTGTCCTAATTTATCAAAGCAAGGAGAAATATGAAAAACAAGCAAGAATTAATTAGAAATTTTAGTATAATTGCACATATTGATCATGGAAAATCAACGCTTGCAGATAGGCTTATAGAGCTTACCGGAGCAGTTGAGAAGAGAGAAATGGAAGAACAATTGTTAGATAATATGGATATAGAACGTGAAAGAGGAATCACTATAAAATCTCAAGCGGTTAGAATGAACTATACTGCTAAAGATGGAAAAACATATACTTTTAACTTAATAGATACTCCTGGTCACGTTGATTTTAATTATGAGGTTTCTAGAAGTTTGGCTGCTTGTGAAGGAGCAATTTTGGTAGTTGATAGTACCCAAGGAGTAGAAGCACAAACTCTTGCAAATGTTTATTTAGCAATTGATGATAATCTAGAGGTTGTCCCTGTAATCAATAAAGTTGATTTACCAAATGCAAGGCCTGAAGAAGTAAAAAAGGAAATAGAAGATATAATAGGTATTCCAGCTGAAGATGCACCCTGTATTTCTGCAAAAACAGGATTAAATGTTGAAGAGGTTTTAGAAAAAATAGTAACTGACATTCCTGCTCCAACAGGAGATCAAAATGAGAATTTACAATGTCTAATTTTTGATTCATATTATGATAATTACAAAGGTGCTTTAAGTTTTGTCAGAGTAAAAAATGGCATTGTTAAACAAAATGATGAAATATTATTTATGGCAACAGGAAAAAGTTTTACAGTTACAGAAGTTGGATATTTCGGAGCCGGAACATATATTCCAGCAGATCATTTAGAAGCAGGAGAAGTTGGATACATTGCGGCAAGCGTAAAAACAATTTCAGACTTACATGTTGGAGATACAATTACATTAAAAAATAGTCCAGCAAAAGAAGCTCTTCCAGGATATAAAAAAGCAAATTCTATGGTTTATTGTGGAATATATCCAGTAGATCGGAAGTGAATATGAGCCTTTAAAAGATGCTTTAGAAAAATTAAAATTAAATGATGCAGCGCTAAATTATGAACCTGAGACATCAGTTGCCCTAGGATTTGGATTTAGATGTGGATTTTTAGGATTACTTCATTTGGAAATAATAATGGAACGAATCGAAAGAGAATTCGATTTGGGATTAATTACAACAGCTCCATCAGTTATTTATAAAGTTTATAGAACAGATGGAGAAATTTTAGAAATATATAATCCTATGGATTTACCACCATCAACTGAAATCAAATATATAGAAGAACCTATAATGAAAGTTGAAATAATGATACCAAAAGAGTTTGTAGGAAATGTTATGGAGGCTTGTCAATCAAGAAGAGGAAATTATATAGATATGCGCTATTTAGATTCATCAAGAGTAACTCTAGAATATGATATGCCACTTAATGAAATTATTTATGATTTCTTTGATTGTATAAAATCTAAAACTAAAGGATATGCGTCTGTTGATTATGAGTTTAAGGAATATAAAAGAGCAGATCTTGTAAAACTAGATATTCATATTAATAATGAAGCTGTTGATGCACTTTCTTTTATTGTTCATAAAGAGTCTGCTTATGAACGTGGAAGAAAAATGGCTGAAAAGTTAAAGACGGTAATCCCTAGACAATTATTTGAAATACCAATCCAAGCAGTTGTAGGACGGAAAGATTATAGCAAGAGAGACTATTTCTGCAATGCGTAAAGATGTTTTAGCAAAATGTTATGGCGGAGATATTACAAGAAAGAAAAAACTTTTAGAAAAGCAGAAAAAAGGTAAAAAGAAAATGCGTCAAATTGGAAATGTAGAAGTACCTCAAGAAGCATTTTTATCAGTATTAAAACTAAGTGATGATGAAAAATAATTCGGGACAATGGGACGGAGTTTTTGTCCCAAGTTCTAAAAAGCTTATTTATCAAATAAAAAGGAGATTTTTATGATTGATGAAGTGTTTAATAACAAGTGTATAGGTTGTAGTGTAGTAAATGGGGAATTAGTACCTATAGGCGGTGTTATTTGTGAAACAAAAAGTTTTGTTTTAGCACAAGATCCATTAGTTATGATTCCAGGTTTTTTGATTATTCAATCTAAAAAACATATTAATTCTTTATTAGGATTAAATCATGATGAGCAGCAAGAATTAATGGAACTAGTGTGTAAAGCAAGAGAAGCACAAGATAAGTTAAAAATCTGTAAGGATGTAATAATTCTCCAAGAGGAAAGATCAATACATTTTCATGTTTGGCTTTTTCCATATTATGATTGGATGAAAGAAAAATTTGGACAAGGTATTGCTTATGTTAGAGATATAATCGAATATATAAAAGAAAATTCAACAGAGGAAGATAGGTCGAAAACCAAGGAAACTGCAGAGATGGTAAAAGATTTTTTGAAAAAAATTAAATAAAAATAGAATTAAAAAAATGAATGAAAAGTAGAATATTTAAGGGTTTGGCAAGTGGGACAAAAACTCCGTCCCCTTGTCCTGAGGAGGTAAAAATGAGACAAAGTTATAGAGATAAGCAATCTCGAAAGGCTAGAATAAATAGAGAAAAAGAAGAAAAAAATATAGAAAAGAAAAATAAACAAAAATATAATAATGATATAAAATATGGCCGTAGCCAAAAAACAATAAAGTCTAAGGAAAAAGATTTTAATTCAGAGGAAAAAACTTATGAAGATGTTGTAGCCGGAAGAAATGCTGTTTTAGAGTTGTTGAAATCAGATAGAGATATTAATAAACTTTATATAGAACGTGGCGAAAAACATGGATCAATTAGTGAAATACTTGCAAAAGCAAAAGATAAAAAGATTGTTATGGTAGAAGTTTCTAGACAAAAATTAGATTTTATGGCAGAGAACCATCAGGGAGTGATAGCAGTTGTTCCACCATTTAATTATGCAGATGTTGATGATATTTTAGATTTGGCAGAGCAAAAAGGTGAAGATCCATTTATTATTATTTTAGATGGAATAGAAGATGTTCATAATTTAGGAGCAATAATAAGAACGGCTGAAACTGCTGGATGTCATGGAGTAATTATTCCTAAAAGAAGAAACGTTCAAGTAAATGCAACTGTCTCTAAAGTATCTGCTGGAGCTACTTCATATGTAAAAGTTGCTAGAGTAAATAATTTAAATGAAACTATTAAGTATTTAAAAGAAAAAGGCTTGTGGATCATTGGAACTGACGGAGAAGCAGATAAGTTTTACTATGATCAAGATTTAAAAGGACCGCTTGCTATAATTATTGGTAGTGAAGGATTTGGAATGAGTAGACTTACTAAAGAAAATGTCGATATTCTAGTGAAAATTCCTATGTTTGGAAAAATTACTTCATTAAATGCATCTGTATCAAGTGGAATTGTTATTTATGAAGTAGTAAAACAAAGAAATAATTAAAATTAATAATGAGGAGTTTGAAAATATGGAAGAGAAGAATATTGTAATTAAATCAAAACTTTCAGAACGATTTGAAACAATTAATATTATTATTTTCTTTTTTGCACTTTTCTTAACTGTAGTAGGAATAGTTATTCATAATTCTGAAGTTATTATTCAATCGTGCATTATGTATGTAGCAGTTGTTGTTATAAGCTTCTTAAATAAAGATTGTTTAGAAATTTTTGATAAAGGAATTAATTCTAAAAAATATGGATTAATAAAATGGGATGATTTTAAAACAATAAAAAAAAATGGAAGAGTATTATTGATGTTTACAAGAATAAAAAAAAATCCACTAAAAATAATAATTGATGAATCTGAGGATGATATAGATGTAGAAAAAGCTTATAAATATTTACTTTCAAAAAAAAATATATAAAAAAACAAAGGAGAAACTAATGAGCAAATTTCAAAAAAAGTCTGAAAAAGCTATTACATTATTAGTTTTAGTAATAACAATAGTTGTTATTTTAATACTAGTTGGTGTAACATTTTCTGCTATAATAAACGACAATAGTATATTAAAACAAACAATAGAAGCTAAACGAAAAGCTGGTTATGTCGAAGAAAAAGATAAAATTCAAGAAATATATTTAGATTATAAAGAAGCTGTTTCTAATAATGAAAATACAGTTTTTTCAGATGAAATAAAAAAAGAATTCGGTTTAGAAACAGAAATTGTAAAAAATGAAGATGGGACATATACTATTTCATTAGAAAATGGTAATAAACATAATGTTGGTATACCTACTCAAAATATTATAATAGAAGATATTATTACAAGTGATTATCCAGTAAAAGTATATGGTTATGATATTAGTTTATCAAATGATATTGCTGTAAATATTTATTTTGATATATCTGATGAAAAGTTTGAAACTAATATGGAAAAAATTGTAATAACAAATCCTAGTAGAACTGATGAAACGAGAGAAATAGTATATAATGTTTCAAAAGATATATTTAAAACAAAAAATATTAACAATAAGACTTATTATTATTTAAAATATAATTTAGCACCTAAAGAAATTGCAGATATTATTTCAATTTGTGCATATAATGGTCAAACTATTGATTCAGATGAATTTACCTTTTCAATGGCAGATGTTGGAAAAGCTATTATAGAGGATAATAATAAAGATGATAGATTAAAAAATTATATAATAAGTTTATTAAATTATGGTGCTTTTTCTCAAGAGAACTTTAATTATAATATAGAAAATTTAGCTACCAAAAAGGACAATAATCAAGATTATTATAAATATGATAATGAATATATATTAAATGCATTTAATGTTAAAACTAATGTAGAACATGCTATTATAAAGGAACCAGAAAGTGGAGTTATTTTTGAAAGCTTTAGTGCATTATCATATTTTTCATTAACTATTAACTGTAAATTGCCAGATTCCAATTTTGAAAATTATAAAGTTTTTTGGAATGGAGTAGAAACTAGTTTTGAAAAAAATACAAGAATTACAAAAATGATTACGACAGAAAAATCAATAGATTATGCAGATTTTGATAAAGAACAAACAATAATTGTTAAAGACATAGTCAATAATAAAATAATTGGAAAAATTATAGTAGAAGTAGATGATTATTTTAGAGAAAATATAGATATAGAGAATGATAAAGTAAAATTAGCTTTGGGAGCATTATGCTTAGTGCAACAAGCATATTTGGATTATATTAAATAAATTTTTACATTATATATTGACAAAATATAAAAATGGGTATATTATTTTAGCAGTCACAAAGAATGACTGCTAATTTATTTTTATGATTAATAAGCGAATAGACTAACAAATAGTTTACACATAATAATTATGAATAATACATATAAATTAGTAGTTAAAAATATCATTTAAAGGAGGAGTTTAAAATGATAAAACCATTAGTTGATAGAGTTTTAATAAAAATGTGTGAGGCAGAAGAAACTACAAAAAGCGGAATAATATTATCTTCTGGTTCACAAGAAAAGCCACAAATTGCTGAAGTAATAGAAGTTGGACCTGGGGGAATAGTTGATGGAGAAAAAGTCGAAATGCAAGTAAAAAAAGGAGATAAAGTTATAACAAGCAAATATTCTGGAACTGAAGTTAAATATGAAGGTACAGATTATATTATTGTTAGACAATCTGATATATTAGCAATTGTAGAATAACATATTTATTAAAATATAATTTTTAAATTATTATTAATTATAATTAGTTTATAAATATAGAAAAGGAGATGTTTGTTTATGGCAAAAGAAATAAAATATGGTGAAGATGCAAGAAAGGCATTATTAGAAGGTGTTAATAAATTAGCAGACACTGTTAAAGTAACTCTTGGACCAAAAGGAAGAAATGTTGTGTTAGATAAAAGTTATGGTTCACCACTTATTACAAATGATGGAGTTACTATAGCAAAAGAGATTGAACTTGAAGATCCATTTGAAAATATGGGAGCATCATTAGTAAAAGAAGTTTCAACTAAAACAAATGATGTAGCAGGCGATGGAACGACTACAGCAACACTTTTAGCGCAAGTAATGTTAAAAGAAGGCGTAAAAGATGTAGCAGCAGGTGGAGATGTTTTAGCAATAAAAAGAGGAATGGATAAAGCTACTAATGTAGCAGTAGAACAATTGAAAAAAATCTCTGTTCCAGTAAATGGAAAAGAAGATATTGCACGTGTTGCAACAATTTCATCAAAAGATGAAAATATAGGAAACTTAATTGCAGATGCAATGGAAAAAGTTTCTAAAGATGGAGTTATAACTATAGAAGAGTCAAAAACTTCTCAAACAGAAGTAAACGTTGTAGAAGGTATGCAATTTGATAAGGGATATGTTTCTCCATATATGGTAACAGATACTGAAAAAATGGAAGCTATAATGGATAATCCATATATTTTAGTTACAGATAAAAAAATTAGTAATATCCAAGATATATTACCTTTATTAGAGGAATTATCACAAAATAGTGGAAAACTTGTAATTATAGCAGATGATATAGAGTCTGAACCACTTTCAACATTAGTATTAAATAAATTAAGAGGAGTATTAAATGTTGTTGTTGTAAAAGCTCCAGGATTTGGAGATAAGAGAAAAGAAATGCTAGAAGATATAAGTATTTTGACTGGAGGAAAAGTAATTACATCAGAATTAGGATTAGAATTAAAAACAACAACACTAGCTGATCTTGGAAAAGCAAAACAAGTTAAAGTAAGCAAAGAAAATACAATTATTGTTGATGGCGCAGGAGATAAAAAAGCATTAGAAGAAAGAGTATCTAAAATAAAAAGAGAGATTAGTGAAACTACAAGTTCTTATGATAAAGAAAAACTACAAGAAAGGCTAGCAAAACTTGCAGGTGGAGTTGCAGTTATCGAAGTAGGAGCTGCTACAGAAGTTGAAATGAAAGATAAAAAATTAAGAATCGAAGATGCTTTATCTGCTACAAAAGCTGCTGTTGAAGAAGGAATTTTACCAGGTGGAGGAACAGCTTTAGTAAATATTTTACCAGAAGTAGAAAAATTGTTAAATGAAGTTCCAGAAAATGAAAAGATTGGTGTAAAAATAATTCTTAAAGCTTTAGAAGCCCCATTAAGACAAATTGCTGAAAATGCTGGATTAGAAGGAGCTGTAATTCTTGAAAGAGTTAAAAATGAGAAAACAGGCATTGGATTTGATGCTGCCAAAGTTGAATATGTTGATATGAAAAAAGCAGGAATTGTAGATCCTACAAAAGTTACAAGATCAGCATTACAAAATGCAGAAAGTGTAGCATCTATGATACTAACAACAGAAAGAATTATTACTGAAAAGAAAGAAAAAGAATGTAATTGTGGAAACCATGGTACACCAGATATGGGAGCAATGGGTGGAATGTATTAGTCTAGAGATTGGAAATTAGAAGTTAGAGATTACAGATTTAATAAAAAATTCTTGACTTTTGTCAAGAATTTTTTATTATAACTATTGCATTATTTTTGATATAAATATAAAATAAATTTATCAAAAAAATAAGAAAGAAGGATTAAAAATGAAAAAATTATTAAAAATTACTTTAATATTTGTTTTAATGGCAGCATTGTTATTAGCTTTAACTGCTTGTGGTGAAAGTAGTAAAAAAAGTAGTAATGAAGAAGAGATAGAAATTGATAGTCCAGAAGATTTAGTTAAAGACTTTGTAGATAAAGTTGCTAAAGGAAAATTAAAAAAAGCTGCTAAAGATGTTGATTGGACTAAGTATTATTTCTTTTATTATTCATGGGATCCAGACTATAATGAAATTGAAGAAAAAGACTGGAAAGATTATGAAGATGAATATGAAAGCAGTATTGAATATTTAGAAGAATCTTTTGAAAGTTATCAAACAGAAATAAAAGATGCCAAAGTATTTAATCTAAAGGTAACAGATATAGATGTTGAAGAAATAGATGAATATGATGTAGATGATTTATATGAAGTAACATTTACAGTTGAAGGAAAATATCAAGCAACTAAAAAATCAGATGAACATGAAATAGAAGAAGAGATTACTTTTATGGTATTAAAAGAAAAAGGCGATTATAAAATAATATATGGAATTTCAGATTTCCAATATGATATATTATCTGATTTATATTATTACAGTTATTAAATTATTTAGAAAACTATATAGAAAAGCAAAGTTATAAAAACTTTGCTTTTTTTGATTTAAAATTTATATTGTTCGCTTGTATTTATTATTAAAATGATATATATTGAATATGAAGAAAATGTGGAGGAAAATAATCAATGTATGCATATATAAAAGGTGAATTAGAAGAAAAAGCTAATGGTTATGTTGTAATAGATAATAACGGTATTGGTTATAAAATATTTATGTCTAATACAGGAATTGGTAGACTAGGAGAGCTTCATTCAAACGTAAAAGTTTATACATATTATCAAGTTAGGGAAGATAATATTAGTTTATATGGTTTTAATACTAAAGAAGAACTTAGAATGTTTGAATTATTAATTAGTGTCAGTGGAATTGGTTCTAAAAGTGCTATTTCAATGCTTTCAAATATTGAACCATCTAGTTTTGCTGTTGCAGTTGTTTCAAATGATATTAAAAAAATAACATCTCTTCCAGGAATTGGAAATAAAACAGCACAAAGGCTTGTATTAGAATTAAAAGATAAGTTAAAAGCAGAAAATGAGTTAACTTTAAATAATGAAGAAGTCAAATCTGTTGTAGAAAAAGAAGAGCTTTCTAGTGATGCTGCAAGTGCGCTTCAGATATTAGGATATTCTAGACGTGAGATAGATGATGTATTAAAGAAAATAAATATAGAATCAATGTCTACAGAAGAAATAATAAAATCTGCCCTAAAATATTTAAGTTAATGTCAATGGAGACGGGGTAGTTTGACATTTCACAAAATTTAAAAACAATATTTAAAAACAAAATTAAAAAATAGATAATAAAAGATATTTAAAAATGAATGGAGAAAAAAATTAATGAATCAAGAATTAGCAGTTGGCCTATTGATACCATTTATAGGTACTTCTTTAGGAAGTGCAATGGTATTTTTTATGAAAGATAAAATTAATAGAAATTTAGAAAAGCTTTTATTAGGATTTGCATCTCGGAGTAATGATTGCAGCTTCAATTTGGAGCTTACTTATCCCATCATTAGATATGGCTGCTGAGCAAAATAAAATTAAATGGCTTCCAGCAGCTGCTGGGTTTTTGCTAGGGATGTTTTTCTTACTTGTTTTAGATAGTATAATTCCACACTTACATTTGAAAAGTGATAAACCAGAAGGAATAAAATCAAAACTACAAAAAGCTACAATGATGGTTTTAGCTGTAACACTACATAATATACCAGAAGGAATGGCAGTACGGAGTAACATTTGCAGGAGCCCTTCTTGGAAATGGAAGTATTACGATGGCAGGTGCTTTTGCTTTAGCTATTGGAATAGCTATACAAAACTTTCCAGAAGGAGCAATTATTTCAATGCCTTTAAAAAGTGAAGGAAATCTTTCAAAGCCAAAATCATTTTTGTATGGAGTTTTATCTGGAATAGTTGAACCAATTGGAGCTTTAATTACAATAGCTTTAACAAGTATAGTAGTTCCAGTATTACCATATTTTCTTTCATTTGCAGCAGGAGCAATGATTTATGTTGTAGTTGAAGAATTAATTCCAGAATCACAAGAAGGAGCCCATTCTAACATTGCAACAATTGGTGTTGCTATTGGATTTGTAATAATGATGATATTAGATGTCGCTTTAGGATAATAAAAATATTGGTTTATAGGGATTTCCACAAAAACCTAAATAAATTATTAAGGAAGTATTATTATGGAAGGTACAAAAATTATTTGGGAAGATAGAAAAAGACCATTTTTTGGTTTGCCATGGTCAGTTACAAAGTATACTTTAACTGAAGAAAAATTATTAATTAAAACAGGATTATTATCAATTAAAGAAGAAGAGATTCAATTATATAGAATTACAGACATTTCTCTAAAATGTTCTTTATGGCAAAGATTATTTAAATTAGGCACGATTCATTGTTGCTCTGGAGATAGAACTACTCCTGAATTTAATTTATCTGATGTTAAAAATCCATCAAAAGTCAAAGAATTGTTATCAAAACAAGTGGAAATAAGACGTGATGCTAAAAATATTGCACCAAGAGAAGTATTAGATGGAGCAAGAAATGATTTTCATAATGAAAGTGATAATCATTAATAAGAAAGAAGTATTAAATGGGAAATATAGTTTTATTAGATGACTTAACAATTAATCAAATAGCTGCTGGAGAGGTATTAGACAGACCAGTAAATGCAGTAAAAGAGCTTGTAGAAAACTCAATTGATGCTGGTGCAAAACACATTGTTATTGAAATAAAAAAAGGTGGAAAATCTTTTATAAGAGTTACAGATGATGGAAAAGGAATAAAAAGAGATGATATTTTTATTTCTTTTGAACGTCATGCAACAAGCAAGATAAAAAATGTTGAAGATTTGGAAAATACTTATACTATGGGATTTAGAGGTGAGGCCTTAGCTAGCATTGTTTCAGTTTCAAATCTTACTATGATTACTAAAACTCAAGAAGATGAAACAGCTGCAAAAGTAATTGCAAAAGCACGGAGAAATATTAGAGACTTCTGAGGCAATGGGACAAACAGGTACTTCAATAACAGTAGAAGATTTGTTTTTTAATACACCTGTAAGATACAAATTTCTAAAACAAGACTCAACTGAATTTAGATATATAAAAGAATGGGTACAAAAAGCAGCAATTGCTAATTTAGATATTTCTTTCAAATTGATTAATGAAGGAAAAATAGTTTTTTCTTCAAATGGAAATGGCAAGATTCGTGATATTATTTATTCTTTATATGGAAAAGAAATACAAGAGAACCTTATTGATGTTAATTACAAAGAAGAAGATATTGAAGTGGTTGGAGTCGTCGGAAATACTCTTGCTGCAGAAGATACAAGAAAAAACCAAATTATCTTTTTAAACAATAGAAATATTAAAAATAAAATTATAGAAAAAGCTGCTGATCAAGCATTCACTGCAAGTATAGGAATAGGAAAACATGGCTTTTATATTTTAAACATAAAAATGCCAGCTTTTTTATATGATGTCAACGTTCATCCAACTAAAATGGAAGTTAGATTTCGCGAAGAAGATAAAATGTACAAAATAGTTTATACTGCGATTAAAAATGCTCTTTTGAGCAAAGAATTTTTGGGAGATGAAAGTCAAGAAAACAATGAAAGTAGAACAAGTTATATTAATAATGAGTTTAATTTTTTGACAAATCATTTTTCACCAATATCTAAAGATGATGGATATTCAGAAAAAATTAAACAAGATTTAGAATTAGTTAATCGTCAAAATGATAGAAAAATTAATTATAAGTTTATCGGTATTTTATTTAAAACATATATTGTGATTGAGCTTGATAATCAAATGTATTTGATTGATCAACATGCAGCCCATGAAAGAATTTTATATGAAGAAATAAGAGCAAACTATAAAGATAATTTAAAGAACAATACTCAAATGACATTAATTTCAGAAATAATTGACTTAACTCATAAAGAATTGGAATTTGTTAAAGAAAATATAGAATTATTTAGAAGTATTGGATTTGACATAGAGATTTTTGGAGATAAAAGTGTAAAAATAAATGGATTCCCTGATATTGAATATCGTGAAAAAATTTCAAAAAGAGATATGTTTATGGACGTACTAGATGAAATGATAAATGGAATGCGTTCTAATTATAAAACAGTCGAAGAAAGATTTATTGCAACCGTCGCTTGTAAAGCTGCTGTAAAAGCAGGGATGGATTTAACTGCTTTAGAAGTAGATAATTTAATTCAGAGATTATTAAAATTGCAAAATCCATATACTTGTCCACATGGTAGACCAACAACAGTAAAATTCACGCAAGAAGAGCTTTTGAAGCTTTAGGAGCATGGGGACTTAAGTTTTTGGGACAACGGGACTTAAGTTTTTGTCCTGCGGGTTTCGGCACTTTTTTACACTTGGAAAATATATATATTCCTTGAAAGAATGAGGAGAGATAAAATGATTACTATAAATATTTTATGCGTTCGGAAAAATAAAAGAAAATTTTTTGAAAGATGCAATAGAAGAGTATTCAAAAAGACTATCAAAGTATTGTAAATTAAATATTATAGAAGTTCCTGATGAAAAAATTCCAGAAAAATCAAACGGCTCAATAGAAATATTTATAAAAAAGGAAGAAGCTAAAAAGATGATATTAAAAATTCCAAAAGAAACATATTTAATTTGCCTAGATTTAAAAGGAAAAGAATATTCATCAGAAGAATTTTCACGAAAGATTGATGAATTAGCTTTGGATGGAAATAGCAATATTACTTTTGTAATAGGTGGAAGCTTAGGAATAGGACAAGAAATGCTTAATTTATCAAAAGAAAAAATATGTTTTTCTAAAATGACATTTCCACATCAATTAATAAGAGTGTTCTTATTAGAACAAATCTTTAGAGCTTTTAAGATCTCTAATGGAGAAGTGTATCATAAATAAAATTTATTGATTATTTTTGTTTTATAGTATAAAATTTATTATATATAAATTATTAACAAAGGAGTAATATATAATTATGAAGAATACAAAAGGTATAACATTAATTGCTTTAGTTATTACAATAATAGTATTGCTAATATTAGCTGGAGTAACTATTTCAATGGTTGTGGGTAATAATGGAGTATTATCACAAGCTAAAAAATCAGCTCAAAACACAAAAATAGGTGAAATTAAAGACGAAATAGAGTTAATTAGGGCAGATTATGAAGTAGAACATGAGGGAGAAAACCCAACTGCTCAATATTTATTAGATAAATTATTTTCTAGAGGAAAAATATCACAGACCCAGTATGATAATGCACAAGACGGTGAAACAGAAGGCACAAAAGTAATTGAAGTAGAAGGTAAAAAAATAATAATAGAAGGTGCTCCACAGCAATATGCAATTGTGTATGGAGGAATTGAAGGACAGGAACCACTTAGAATTCCCATAATAGAAGGATTAACATGGTCTAACTGGGATCCAGAAGAAAGTGGAACAGGAGATTTAGAACTATATAATACCGATATGAAATTGAGTGAAACTAGAGGTTGGGTTTATAAAGGAATGAGATCACCTAGTATTATGGTAATAAGAGAGTTAACTATTGATAAACAAAAAGACTATTATTTAAGGGATGAAGAAGGCAATTCAATAGGAAAAAGCTCTCCTATTATTCCAGGAACATATAGATGGCTTGCTGATGAATAGTTTCGAAAAAAGATTATAAATAAAAAAAGAACTTTGATCATAAAGTGAAATTTAAATTAATCACTAAATGATTTTAGTTCTTTCTTTTTTTTATTCTTCCCAATTATGATATACTTCTAATACATCATCTAAGTCTTCTAGGTTATCTATTAATCTTTGCATTTTTTCAGCAGCTTGCTCATCTAATTGAATGTAATTGCTTGGAATCATTTGAACTCCTGCTTCTAAGAATGTTATTCCTTTTTCTGATAGGGTATCTGAAACTGTAGTAAAATCTGATGGAGTGGTTTTTATTTCATAAACTTCGTCTTCAGCTGAAAAGTCTTCTGCACCAGCTTCTAATGCTTCCATCATTAGATCATCTTCTGAAAGAGGACATCCTTCTTTTTCAATTACGATAACTCCTTTTGATTCAAACATATATGAAACACATCCTGTTGTTCCTAAATTTCCACCTGCTTTATCAAAAACATGTCTAACATCTGCTGCTGTTCTATTTTTATTATCTGTGCTGGCTTTTACGATAACAGCAACACCATTTGTTCCATATCCTTCATAAGTCATATCTTCATAGTGAGCTGTGCTTCCTTCACCAGCAGCTTTTTTAATTGCATTATTTATTGTATCATTAGGCATATTGTTTGCCTTACATTTTGATATTATATCTTTTAATTTAGAGTTACCAGCCGGGTCAGGTCCACCTTGTGCTACTGCAACTTTAATTTCTCTTCCTAGTTTTGTGAATATTTTTCCTCTTGCAGCATCTGCTTTTCCTTTTTTGGCTGCAATGTTATGCCATTTTGAATGTCCTGACATCTTTAATTCCTCCTTTTATTTTTTTTATATGGTAATTCTAAAATATTTTATCACATTTTATTTAATTTGTGTAGTGTTTTTGAAAAATTTGTTGATATAGGAAATTTTATATAATTGAATATTTTTCCAATTTTTACAGATAATAAGAAAAAGCAAGGAGGAATAATATGCAATTTAGAACAGATATGGCCGATGAAAGGCGAGATTTATATAAAAAAGCAAATAATATTGAAAATGAAGTAGATGGAATCCAATGCTCTACAGAGGAATTTTCTAATGGAAAAATAACTAGAGTTAAAATTTTAAATGAAAATGGCGAAAATGCTTTAAATAAGAAAAAGGGAAATTATGTCACAATAGATTTGAAAAAAGTTTCTAATTTATCAGAAGATATTCAAGAAAAATTAGAGGATATGATTTCAAATGAAATTAAAGAACTTATAAAAAAACATCTTGGCCCTGAAGATGAGGTATTAGTTGTAGGTTTAGGAAATAGTGAAATGGTGGCAGATAGTTTGGGGTCAAAGGTAATAGACAATATTGAAGTAACTCGTCATATAAAGAAATACTATCCTGAATATTTAAAAGAAGGGGCAAGAGGTATTAGTGCTATAGCTCCTAGTGTAATGGGAAAAACTGGAATTGAAACATTAGAAATTGTTCAAGGAGTAGTTCAGAAAACAAAACCAAAGCTTTTAATTGTTATTGACAGTTTAGCTTCTAGAAGCATAGAAAGAATAAGTAAATCAATACAAATTTCTGATACAGGAATTGTACCGGGCGGAGGAGTGGAAAATGTACGATTAGGATTAACCCAGGATTCGTTAGGAATACCAGTTATTGCACTTGGAGTTCCTACAGCAGTTGAAACTGCAGTTATTGTAAATGATTCTTTGGATTTGTTTATTAAAAAACTACAAGATGAAGCAAAATCAAATGAGTATTTAAATAAACTTAAAGAAGAGGATAATTATGATTCTATAAAAGAAGCATTAAATCCATATGATTATAATCTAATTGTTACGCCAAAAGAGGTAGATGAATTAACTGTAGATTTAGCAAATATAATTTCAAATAGTATTAATATTGCTTTATAAATATTATTTTAGACAGACACAATAAAGAGTAAAAAAGAGTATTATATCTTGTATAGTAAAAACTATACAAGATATTTTATCTTTGTTTAATATTTGAAAGGAAATGTTATGAGATCTGTATGCTTAAAGACTAATGATGATGAGATAATCTCATATATTATAAAAAGACTAGAAGAATTTGAAGATATAGTAATTTCTTCTAATGAGTTTAAAATATATAAAAATGTAATTATACATTATATAGGAAATAATGAAAAATTATTTTTGATAAATTTTTCTGCTTTAGTATCTGAATTAATTTCTTGTTTTTATGAAAAAAGAATATTAGATAAAATTATTGAAAATAATTATTGCTATTTTGAAGAATTTGAAAGAGAAGTAATACTACGAATAAGTGAAAAAATAATAGAAATTCAAGAAGCAAGCTTTAAATATAAAGAAGAAATCCTTAAAGGACTTATTTATGAATATTTTTTAGATAATAAAGTTATGATAATAGATGGTTTTGTAAATTTTAGATTAAAACCATATTTAGAGATTTTAGATTATGTTGTAGATACTTCAGTAACTAATTTTGTTTTAGGTCTTCAGTGAAAAAGATGGGATGAGAAAAGGAAACACTTTTTAAAAATATGTAAAATTCATGTTTTTGAAAGTGGTTTTTTTTGCTTTTCATTCTTGTTTTCATTGACATCTTCTTGTTTTATGATAAAATTTAAATATCTTTATTTTATGGAGGAAAAAGTTTGAATATTTTTGTGCTTAAAATAATAGCTTGTTTTTTTATGGTAGTGGATCATATTAAATATGCATTTCCTTTGCAAACATGGAATAACTTTACTTTATACTTTGGAAGAATTGCGTTTCCGTTGTTCTTGTTTTGCTCAGTTCAAGGATATGTTCATACAAGTAATTTTAATAAATATATGAAAAGAATTTTTATAGCAGCCATTATTTCACAGATTCCATTTGCTTTATTTAATAAACTTCCAACATTAGATAGATTTGAGTTAAATGTAATGGTTACTATATTTTTAGGATTATTGGCTATTAAACTTTATGAAACTGCTAATAACGAATTTTTAAAATTCTTTTCAGTAACAGTAATGGCAGTATTAGCATCAATATTAAAAACAGATTATGGTGCTTACGGAGTTTTATTAATGTTTGCATTGTATATAACAAAGGAAAGTAAGATAAAAACTGCAATATTATTTATTATTGTTGTAACATCAAGATATTTAATCTTTTTAATAAAATATTATTTTACATCAGTAGATTATTTTATAAAAATGTGGTTATGTACATTAATACCACTTGTTTTTATAGTTTTGTATAATGGAAAAAAAGGTCCTAAATTACAAAAATTTTATTATTGGTTTTATCCAGTTCATTTAATGATTTTTTATTTAGCATCACCATATACATATAATTGGTTTAATTTATAAGATATTGGAGGGAAAAATATGATTATTGAAGAATTAGTAGAAAAGGCAGAAAATTTTAATTTAAAAGAAATAAGAAAGTATAATCCAGATATGGAAGTTCTAAATGCTATATCATCAAATGCTGCACTAAAGTTAGCAAAAAAATATAATGCAAATGAAAATATTGTAAGAATTGCTGTAGCAATGATGGATTCTAAGCTTCCTGAAGCAGCACATTTAGGAGTTGGGAAAGAACATATAAAAATGTCTGCAGAAGCAGCAAAAGAATTATTAAAAGAAGCTGATTGTTTAGATGAAAAACAAAAAGAAAATATTATTAAATGTGTTGAACAGCATCATGGAGTAGAAAAATTTTTTAGTATTGAAGCAGAAGTTGTTGCAAATGCTGATTGTTATAAATTTATTCATCCTAAAGGAGTACTTTTCTATGCTTCTATGTTAGGGCGTAGATTTCATGAATTTGATAAAGAATTAGAACAATTAGATTATAAATTAAATGAAAAACATAATGCACTTTCATTGCCTATGGCAAAAGAAGAATTAGAGCCATTTTATGAGTTTTTCCAAAAAGCAATAAATGAAGCAAAGAAATAAAATTTGAATTTGTATTTTACGTTAAATCACCCGTTTAGAATAACTTCTAAACGGGTGATTTCGCTCGGTTTACTGGCAGAGGCAGAGCCAGGTCAGATTGTCCGGATCATTGCGAATATAGAAGCCAGCCTGCTGGAGCTCTACCTGCATCTCCTGGGGAATATGCATCCACCAGAGGTTGATGCGGGTGTCATTTCTGCCTTTAGCTCTCCATCTCTGAAGAGCCTTGATAGCAGAGTTCAGCTGCTTGCGGAGCTTCTGCTCTGCTTTGTGGCGGTTGTCACTGCAGGGAAGAACTTCCTGCTTTGTCAGCAGTCGTTTTCCCTGCTTTGCGGAGATTTTGTCTTTGACGGCTTCCAAGAGGTCTTTCAGAGCCTCTTTGACCATCTTTTTGGTAGTCTGTCTCATTATTTTTCTCCTTTTTTATGTTATAAACCTGAGCTTTGCAAATCAAGGGATTTGCTAATTTACAAAACAAAGATTTATTTGTATTTATTATACCATATTTACATAAAAAAGTAAATGGAGTCAGTAATTTATAAGAATACTTGTAAGTTTTTAATTATCTAATAAAAATAATAAATAATAGTAAAAACTCTTGACATTTTGCATAAAATATTGTAAAGTATAATAGCATTACAAATTAAGGAGATTATTTAATGGAAGATTCTGTTAAAATTAGTATTTTGCTTGAATTATATGGAAAGCTACTAACAGAAAAGCAATATAGATTATTAGATGATTATTATAACAATGATTTAGGACTATCAGAAATAGCTGAAAATGAAGGAATAACTCGTCAAGCTGTTAGAGATAATCTTAAAAAAGGTGAAAATAATCTTTTAGAATATGAAGAAAAAATTGGACTTTTAAAAAAATTTGAAATGCAAAAAAATGAAATAAATAATATATTAGAAGAATTAGAAAATTTAAAACTAAATAGTGAAGAAAAGAAAAAATTAAAAAATATTACTAAAAAACTAAAAAATCTATTATAAGATTTAAAAGGAGAGCATATGGCGTTTGAAGGTCTAAGCAGTCGTTTGCAAGAAATAACTAGAAAATTAAGTGGGAAAGCAAGAATAAGTGAATCAGATTTAAAAGACGCATTAAGAGAAGTTAAACTTGCACTTTTAGAAGCTGATGTTAACTATAAAATTGTAAAAGATTTTACAAAAACAATAGAAGAAAAAGCTCTTGGTCAAGATGTTTTAAAATCTTTAACACCAGGTCAACAAGTGGTAAAAATAGTTAGAGATGAACTTACAAGTCTACTTGGAGGAACAGAAAGTAAAATTAATTTTACACCAAATCCTCCAACAGTAATAATGCTAGTTGGTCTTCAAGGATCTGGTAAAACAACAACTGCTGGAAAATTAGCAAATAGAATAAGAAAACAAGGAAAAAAGCCATTACTTGTTGCATGTGATGTATATAGACCGGCTGCTATAAAGCAGTTACAAGTAGTTGGAAAACAGTTAGATATTCCTGTCTATAGTAATGAATCAAGTAAAGATGTTGTACAAATTGCAAAACAAGCAATAAATGTTGCAATGTCAAAACTAAATGATGTTATTATTATAGATACTGCAGGACGTCTTCAAATAGATGAAGTTCTTATGAATGAGTTAAAAAATCTTAAAGCAAGTGTTAAGCCTCATGAAATAATGCTTGTTGTAGATAGTATGACAGGTCAAGATGCGGTAAATGTTGCAGATGCATTTAATAAAGAACTTGGAATTGATGGAATAGTTTTAACAAAATTAGATGGTGATACAAGAGGCCGGTGCTGCACTTTCAGTTAAATCAATTACAGGAAAGCCTATTAAATTTGCCGGCGTGGGTGAAAAATTGAGCGATTTTGAAGAATTCTATCCAGACAGAATGGCATCTAGAATTTTAGGAATGGGAGATATTCTTTCTATTATAGACAAAGCTGAAGAAAGTTTTGACTTAGAACAAGCTCAAGAATTAGAAAAAAAGTTAAAGAAAAGTAAATTTGATTTAGATGATTATTTAGCTCAGTTAAGACAAATGAAAAAAATGGGATCATTTTCTTCAATATTAAAAATGATACCAGGACTTGGAAGTAAGCTAAAAGATGTTAATATAGATGATAAAGAATTTGTTAGAATTGAAGCAATTATTTGTTCAATGACAAAAGCTGAAAGAAAAAATCCTAATATATTAAATGGAAGTAGACGTTTAAGAATTGCAAAACGGAAGTGGGACTCAAGTTTCAGATATCAATAAATTTATGAAATCATTTGAAATGACTCAAAAAATGATGAAAGAAATGAATTCTCCAGGTAAAATAAAGCAAATGATGAGAAAAATGAATTTAAACGAATCTGATTTTGATAATTTTCAATAATACAAAGATATAAATAAATTTTAATATATTTTTTCTTGCTCAATAAAAATTGACATCCTTCGATTAAAACTACATAAAACGTCAAATTTTCATATTAAATGAAGTTTAATGGAAGTCTCAACTTTATTGGACTGTGAGAAACATATGTTAAAATTTAATATATATACCGTTTGAGTAGGATTTTAATTTGTTTATTTTTAAGTATTAAACAAATTAAAGTCTTACTTAAACAAAAATAAATTATGGAGGTGAAATCTTAAATGGTAAAGATTAGATTACAAAGACAAGGAAAGAAAAAAGCACCTTTCTATCACATAGTAGTTGCTGATTCAAGAAGCCCAAGAGATGGAAAGATAGTTGAAAAAATTGGAACTTATGATCCAATGACAAATCCAGCTACAATAACTTTAGATAAAGAAAAAGTTGAAGCTTGGATTAAAAACGGTGCTAAACCAACAGATTCAGTTAAACAATTAATAGAAAAAGCTACAAAGTAATTCATAACATAAAAGAAAGGAATTAAAAAAATGAAGGAAATACTAGAAGCAATTATTAAAAACTTAGTAGATGATCCTAATCAAGTGTCTATTAATGAGACTACTAACGACAAATCTATTATATGTTATGAAGTTAAAGTTTCTAAAAATGATATGGGAAAAGTAATTGGAAAACAAGGAAGAATGGCAAAAGCAATAAGAAGTGTTATAAAAGCTATAGCTATTCATGAACACAAGAAAGTTAATGTTGAATTTTTGGATTAAGGTATTAATATGAAATTTGAAAAAAAAGATATTTTAGAAATCGGACAAATTGTTAATACTAGAGGATTAAGAGGAGAAGTAAAAGTTAATTCTTTTTCAGAAGATGAAAAAAGATTTGAAAAAATTTCAACTATTCTAGTAAAAGAAAAGAATGATTTCAAAGAATATGAAATTGAAAAAGTAAGTTATTCTAAAAATCAAGTAATTTTAAAGTTGAAAACAATTGACCATATAGATTATGCTGAAAAACTTAGAGGTTTATATATTTATGTAAGACGTTCTGATTTAGAAGATTTGCCAGAAGGAATTTATTATTTTGCAGATCTTATTGGATTAGATGTATATACAGATAAAAACGAATTATTAGGAAAAGTTGATGATGTATTTAATACCAAAAGCAATTCTGTATATGTAGTTAGGAATGAATTAGGTGAACTTAAATATCTACCTGGCATACCTGATGTAATTAAAAAGGTCGATTTAGAAAATAATAAAATTACAGTAATATTAATACCAGGACTTTAAAAAGGAGCCCTTAGAAAATGAAGTTTGATGTTTTAACACTTTTTCCAGAGATGTTTGAACCAATAAAATCAAGTATTATTGGAAGAGCAACAAAATCAAATATTTTAGAAATAAATTTAGTAAATATCAGAGATTTTTCTGAAGATAAACATGGTCATGTAGACGATACTCCTTATGGAGGAGGGGCTGGAATGTTAATAAAGCCAGATGTTGTTTATAGAGCCTATAATTCAATAGAAAAAACTGATAATACTAAAGTAATTTATCTAACTCCACAAGGGAATAAACTTACTCAAAGTAAAGTTGAAGGGTTAGCTAAATTTAATCATCTAGTTTTGTTGTGTGGTCATTATGAAGGAATTGATGATAGAGTAATTCAAAAAATTGCTCCTGAAGAAATTTCAATTGGTGATTATGTATTAACTGGTGGAGAATTACCAAGTATGGTTTTAATAGATAGTGTTTCAAGATATGTTGCAGGAGTTTTAAATAAAGATTCAACATATCAGGAATCATTTGAAGGGGATGGCCTTTTAGAATATCCTCAATATACAAAACCAGAAGAATTTGAAGGTATGAAGGTGCCAGAAGTGCTATTGTCAGGTCATCATGCAAATATTGAAAAATGGAGACGAAAAAAAGCAATAGAAAATACATATAAAAAAAGACCAGAATTGTTAGAAAACGCAAAACTAACTAGAGAAGATAAAAATTATTTAGAAGAATTAAAATTTAAAAATAATTAAAAGTTTATATAAAATTTAAAAGATAAACTTTAGAAAGGAAAAGAAATGGATATAATAAAATCAATCGAACATGAACAATTAAAAAATAAAATACCAGAATTAAAAATCGGTGATACTGTAAGAGTTCATGTTAGAATTAAAGAAGGAAACAAGGAAAGAATCCAAGTTTTCGAAGGAATTATTATTAAAAAACAAGGTGGCGGATTAAACGCTACATTTACAGTAAGAAGAATTTCATATGGCGTTGGAGTAGAAAAAACATTCTTAGTTCATTCACCATTAGTTGAAAAAGTTGAAGTAGTTAGAGTAGGTAAAGCAAGAAGAGCAAAACTATATTACTTAAGGGATAGAGTAGGAAAATCTGCTAAAACTAAAGAAAAAGTTGGTGCAAGAATTGAAACAAAAGAAATTACAGTTAAAGAAGAAATTGTACCAGGTGAATCTGAATCTGCAGAATCAGCTGAAACTGCAGAAGTAGTAGAAGCTCCAATTGAGGAAGTAAAAGAAGAGAAAAAAGCTGAAGCTCCAGTAGAAGAAGCAAAACCTGAAGAAGCTTCTGCTACAGAAGAAGTTAAAGAAGAAAAATCTGAAGAAGATAAAAAAGAATAATAATTTTGTGAAGAACTAGAATGTTTCTATCATTTTAGTTCTTTATTTTTTTGTTATTAAAAATGTCTTGTAGTTTTTGTAAATTATATGTACAATATATATATTGAAATAAGTTAATTTGAAAATATATAATGAACTATATGTTCATTATACGAGGAGGATAAAAATGCTAAAAAACAAAAGAGGAATAACTTTAATAGCGCTAATTATAACAATAATAGTATTGTTAATTTTAGCAGGTGTAACAGTTCCAATGCTTATTGATAATAATGGAGTTGTTAATAAATCTATTACTGCAAAAAAATCAACTCAATATGCAGATGAAGAAGAAAAAATTCAAGAAGCTTATATAATTTCTGCTACACAAAAAAATAAAGATGAACAATTTGCTAGGTTTGAAAAAGAAATAGAAAATAAATTTGCTTCAGATGCAAGAGTTCAAATAAATGAAGATGGTACATATACAGTTATTATGTTGAATGGTAATGAGCATACAGTAGGAGAACAAATAAATGATGCACCAACTGTAAAAGAAACAATTTTAAGTAATTATGATGTTAAAGTGTATGGATATAATCTTGACTTAACAGGACGTGTATCATTTAATATTTACTTTCAAATACCAGAAGAAAAGTTTAAAGATGGAGAGAGTATTAGAATAGAAAATCCTAGTAGAGAAGAAAATAGTGTTTTGGATATTGATGTAAAAAAAGAAAACTTTAAAATAAAAACAATTGAAGGAAATTCTTATTATGCGTTAAGATATGATCTTATAGCCAAAGAAATGGCAGATGAAATTAAAATACGTGCATATGACGGTGAAAGCTATGATTCAGAAGAATATAGTACATCAATAAAGAATATTGGTGAAGAAATAATTGACAAAAAATCATGTACGTTAGAATTAAAAAATTATATAAAAGCTCTATTAAACTATGGTGGTTATACACAAGAATTTCTTAACTATAATACTAGTAACTTAGCAAACTCTGGAACAGGAATTAAAATTGAAATTACTGATAGTGATATAGAAGAATTTAGGCAAGAACTTGAGCAATATGAGCCTAATTTAGTATATAATGAATTAGAAAATACTGAATCTAGTATAAATGATTCAGTCGAACGTTTAAGAATATTTAAAAGTGTGTTGTATGAAAATTATCCAGTCTTTAAGATATCATTTATGACTAATAAGAAGGATGAAACATATAGATTATTTTTTGACGGAAAAGAAATGAAAATGACAGAAACTGTGCTAGGTGATGGAATTAGAAAAACTTCAAATATGGATAATATGATAGAAATACCATTAGAAGATTTTTATAAAGCTTTTGAGCTTAAAATAGTAAACTCTAGTGGAGAAGAAGTTCTAACAGGTACAATTTATTTTGTAGAAACTTATAAATCAATTATTAATATGGCAGACCAATCAAAATTGAGAAAACAAACATTTTGTTCTGGATTAATGCTTCAAAAAGCATATATGGAATTAATTAAATAGAACAAATAAAGCTAGGATGCTAAAAAGTGTTCTAGTTTTTTATAATAAGCTTTAATTAAAACATTTTCTTGACTTTAACAGATAAAAGTAGTATTATAGTAATATGTAAATAAAATGTGAACGATGATAAGACAAAGTAAAATAAAGGTTGCTTATAGAGAGAAATGGTCACCGGCTGAAAGCCATTTTAAGAAAACGTATTTGAAAAACTACCTTGGAGTTTCCTTTTAAAAGAAGGCGTATGGCTTACGTTATAAAGCTAAATTAAGTAAAATTAAGGATGGAACCGTGTTTAATATGCACTCCTTTAGAGTAAAATCTAAAGGAGTTTATTTTTTTGTAAAATAAGGAGGTGACAAAAATGATAGAGTACGAGGCAAGAGTTTTGGAAATTAATAAAGAAGAACTTGAAAAAAAGTTAAAGAATTTAGGAGCTGAGAAGATTGCTGATTTTGAATATAAAAGACGAGTTTACGATTTCAATCCAAAAGAAGAAGGAAGATGGATAAGGTTAAGAACAAATGGAAAAAAGACTACATTAACTATTAAGGAAATAAAATCACAAGAAATTGATGGAACTGAAGAAACAGAAATAGAAGTTTCAGACTTTGAAAAAACAAATATAATTTTAAATAAATTAGGGTATATAGAAAAAAGCTATCAAGAGAACAAGCGAACCCGTTATGGGTTAGATGGAGTTGAAATTGATATAGATACTTGGCCATATATTCCAACATATGTTGAGATTGAAGGAAAATCAGCTAACGAGGTGCAAAAAACGATAAAAAAATTAGGATTAGAAAATGAAAAAATAACTTCGCTAGATGTTCAAGCTGTATATGAAAAATTTTATGGAATTGATTTAAGACAGATGTCGGAGGTTAGATTTAATAGAAAATTAGATCCAAAATATATAATAAAAAAATAGGAAAGGAATGATAAAAATGTTTAATATAAAATTACATGGAGGAAAAACTATGGATGTAGAGGAGAGTATGTTTTGGCATACTACTTCTCATGTTATGGCACAAGCTGTAAAAAGATTATATCCAGATGCACGCCTTGCTATTGGACCATCTATTGAAAATGGATTTTATTATGATTTTGACGTATCAAAACCATTTTCAGAAGAAGATTTATTAAAAATTGAAGAAGAAATGAAAAAAATAGTAAAAGAAGATTTAGAACTTGAAAGATTTGAGCTTCCAAGAAATGAAGCATTAAAATTAATGGAAGAAAAAGAAGAACCTTACAAAGTAGAACTTATAAATGATTTACCAGAAGGAGAAGTTATATCTTTTTATAAACAAGGCGAATTTACAGACCTTTGTAGAGGACCACATTTACCAAGTACTGGTTCAATAAAAGCGGTTAAATTATTAAGTGTTGCAGGTGCTTATTGGAGAGGAAGCGAAAAGAATAAAATGCTTCAAAGAATTTATGGAGTGTCTTTTCCAAAAGCAAGTCAACTAGACGAATATTTAGCTTTATTAGAAGAGGCAAAACAAAGAGATCATAGAAAAATAGGAAAAGATTTAGATTTATTTTTTACAGATCCATTAGTTGGAGCAGGACTTCCAATGTATTTACCAAAAGGAGCTACAATAAGAAGAATTTTAGAAAGATATATTCAAGACAAAGAATTGTCTCTTGGGTACCAACATGTTTATACACCAGATTTAGCAAATGTTGCATTATATAAAACTTCTGGTCACTGGGATCATTATAAAGATGATATGTTTCCAAAAATGCAAATGGAGAATGAAGAATTAGTTTTAAGGCCAATGAACTGTCCACATCATATGCTAGTATATAGGCATAAACTTCATTCATATAGAGATTTACCAATTAGAATTGGTGAACTTGCTCATGACTTTAGATATGAGGCAAGTGGAAGTGTTTGCGGATTAGAAAGAGTTCGTCAAATGTGTCAAAATGATGCGCATTTATTTGTAAGACCAGATCAAATTAAAGATGAAGTTGGAAAAGTTATTAATTTAATTTTTGAGGTTTATATCAAAGATTTTGGATTTTCTAGAGATAGCTTTAAATTTAGATTATCTTTAAGAGATAAATCAAATAAAGAAAAATATATTGATAATGATGAAATGTGGAATACTGCAGAAGAACAGTTAAGACAAATTCTAAAGGAATTAAACATTGATTTTTATGAAGCAGAAGGAGAAGCGGCATTTTACGGACCAAAAATTGATATTCAAATTAAAACTGCTCTTGGTCATGATGTTACTATCCCAACTTGTCAATTAGATTTTGCACTTCCTGAAAGATTTGATTTAAGCTATGTTGGAGAAGATGGAGAAAAATATAGACCAGTAGTTATTCACAGAGCAATTTTAGGATCATCAGATAGATTCATATCATTCTTAATTGAAGAAACTAAAGGACATTTTCCATTATGGCTAGCCCCAACTCAAGTAAAAGTATTACCAATTGGAGAAAATCAAGTAGAATATGCAAGACAAGTTGTATCTAAATTAGCTGTAAAGAATATAAGAGTTGAATTAGATGATAGAGAAGAAAAAATAGGATATAAGATTAGAGAAGCTCAGCTTGAAAAAGTACCATATATGTTAATTTTAGGGCAAAAAGAAGTAGAAGCTTCTAGCGTTGGAGTTCGCTCAAGTAAAGATGGAGATTTAGGAGCAAGTTCTTTAGATGATTTTATTTCTAAAGTATGTAGTGATATTGAAAATAGAAAATAGAAAAGAGGTACAGTGGGATTAGGACACTGGGACGGAGTTTTTGTCCCAGTGTTTTTTATAAAACTAAAACAATTGTAAAAAAGTTGAAATTGTAATGAATTTTAACAATTTGACATTAAATAAAAAAAGAAGTAAAATATATAAGACGTGTAAAGTTTTTTTACCCCGAAAACTGGACTAGTCAAATAAATGACAATGGAGGTATAGCATTATGAGTATTTTGGATAGAATGGAAAATGACTTCAAGTTGGGAGAAAAGGCAAAAAATAAGCCTGAGAGCCCGAAACCTGCAGATCTCACGACCACTTCCGATGGGATGGTTGAGGGGATTGATCCCAGAACTGGGTTGCCGGTACGCAGATTGGAACAGTAAAATCCTAAAAAGTAACATTAGTCAAAGACTAATACTCTTTCGTTAGGTTAGGAAAACATCCTTCCTAATTGAATTATTATCGGGGTACCCTTGGGTCTGCCTGAGGTGAGAATTAAAGCAAAAAAGAAAGGTGTGCATTCTCGTGCACACCTTTCTGATTTTTTAGAATTCCTGGGACACTGGGACGGAGTTTTTGTCCCAGTGCTTTTCAGCTTTTGTAATTTCTTTAAAATATTGAAATTTAAGCAAAAAATATTATTTACAAAATTATTATTGCATGGTATAATTCTTTTTAGCTTTTTCATATTTTACTACAAAAAAACGGTTAATAATAAATATGAAAAATTTTCTGAAAGTATATTAAAATAAGAATTTTGATATTAAATATAAAGAATATATCAATTTAAAAAGGGATTTGTTAGAGGGACAAAAACTCCGTCCCAGTGTCCCAAGGGAGAGATTTATGAATGATAACATTATTATAAAAGGTGCAAAAGAGCATAATTTGAAGAATATTAGCTTGAGTATTCCAAAGAATAAAATGGTTGTTGTTACTGGACTTTCTGGCTCAGGAAAATCAAGCTTAGCATTTGATACCCTTTACGCAGAGCGGTCAAAGAAGATACGTTGAAAGCTTATCTAGTTATGCAAGACAGTTTTTAGGTGTTATGGAAAAACCGGATGTTGAAAGTATTGAAGGACTTTCTCCAGCAATTTCAATAGATCAAAAAACTACTTCTAAAAATCCACGTTCAACAGTTGGAACAGTTACTGAAATCTATGATTATTTGCGTTTACTATATGCTAGAATTGGTGTGCTTTATTGCCCAAACTGTGGAAAGAAAATTGAAAAACAAACTATAGACCAAATTGTAGATAACGTGCTAAGTTTAGAAGAAGGCACAAGAATTCAAGTTTTAGCACCTGTTGTTAGAGGACAAAAAGGTGAACATGTAAAACTTATAGAAAATATGCAAAAAGAAGGATTTGTTAGAGCAATTATAGATGAAGAGCTTTATGAATTAGATGATGAAATAAATCTAGAAAAAACTAAAAAACATGATATTGATATTTTAGTAGATAGATTAGTTATAAAAGCGGATATTAGAAATAGGCTTGCAGAATCAGTAGAGACTGCTCTAAAACATGCAAACGGCTTAGTAAAAATTGATATTCCAAAGCAAGAAACCAAGCTTTTTAGTACAAATTATGCATGTTCTGATTGCGGTTTTAGCTTTGAAGAGCTAAGTCCTCGTATGTTTTCATTTAACAATCCATATGGAGCATGCCCTGTTTGTACAGGTATTGGATATTTAATGAAAATGGATGAAGATTTGATCATTCCAGATAAAAACAAAACTCTTTATGATGGTGTAAAAGCATTTGGTGCCAGCACTATGAAAAAAGGCGATACCATGGCCAAAATGTATTTTGAAAGTATTGGAAAACATTATGGTGTTGATATAAAAAATAAACCAATTAAAAAGCTTCCTAGAGAATTCTTAGAAAAAATTCTTTATGGAACTGGAAATGATGAAATAGATTTTGAATATCATTCACCAGCAGGTACTAGAAAATTTACACAAAGTTTTGAAGGAGTAATACCAGCATTAGATAGAAGATATAGAGATACAAAATCTCAAGGTATGAGAGATTTTTATGAACTATATATGAGTGAAAGCCCATGTTGGTCATGTAATGGAGCAAGATTAAAAAAAGAGATATTATCAATTAAAGTTGGAAGTAAAAATATAAATGAATTAACAGATATGCCTATTAGAAGAGCAAAAGATTACCTAGAGAATTTAAAACTTTCTAAAAAAGACGCTATGATAGCTGATATGATTTTTAAAGAATTAAGTAAAAGATTTCAATTTTTAATAGACGTTGGGTTAGATTATTTAACACTTTCTCGTGCTGCAGCAACATTATCTGGTGGAGAAGCACAAAGAATTAGACTTGCAACACAAATTGGTTCAGGTCTTTCTGGAGTTATGTATATTTTAGATGAACCAAGTATAGGACTTCATCAAAGAGATAATGAAAAATTGATTAATACTTTGAAAAAATTAAGAGATTCAGGAAACTCTGTTATTGTTGTAGAGCATGATGAAGACACTATGCGTGCTGCTGATCAAATAATTGATATTGGACCAGGAGCCGGCGTTCATGGCGGATATGTTATGGCACAACGGAACAGCAGAAGAAATTCAAGAAGTTCAAGAATCCATAACAGGTAATTATTTAAAAGGAACAAGAAAAATAGAAGTTCCAAAGAAAAGAAGAAAATCTAATGGATTATCAATCGAAATAAAAGGTGCAAAAGAAAATAATTTAAAAAATATAGATGTTAAATTCCCATTAGGTGTATTTACTTGTGTTACTGGTGTTTCTGGCTCAGGAAAATCAACACTTGTAAATGAAATATTATATAAAAACTTAGCCATTGAAATTAATGGCTCTAAAGAAAAAGCTGGAAAATGCAAAGAAATAAAGGGAATCAATAATATTGATAAAATTATAAATATTGATCAATCTCCTATTGGTAGAACTCCAAGGTCAAATCCAGTAACATATACAGGAGTTTTTGATATTATTAGAGATTTGTTTGCAGGTACTAATGAAGCTAAAATGAGAGGATATTCAAAAGGAAGATTTAGCTTTAATGTTGAAGGTGGTAGATGCGAGGCTTGCCAAGGTGATGGGGTTATTAGAATTGGAATGAACTTTTTACCAGATGTTTACGTTCCATGTGATGTTTGTAGAGGAAAAAGATATAACAGAGAAACATTAGAAGTAAAATATAAAGGAAAAACTATATCAGATGTTTTAGATATGACTGTAGAAGAATCATTAGAATTCTTTAGTCATTTGCCAAAAATAAAACAAAAGATTCAAACACTACAAGATGTAGGACTTCGGTTATATTAAACTTGGTCAACCTTCAACAACACTTTCTGGTGGTGAAGCTCAAAGGGTTAAACTTGCAACTGAACTTTCAAAAAGACCAACAGGAAAAACTTTATATATTCTAGATGAACCAACAACTGGCCTTCATATGGAAGATGTTAAAAAGCTAATAGAAATTCTACAAAGATTAGTAGACGGTGGAAATTCAATTATTGTAATTGAGCATAACTTGGATTTAATTAAGACTTCAGATTATATAATAGATTTAGGTCCAGAAGGTGGAGAAAATGGAGGGGAAGTAATAGCTTGCCGGTACACCTGAGGAAATATCTAAGAATGAAAACAGTCACACAGGAAGATTTTTAAAAAAGGTATTAAAAAAATAACAAAAAACTCTCAATTTTAGAATTGAGAGTTTTTTATATAAATCTTTTTTATTTAATAAAATTGACAATAAATGTAGAATAAATTATAATTAATATAAGCGGGCGGTCTGACGACTTAGCCTAGAAAAAAGGAGGTCAGAATATGTTAGTGACCGTATTGAAGCACGTTATCATCGTGCTCATCGTGATGGCGGTACTTACTGTCATCAACAAGTTGGGGATGGGTTTTATCCGGAACCTGCTTGCCAAACTGCCGTCGGCAGTTAGGTATCCCGTGGTAGTGGCTAACCGCTTCTGGAAGGAAGTGCTGGCCCATGCCACTCGGTTCATCTTCCTCGGAGTGATCCTTGCGCTTCACGGAGGCTTCTGGCCGATTTTTTGGACCTGTGTGTTGTCCTTTGTGGACACATGCTGGTTTGCAAAAATCGGGCTCATTCAGAACATCAAGTGGGACGAAAAGAAAACTCAGCGACTGACTACCACCATCTGTGTGGTGCTGGCCATTATGTGGGTTTTGAGAGAGTTTAGATTGCTTTTTGCAATATGGGCTTCTAGTAAGCTCCACATGATAGTGTTCTGGATTGCAATCCTCGGCCTTGCAATTCTGATCATTAGCTTTATCCGCAGGGCTAACGGCACTGGTGGTAAAACTTCCAATGAAGAAGAGTCTCACCAGGAAGAAGTTACCACCGAGGAAGTGGATGACTGATCCGGCGCACGACACTATCTCTCGAAAGAGGGATGGTGTTGTTTTTATTTTTATTTAATAATTTAATCTTCAATTATATTGGTGTATAATTTTGAATAATTAATAATTATAATGAAATAATAATTATATACTGTTATTTAATAGTAAAAAGTGTTAAATAATAGAAAATGATACTTCTAATTAAGAAGGAGGTGCCTTATTCTTATGTCAAAAGAAAAGAAAAATAAAAATTCACAAAACAATAATAATAACAATAATAACAATAATAACAATAATAACAACAATAATTAATAAAAGCTTCCGAAAAATCGGAAGCTTTTTGTTTTGCTGGAATATAATTGAAAACTGTTATGTTTTAAAGATATAAATAAGATTAAAATAATAAGATATCTTATTTTTCTATATAATTATTATAATTAAATTTATCAATTAACCATGAACCATCTGATTGCTTACGAATAATAAAATCATCAGATTTAGTATAAGTATTATTATATTCTTCATCTGAAGGATCAAAGCTTTCTCTGAAAGTTCTAACAACAGTACAGCTTATTTTATTATTTGTTTGATGAATATCTTTAAATTCTATTTTGGCAATATAATCAGTAATATTAATGTCACCAGCAGTAATATATACATCACCATTTTCTTTATATTTGAATAAATCCATCTCTTCTTTATAAGTATTTATTGAGTTTTCTGTGTAAATAGAACTTAATTCATTAAAATTTTTAACAAGCATCTCTTCTTGTGTATATACATCATCATAGTCATAATTAATATTCCAAATTTCAAAGGTATCTTGCATCTTTTTGTAATAAATAGCTAATGTTTCTTCTGGTTTATTATCTTGATATTTACATGATTTTATATGATAAAGATTTGTTTGTTTATCATATTCTATTGTTAAGATTTTATAAGATAATTTTTCTTTATAATTCATTAAATTACTAAGATTTTTATCATTTAATTCAGGTATAGAAATAATTGGAGTTGCGTTATTACCATTTATGAGAAAATCATAATTATTGTAAATATCAAATAAATTATCAGGGTTTTCACCTAACATCCTATATGAAGAGATTATATAATCATAAATTGAAACAGTGTATATATTATCTTTTTTTTCTATTTTATCAATTTGATAATTATAAAAGCTTTCTAAGTCATAGGATGTAGGGCCATAGTGGTTATTATATGAAAAATATCTCATAGCAACAGAGCCTTCGGGAAAATTCTTTTTTAAAGAATCTCCATAAAGTATTTTTGCTATGTCATTAATTTCTTCATAAGTATAGCCATAAGCTTGAGAGTTTTTTTCTTTATAGATACTGTCATTTGCCCATAAATATTGATTAATATTATCCCAAAGCCATGATTCTTCTGCATCATTAATGTCATCAAAATCTGGAATTAAAAAGGTCTTTCCATAAATAATTGAAATATATTTTTTTAAATCTTCATATTCTTTAGTTTTTTTAATTTGTATATTATGAAGAAGAATCGTGATTCCTAATATTAATAAAAGGATAACTACAATTAGAATTAATATTTTATTTTTTTTCATAAATACCTCCAGAAAGATTATAAAACTATTTTATTATATCAGTTTATATAAAGCAATCATTTTTATTATTAATAAGAAAAAATCAAAACATAATTAATATTTATTTAAAAAAAATACATAATAAAAATATATTAAAATAAAGGAATTGATATAAATGGTTAGAAAGATTATTAGATTAATTGGAGCAATATTGTTATTGTTTATTATAATAATAGATTTTATGTTTTTTTTCGAATTAAAGAAAACGAATGGGAATGTTACTAAAGCAACTATTGGGGTATTAGAAAAAGTTGCAAATACAATTACAGAAAGCGAGCCAATTTTTGTTCTTGTGCTTGGGGTTAATAACGATTTAGGACAAAGTTTAGCAGATACTATTATGTGTTGTGGATATAACCCATCAACTCAAAAAGCTTTTATTGTATCAATTCCTAGAGATACATTTGTCGGTAATAATATTTTGAAAGTTACAGCATCTGATAAAATAAATGCAATTTACAATAAAAAAAATCCAGAAAAAATTATGGAGAAGATTAGTAAGTTAACACAAATTGACATTAATAATTATGTAACAATAAATAATGACGCATTAATAAAACTAGTTGATATTGTTGGAGGTGTGGAGTTTAATGTTCCAATTGATATGAACTATGATGACAAAACCCAAAATCTTCATATTCATTTGAAAAAAGGAGTACAATTGATAGACGGCAAAAAAGCAGAAGCATTATTAAGATTTAGACATAATAACAATGGAAGTTCATATCCTTCTTCATACGGAGATAATGACTATGGAAGAATGAGAACTCAAAGAGAATTTGTTATGGCTATAATTGAGAAATGCTTGAAAACTAAAAGTATAGATGAAATTAAAGAAATGATGAAGCTTGCTTTTGAAAATATTGATACAAACATTTCTTTATCTTATGTTTTATCATATTTAGTATATGCATATAGTTTTAATATTGAAAATTTAAAACTAGAACAATTGCCTGGAAATTCAGTATATTCAAACCATGTATGGGTATTTCAGGAAGATGAAGAAGAGTCTAATGAACTTTTCCAAAAAATATTAGAAGATTTTTATAAATAAGTATTCCTTTTTTAAAATGCTAATGATATAATGTAGTCGAAAAATTGGAATTAAAAGGAGGTATTATGTCAAAAAAGAAAAGCGTCGTAAAAAATTATATGTATAACTTAATTTATCAAATTTTGATATTAATACTTCCATTAATAACAACGCCTTATCTTTCAAGAATTTTGGGAGCAGAAGGAGTTGGAATATATAGTTATACATATGCAATTGTTACATACTTTGTATTATTTGGATCACTAGGAATTGCATTATATGGTCAAAGAGAAATTGCGTATGTTCAGGATAATCCAAAAGCAAGAAAAAAGACATTTTTAGAGCTTATTATAGTTCGTTTTATTACATTAGCTGTTGCAGTGACTGTATATTACATATTTTTTATTAGGGGAAAACAATATCAGACATATTATTCTATCTTATTAATTGAATTGCTAGCTGCAGGATTTGATATTAGCTGGTTTTTCCAAGGAATTGAAGAATTTAAAAAAACGGTTTTAAGAAATGTTTTAGTTAGAGTAATTAGTGTTTCATTAGTATTTATAATAGTTAAAACATCTCAAGATTTATGGAAATATATTTTAATTTATTCTTTAGCAGACTTTTGTGGAAATCTTTTACTATGGGCATATTTACCTAAATATTTAAAAGGTGGAAAGGTTCGGAAAATTACAGTTAACAAGGCATCTAATTCCACTACTTATGTTGTTTATTCCACAAGTAACAAATAAAGTTTATAATTTGCTAGATACTACAATGCTTGGAGCAATTATTTCAAACAAAAAAGAAACAGGATATTATGAACAATCACAAAAAGTAATTAGATTATTACTTACAATTGTTACTTCTCTTGGAGTAGTAATGGTTCCAAGAATGGCAAATGTTTATGCTAATGGTGATAAGAAAAAAATTGATGCATATTTGAAAAATTCATTTAATTTTGTTTTTTTCATTTCTTTTCCAATGATGTTTGGAATTGCAAGTGTTTCTAAAGCATTTGTGCCAATTTTCTTCGGTGTAGGATATGACAAAGCTGCTACTTTAATTATGATTTTTTGTCCAATGATAATTTTAATGGGAATCGAAAATGTAATTCGGTACTCAGTTCTTACTTCCTACTAAAAGACAAAAAGAATATACTATTTCTGTTGTAGTTGGAGTAATAGTTAATTTAATTTTGAATTTTATTATGATAAATCTATGGAGCTCTATTGGTGCTTCAATTGCAACAATATTATCTCAAATGGCTGTTGATGGGGTTCAAATTTATTTTGTAAGAAAAGATGTAAAATGGAAACCATTAATTAGAATTGCAGTTAGATATTTAGTAGCAAGCTTAATTATGTTTGCTGCATGTACGATAGTAAAAATATTAATAAGCACAGGAATATTAAGTATTTTATTACAAATGATTATCGGAATAGTAGTATATGTTATAATGCTTATTGTATTTAAGGATAAGTTTTTAAAAACAATTATTGAAAGAATAAAATCAAAATTATTTGATTTTAAAAACAAACTAACAGTTAAAGGGTAAGTATTTAAATATTTTAAATCCAAATTGGAGGTACATATGAAATCAAAATTAGTATGGGTAATGTTAATAGTGTCGATTATTTTAGGAGCATTTGAGACTTATTATGTATTTGGAGCAACAAAAACAGAGTTAAACAATCAAAGTAGTGAACTTGATAATAAAATAGCTAAAAAGGAAGAAGAAATCGGAGAAGTAGAAGCTCAATTATCTGATGCTATGAAAGAAGTTCAAGGTTTAATTTCTCAAATTTCATCATATGAGGATGCAATAAATGAGTTAAATGACCAAATATCAACAGTATCTAGTCAAATAGCTGAAACTGAAAATAATATTGCACAAAAAGAAAAAGAAACACAAGAAAAACAAGAACTGTTAAATAAAAGATTAGTTGCAATTTATGAAAGTGGAAACACATCATATTTAGAAATGCTTTTAACATCAGCAGATTTATCAGATTTCATTTCTAAATATTATTTAATTTCTGAAATAGCAGAATATGACACTGATTTAATAACATCCTTAAAAAATGCTAAAGCTGAATTAGAAGTTGCAAAAGCAGATCTTGAAGCTAGTAAACTTTCATTAGAAACAGCAAAAGCAGAGCAAGTTGAAAAACAAGAAGCTCTAGAAAAAATGAAACAAGAAAAACAAACAAAAGTCTCTAATTTAAATAGTCAAGAAAAAGCTTTAGAAAGTGAACTAGAAGCATATGAAGCAGATAAAAAAGCAGTACAAGCTGAACTTGCAGCAATAGCTAAAAGAGAAGCTGAAGAAGCTGCAAGGCGTGCTGCCCAAAATGGTTCGTCTGGCTCAATAGGAGCAGCAAGTTCATATGGATACATATTTCCAGTTCAAGGTCTTTCTAAATCAAATATAAATAATCAGTCATTTCCTTCATATAAAGGACATACAGGTACTGATGTTAATATAAATGTAATTGGCAAAAATGTTGTAGCTGTAAAGTCAGGAACTGTAGTAATTTCAGATGCAAAAATAAGAAATGGAAATTATTATAGTTTTGGGGAATATGTTGCTATTAATCATCATGACGGTACTATAACATTATATGCGCATATGCTTGCAGGATCTAGAAAAGTTTCATATGGAGATGAAGTTAAACAAGGGCAAGTTATAGGAACAGTCGGAAGTACAGGAAATTCAACTGGGCCACACTTACATTTCGAGGTTCGTTTAAATGGTAAGATTGTAAACCCAATTCCATATTTGCCATAAAGATGCTGGTTTATTTGACATTATGTTATTAGAGATATCATTTTTGATATAAGTTATGCCAATAGATAATTATTATTGTTATTAAAAAATTGTAATAAAATAAAGAAATCATATACTTAAGCATTGAGAAATGATTAATATGATTTCTTTTTTGATATAAGATAATCTTGTAATAAAGGAGTATTTAATGGAAAAAATAGTTCCAGAATTCTTATTAGATAAATTAAATAGTGAGTATAGTAAAGAAGAAGTTTTAAAAATAATAGAAGGATTAAATAGACCTAAGAAAACAACTTTTAGAATAAATACAATAAAATCTGAAAAGAAAAGAGTATTAGATGTTTTAATCAAAAATAAAATAGATTTTGAAGAAGTAGATTGGAATGATAATGCTATTATTTTAAATAGTGTTGATGAAAACAGTATTAGACAACTTGATATTTATAATAATGGCGAAATATATTTGCAAAGTTTATCATCAATGATTCCAGTAATGGTTTTGAATCCAAGAGAAAAAGAAAATATTCTAGATATGTGTGCTGCACCTCGGACGGAAAAACTACACAAATTGCAGCAATGTGTGATAATAAAGTTTATATTACAGCTTGTGAAAAAAATAAAATAAGAGGAGAGAGACTAAAATATAACTTAGATAAACAAGGTGTAAAATGTGTAAATGTAATGCTTGCAGATAGTAGAAACTTAAGCGATTTTTTTTCTTTTGATAAAGTACTATTGGATGCTCCATGTAGTGGAAGTGGAACAGAAGGTATATTTGGAGAAGATTTTTCAAAAGATTTAATTAATAGATCTGCTAAATTTCAAGAGAATTTACTAAGAAAAGCTATAAAACTTGTAAAACCTGGAAATGAAATTGTTTATTCAACATGTTCAATATTAAAAGAGGAAAATGAAGACATTATTAATAAATTTAAAGATTTGGTTCAAATTATTACAATAGAGGATAAAATGTTTGATATAATTCCTCAATTACCAACTAATATAAAAGGAACAATATGTGTTTGCCCAACAGAAAAATTTGAAGGGTTCTTTATAGCAAAATTAAGAAAAAAATAAATATTAATAAAGATAGAAATTTTTTTGCTTTTCTATTAATTAATTATTCTCATATAAATATATGAAAATTAATAAGATTAATCTATAAAAAAATTTCTATCTTTATTAATAAAAAATGACTTGTTAACCTTGACAAACATTTTGCTCTATAATATAATGTTAGCCAAGATTAACATTATGAAAGGAGCACATAAATGATATCAAAAGCTTTAGAAGAATATTTAAAAAATATGTATATATTAAAGAAGCAAAATGGAAATATTAGAGTTACTGATATTGCTGTTAAAATGAATTGTTCTAAACCCAGCGTAAATAAAGCTATTAATAATCTTAAAAATAATAGTTTAGTAAATTATGAATCATATGGAACAATTGAGCTTACAAAAGAAGGAGAAGATTTAGCCAAAAAAATATTAGAAGCATATGATATAGTTTATTTGTTTTTAAAAGATGTTTTGAATTTGCCTGAAGAAGAGGCTAAAATAGAAGCTGATAAAATAAAACTTGCAGCAAATGATAATACTATAAATAGATTAGCAAAATATGTTCATAGAGAATTAGGATTGAATAATTTAGATTGTGCTTATGATTTAAATAAAGAAAAATGTAGGAGCTGTGCAAGAAGAGCTTCTGCAAAAAAAGAATGAACAAATAAGGACGTACCTTAAATGTTCATTTTTGAACATTTAAGGTACATCCCCATTTGTTTACTGATTTATTTAGAAGGAGATTAAAATGAGTAAAGAATTATTAAATATCAAAGATTTATATGTTAATGCTGGAGATAAAGAAATATTAAAAGGAATTAATTTAAAAATTAATAAAGGCGAAATTCATGTAATTATGGGTCCAAATGGAAGTGGTAAATCTACTACTGCCAATGCTATTTTAAATAATCCTCAATATACAAAAGTATCACGGAAAAGTTGAATTAGAAGGACAAGATATAACTAATTTAAAAACTGATGAGATAGCAAGAAAAGGTGTGTTTATGTCATTCCAGCTACCTGAAGAAATTCCAGGCATTTCTGTTACAAACTTTTTGAAATATGCAAAAAATAAAGTAACTGGAAAGCCAGTTAAAATATTTGAATTTAAAGATGAATTAAAAAAATATATGGACGAGCTTAATATGAATCCAAAAAATATGGAAAGAAGCTTAAATGTAGGATTTTCAGGTGGAGAAAAAAAGAAAAATGAAATTTTACAGATGCTTGTTTTAAAGCCTAAGTTAGCCATTTTAGATGAAACAGATTCAGGATTAGATGTTGATGCAATTAAGACAGTTTCAAAAGGAATAGAGTTATTTAAAAATGATGAAAATGGAGTATTGATTATTACTCATAATAATAAGATTTTAAGAAGTTTAAAAGTTGATTATGTTCATGTTTTAATTGATGGAAAGATAGTCACTACTGGTAATCAAGAACTTGCTACGATCATAGAAAATGAAGGTTATTCAAAATACAAAAAATAATATAAACTATGACTAAGTAGATTGTTCAATTAATGAAAGGAACTTAAAATGAGTAAAACAAAAGTCGATGAAATTAATCGTAATATTTACGATATAAAGAATAAAGATGATTATGATTATAAAATTAAAAAAGGATTAACGCGTGAGATTGTAGAAGAAATATCTAGACAAAAAAATGATCCAGAATGGATGAAACAAATTCGTTTAAAGGCTTTAGACATATATAATCAATTAGAAATGCCAACATGGGGACCTGATTTATCAGAATTAAATATGGATGAAATAGCAACTTATGTTAGACCAAAAGGAAAAATGGCTTCTTCTTGGGAAGATGTTCCAGATGATATTAGAAATACTTTTGATAAATTAGGAATTCCAGAAAGTGAAAAAACAAGTTTAGCAGGTGTCGGAGCACAATATGATAGTGAAGTTGTATATCATAGTATGAAAGAAGATTTAATTAAGCAAGGTGTTATTTATACAGATATGGAAACTGCTGTTAGAGAATATCCTGATATAGTAAAAAAGCATTTTATGAAATGTGTTCCAATTAATGATCATAAATTCGTTGCGCTCCATGCTGCAGTTTGGTCTGGAGGTTCTTTTGTATATGTACCAAAAGGCGTAAAACTAGATTTTCCGTTACAAAGTTATTTTAGATTAAATTCTCCTGAATCTGGCCAATTTGAGCATACTTTAATAATTGTAGAAGAGGGCGCAAGTCTTCATTTTATTGAGGGATGTTCTGCTCCTAAATATAATAAAGTAAATCTTCATGCAGGGTGTGTTGAATTATATGTAGCAGATAATGCTTATTTAAGATATTCTACTATTGAAAATTGGTCAAAGAATATGATGAATTTGAATACAAAAAAAGCAATTGTTGGAAAAAATGCTCGGGGTAGATTGGGTTAGTGGTTCATTTGGATCTCATATTTCAATGTTATATCCAATGAGCATTTTAAATGGAGAAGGTGCAAAAACTGAGTATACAGGAATTTCATTTGCAGGAAAAGGACAAAATTTAGATACAGGTTTTAAAGTTATTCATAATGCACCAAATACCTCAAGTGTAGTAAATTCAAAGTCTATTTCTAAAAACGGTGGAAAATGTACTTATCGTAGCTTAGTAAGAATTATGGAAAATGCTAAGAATGCTAAATCTTCTGTCTCTTGCGAAAGTTTAATGCTTGATGATTTTTCAATTTCAGATACAATTCCTACAAATGATATTAGAACAGATGAAGTTGAATTTTCACATGAAGCTTCTATTGGAAAAATTAGTGAAAAAACAATTTTCTATTTGATGAGTAGAGGAATTTCTGAAGAAGATGCAAAAGCAATGATTGTAAGAGGATTTGCATATCCTATTTCTAAAGAGCTTCCTGTAGAATATGCAGTAGAAATGAATAATTTAATTAATCTTGAATTGGAAGGAGCTATAGGATAATGGAAAAAATGAAATTAAATCAAACACCAGTTAGAACTTGTAAAAATTTTAAAATTAATAGCATTGATTTTACAAATAAAATTCCTAGCTCAATTCCAGAATTTCATAATTTGAAAATTGGACAAGAAACAGAAAAAGATGAGATAATAAAAGATTATGAACCTGAAAATTTTGAAATTAAATTTGGGGCAGGTTTAGAAAATCAAGTAAAAGAAAAAGCTAATCAAAAAATTAGAATTAATGTAAATAGTAAGACAGATAAAGAAATTAGATTAGAGTTTGATTTTGATGAAGATAATTTAAAATTAGTTGATTATATTGAAATAATAGCTGAAGAAAATACAACTTCAAATATTTATGTTATTTATAGAAATAAATTGTGTAATGAAGTAGAAAATCATTGCAGTGACATGAACCAGCGTTGTAGTGGAGTTAATTGTGCTCCATATGAGGCATTTCATAATGGATTAATTAGAATTATTGCTAAAAACAATTCTAAAGCTATTGTAAATATTATAAATTTAATGAATAAAGAAAGCTCTAATATTCTAAGTATAGACAGTAAAATAGAAAATTATGCTAAGCTTTCTTTAAATATTGTTGATTTTGGCGGAAAAACAAGTGTTATGAATTTGTATTCAAACTTGGCAGGAACAGAAGCTAACAGCTTAATTAATAGTATTTATTTAGGAACTAATCAAGAAATAATTGATTTAAACTATATTGCAGAATGTTATGGAGAAAAATCAAATGTAAATATTGATGTTCAAGGTGCTTTAAAAGATGAGGCCGTAAAACATTTTAAAGGAACAATTGACTTTAAAAAAGGCTGTAAAAAAGCTACTGGAAATGAAGCAGAAAATTGTATGCTTTTATCAGATAAAGCAAAATCCATTGCTCTTCCAATGCTTCTTTGTTCAGAAGAAGATGTTGAGGGAAATCATTCAGCAAGTAGTGGTAAAGCTGATGATAAAGAATTATTCTATATAATGTCAAGAGGATTTGACAAAAAGTCTGCTGAAAAATTGCTTGTAAGAGCAAAGTTTAATAATTTGTTAGAAGCTATATCTAATACAGAAATTAAACAAGAAATATCTTATGAAATGGATCAAAAATTAAATTAAGTTTAAAAGGAGAAAATAATGAATTTAAAAGATGATTTTCCAATTTTAAAAAATAGAGATATTACTTATTTAGATAGTGGCGCAACAGCTCAAAAGCCAAAAGAAGTAATAGAAGCAATTGAAAAATATTATGAAAATTATAATGCAAATCCTCATAGAGGAGCTTATTCTTTAAGTATAGAAGCAACAGAAAAATATGAAGATACTAGAACAAAAATTGCAAATTTTATTAATAGTAAAAATCGAGAAGAAATAATATTTTCAAAAAATGCTTCAGAAAGTTTAAATTTAATAGCTTATTCATATGGATTGGAAAAACTAAACGAAGGTGATGAAATATGTATTTCAATTATGGAACATCATTCAAACTTAGTTCCATGGCAAAAAGTTGCAAGTAAAACAGGTGCAAAACTTGTGTATCTTTATATGAATGATGAATTTGAAATTCCAGAAGAGGAATGGAAAACAAAAATTACAAATAAAACTAAAATAGTTGGAATTACACATATATCAAATGTTTTGGGAACAATTAATCCAATAAAAGATATAATAAAATATGCACATAAAAAGGGCGCTGTTGTGTTAGTGGATGCTTCCCAAAGTATTCCACATATGAGAATTGATGTTCAAGCTTTAGATGCAGATTTCCTTGTCTTTTCAGGACATAAAATGATGGCGCCTTTAGGAATTGGTGTTTTATATGGTAAAAAAGAATTATTAAATAAAATTCCACCTTTTCTAATGGGTGGAGATATGATAGAATATGTATATGAGCAAAATACAACTTATGCACCACTTCCAAATAAGTTTGAAGCAGGAACACAAAATGTTGAAGGTGTTATTGGTTTAGGTGCTGCAATAGACTATATTGAAAAAGTTGGATATGATAAAATTCAAGAAATTGAAAAAGAAGTTGTAGAATATGCAATATTCGAACTTTCAAAATTAGAATATTTAGATTTATACTTAACACCAAATAGAAATCATCATTCAGGCGTTATATCATTTAATATAAAAGGAGTTCATCCACATGATGTTGCGAGTATTTTAGATTCAGAAGGAATTTGTGTGCGTTCTCGGAAATCATTGTGCGCAACCACTTTTAAGGTCAATTGGTATTGATTCAACTTGTAGGGCATCTTTTTATTTATATAATACAAAAGGAGATGTGGATAAGTTGGTTATGGGATTGAACAAAGCTTATGATATGTTTAAAAAGTATTTAAAAAATTAAAATAGGAGTATTAAAAATGGAAGACGATTTAGAGCAAGTCTATAATGAATTAATTATGGAACACAGTATGAATTCTTATAATAAAAAGAAAATGAATAAGAAACCTGATTTTTGTGAGATTGGGCATAATCCAAACTGTGGAGATGAGATTACTCTTGAAATAAAAATGAATGGAAATGTAATAGAGGATATGACTTTTTCTGGCCATGGTTGTGCTATTAGTCAAGCTTCAACATCAATTATGATAGATACTTTAAAGGGAAAAACTGTTGAAGAAGCAAAAGAAATTATTAATATATTTATTGGTATGATAAAAAGAGAAACAAAATCTGAAGAAGAGCTAAAAAAACTAGAAGATGCAATTGCGTTAAAAAATGTAGCAAATATGCCAGCTAGAGTAAAATGTGCGCTTTTGGCATGGCATACATTAGAAGATATTTTAAATAAAAGTTAACAATAATTCTTAAAAATAGTGTTATTTAAAATATAATTTACAAGTATTAGGAGGTGAGAAAGTGGAAAAAAATAAAGTATTACTTGGAATGAGCGGAGGAGTTGATAGTTCTGTTTCAGCGTTATTATTAGAAGAAGCTGGATATGAAGTAATTGGAACAACATTAGAGCTTTTTGCTCGGAAGTAGTTGTTGTAACATTAATACATATATTGATGCTAAAGCAGTATGTGAAAATTTACGGAATACCACATTTTACATTTGATTATAAAAATGAATTTAAAAAATATGTTATAGATGATTTTATAAATTGTTATAGTAATTGTAAAACACCGAATCCATGTATTGAATGTAATAAGTTTATGAAATTTGGATTTATGTATGAAAAAGCAAAAGAAATGGGTTGTAATTATATAGCTACTGGTCATTATGCAAAAACGGAATTTAGTAAAAAGTATAATAGATGGATTTTAAAAAAGTCTAAAGCAGGAAAAAAAGATCAGAGTTATGTTTTATGGAATGTTCCTAAAGACTTACTAGAGCATATTGTTTTTCCACTTGGAGATTTTGAATCTAAAGATCAAATAAGACAAATTGCAAGGCAAAGAAATTTAAAGGTCGCTAGTAAGCCTGATAGTGAAGATATTTGTTTTATTCCTGATGGTAATTATAAAAAATTTTTAGAAAATAATTCTAATTTAAAACAAATGCCTGGGAATATTGTAGATAAAAATGGAAATATTTTAGGAAGACATAATGGTTTATATTATTATACAATAGGACAAAGAAAGGGATTAGGAATATCTCATCAAACACCACTTTTTGTTTTGGGATTTAACAAAGAAAAAAATGAAGTTGTTGTTGGTGAAGAACAAGAACTATATAAAAAAGAAATGATAGTAGGAGATATTAATTTATTATTGTTTGATAAAATAGGTAAACCATTAGAAGTGGAAGTAAAAACAAGATATTCTTCTAAACAAGCTAAAGCAAAAATTGTTCAAGAAAACAAATTAATAAAAGTTGAATTTGATGAACCACAAAGAGCAATAACTCCTGGACAATCTGCAGTTTTTTATTTAGATGATATTGTTGTTGGTGGTGGAAAGATTTTGTAATAAAAAATATAAAAAAGCTTGCATTTTTATTTATATTGTGTTACACTATCAATTAGTCAGTTTATTTTGTAGATGGAGGTGCTTTTAAAAATGGCTAAATGTATAATTTGTGGTAAAGAAACATCTTTTGGAAATCAATTAAGTATTACACGTTCTCACATAAGTAAAAGATCAGTAAGACCAGTTAGACCAAATTTAAGAACTGTTAAAGCTGAAATTAATGGAGAAGTTAAAAAGGTGTCTGTTTGTGCAAAATGCTTACGTTCAGGTAAAATTAAAAGAGCTGGAAAAGCAAGTGCATAATAAATTTAATAAATATATTAATGATGTTTCATTGTGTATTTAGTTTATTAAATATACAATGAAGCATCATTATTATTTTTTATATTAATTATTGAAATAAAAAAGTATTAAGGATATAATTAATTTATAGTTGATATGAAAGTGAGAAATTAAATGATTAAAAATAATAGAGGTATATCATTAACGGCAACAGTTATAACAGTTTTATTAATTTTAATACTATTATCTACATTAGTATTTTCTACTACTAATAATATTGATGCTAGAAAGCTTAATAAAATATATGTTGATTTAAGATCAATAAGTGATGCTGTTAATATTTATTATTTAAAAAATAATAAATTACCTATTGATGAAAGTAAAACAGAGTATGTTGCATTTAAAGGTTCTTTAGTAGATAATGATATAAAATTTGTAGTAAAAAATAGAAGTGTTAGAATTTCTGGTGAGGAAGATTTTGTTAATCCTAATGATTATGATAAAAAACTAGAAAAAGCAGAATATCAGGTATTAGACTTGGGATTACTAGATAATATTTCTTTAAATAATACAGATCTAACATACATAATAAATAAGCAAAGTCATACAATCTATGTTTTAGAAGGAGTTAAAGTTGATAATACTTATTACTATTACTTGCCTATAAAATATAAAGATATTGATTTTAATGATTATAATGTTGTAAATTCAATTAAATTAAAAAATGGTGCTACAGCAGTTTATTTGTCAATGGATGGAAGTAAAGTAAATTTAAAAGATAAAATACAATTTAATCATGAAGAAAATGATGGTTTAGGTACCCCTAAAGATGTTGAATTTTATGCACAATTAGGAGCTTTTTTTGATGTAGATATCAAAAATGGAATAATATGTAAAAATGAAAATGAAAATCCTACAGCGATTGTTAATGTGCCACAAATATGTTCTGTTGTAGTTTCTAATTATGGACAAAATGATAACGTGAAATTAGATATTCCAATAAAACTTACTTATATAGATGTAGAAGATGAAAATAATAATAAAATAACTTCTGTAAATATGACTAGATTTAGTACTGTAACATATAATGTTAAAAAATATGGATTTGCTAGTGATTATATTTCAGTAACTTCAAACAATACTTCTGTTGCAACTGCAACATATAATCAAGCAGATTCAAAAGTTAGTATAAATGCTACAGGGAAAGGAAATACTACAATAGTTATAAAAGAAGAAAGACCAGACTCGCTTGCTGCTAGAGAACAAGGGGGAAATTCTGTTTATGTTATAAATGTAAATGTAAATTAACCCTTAAAATATACTAATTAAAAAAATTAAAGTAATAAATTAGACTTTAAAATACTATTAATTTATGAAAATGTTCTTGACAAATAAGCTAAATGAGTATATACTATTCAAGTAACTATTAAAAAAATTAGTATTTATATACATATCGTTTATACTTTGAAGGAGGGATTAAAGTGGCACAACCAAAAAGAAGATGGTCAAAACAAAGAACAGGTACAAGAAGATCAACATGGAAATTAGAAGAAAAAGGATATTCAACATGTCCACATTGCCATGAACCAGTTTTACCACACACAGTATGTTCAAATTGCGGATATTATGATGGTAAAGAAGTTATATCTGTTAAAAAAGACAAAGAATAATTAATAAATTAAGTAGCCTATATTGGCTTCTTTTTTTTACATTTTTAGTGTAAACTAATTAGCAAAAATAATTAGTTTCTTTTTTTATTATTTTTTAAATTTTTTGACTTATGGAATTACTAATATATATTGGTATAAACGCATAATAATTGAAAAAAATTTACAAAAAATTTACAAAAAACGATTTACATAATTTAAAAATAATGTTAAAATATATATGTAGAGTTATTATACATAATATAGGGGGGAATTATGAATAATTATGATTTAGAATATCGAATGGCTTGTACAGAAGTTTTAGAAATTTTAAAACATATGCCTAAAACTCAGGTTGAAAAAATTCCAGAGAATATTATTACTTCTATGAAAAGATCAAAAAGATATGATTATAGATTTAAATTTGATAAGAGCAAAACGCTAACAGAGCAAAATACATCTAAAACAGCAAAAAATATTTTGTCTGGTTTTTACAGAGATTATTGGGTAGATGAGACAGTTAGAAAAATGATTATTGCTAAAGAAAGGTTTGATAAAAAGAATAATGAAATACTTTAATAATAATATTTAACGCAAAGGTTCGTTTGATGTGAATCTTTGCGCTTTTTTTTACTTCATAATTTCAGATATTATTTCTGCTAAATATTTCATACTTCCGTGTAGATTGCTCTAAAGTATTTCCTGTGGCACCTACTTCAATTATACAAGCACAATCTGCTAAATTTTGATTATACCTTGAGTTTCTCAAGATAATTGGCCTAAATAGGCCAGGATATAATTCGTTTGCTTTTTCTTGTATCTTTATTGCAAATTTAAGATTTGTTTGCCAGTTTGGATGTTCTAATCCACCTCCATTTGTGCCTATTACAAACATTAACTGACTTACTATTTCATTACCTATTTTTACACAAGGTGCATAATTATTCATGTTTCCAATAGCATCTCTGTGCAAATCTATTACTAATTGAGTAGATGGTTTTTCTTTTAGAATACTTGAAACTGTTTTAAAAGATCGAGTATAAGAACCATTATAAGCAGGATAATCGTGAAGGGAAAGATTATGAATTACATTATACCCTTTTAAAGTTAAGGCATCTGTTAATACACTTCCAACTTTAGCAACTGAATAATCTAAATTAGTGGTTCTAAAATTACCTGAAGCAATATAAGAATTTTCATTTGTTTGAGTATAACTTTCACATGTGTGAGTATGGAAAATTATTATATCTTTAGTATTAGTAAATTCAATGTTAGGCGTTAAAATCTCGTTTGTTAATATAAAATTAGTTTCATTTTTTATTTTAACGTTTCCGTAAGTAGTGTTAAAATTTTCAGAAATGTTATTGTTAGTTATAATAGATGTTGGGAGATTTCTTAATTCAACTTTTATATTATTTTGTTGTTCTTGAATTAGTGATTCTTGAATAGGTTGCTCTTGAATTGTAAGTTCTGTATTATTTTCATTAATAGTATTGTTATTATTATCTTTTGTATTTGTGTTTATAGAAGTATTTGCATTTGTTTGATTATCATTGGATTTTGATACAGATATCTTATTATCTAAGTTGATAGGAATTTCAGTCGAAATCATTTTTTGAAAAATTATTTGGTTTGAAAATGATTGTTCTTTAACAGAATTAAGATTATCTTTTATTATCTGTGAGTAATTAATATTTATTATTTTTGAAGTTGCTAGTTCTTGTAGATTCATAAAGCTAATTAAAATAAAAAATAGTAAAAAAATTTTAGATATTGTTTTAACTGATTTTTTTAAATTAATAATCATAAGTACCTCTAAAAATGGTTATTTACATATATAAATATATTAAAGTAAAAATAATATATGATAGAAAAGAAATAATTTATTATATTGATTTAAATAATTGATTATTATGTGATTTTATGATATTATATTTAAGTCAATTTAGAATTTATACATAAAAGAATATGAGGGAAAAGTATGAACCAATATATAGATTTTAAGAAAAGAATAAATGATGAAAAATTAAAAGAAGTTGCTAATAATATAAAAGAAGGTGGCATTGCTATTTTTCCAACAGAAACTGTTTATGGAATTGGTGCTGATGGGTTAAATGAGAATGCTGTAAAAAAAATTTATGATATCAAAAAAAGACCTTTAAATAAGCCTATTAGTTTATTAGTTAGTAGTTTTGATATGATTAACCAAATTACTCAAAATGTTAGTACAATTGAAAAAATAATAATGGAAAAATTTTTTCCAGGACCTCTTACAATTGTTTTAGAAAAGAAAAGTATAATACCAGATATAGTTACTTCAGGACAAAAATATGTAGGAATAAGGATGCCTGAAGGTGAAATTGCAAAGAAATTGATAGAGTACGTTCGGAAGACCTTTAGCTACACCTAGTGCTAATATTACTGGAAAGCCTAGTGGAACAAATTACGAAAATATAATAAAAGATTTTGAAAATAAAATTGATTATTTCATTGATAATGGAGAAAGTAAATTAGGTATTTCATCTACTGTAATAAGAATAATTGACAATAATCTTCAAGTTTATAGAGAAGGCGTAATTACAAAAGAAAAAATACAAAAAGTGATAGATGATATAAAAAAGAATAAATGAGGGGACATTTATGGAGAAAAAATCAACTAAAAAGTCAATTAGAAATTTATTGTTGTTTTTGATTTTAATTTTAATAACATTTTTTATTATATTTAAAGATCAAGATGTTTCAGAAATTTTGCAAATTGCTTTTAATGTAGAAAAAAAATTTGTATTAATTGCAATTCGGTGCTATGCTTTTATATTTTGTATGTGAAACAATAAATGTTACAAGAACTTTAAAAGTGTTAGGAGAAAAGTCAAATTTTTTAAGAAATTTCAAATATACATTAATAGGTTTCTTCTTTAGTTCAATAACACCAGCGGCAAGTGGTGGCCAACCTATGGAAATTTATTATATGAATAAAGACGGACTTACTGTAGCAAATTCAACTTTAGCATTACTTATTAATTTAACTTCAATGCAAATTGCAACTATTTCTATTGCTTTAATTAGTTTAATATTTAATTATCAATACATGAATACTTTATTAATTGTATTTTTTGTGATAGGTATTATATTAAACAGCAGTGCACTTGCTTTATTACTAGTTTCAATTTGTTCAAAGAGAGTTACAAAAGCAATTATAAATTTTGTAGTTAAAATATTAAAAATTTTTAAAGTTAAAAATATTGAGAAAAAGCAAGAGTGGTTAGAAAGCGAACTAGCTAAATATCAATCAAATGCTTCTTATGTAAAAACTCATAAAAAAATTATTTTGAAAACAATAATAACTACTTATATTCAATTTTTAATCTATTATAGTATTTCATATTGGATATATCGTTCATTTGGATATAACAAAGCAAATATTTTAGAAATTATTTCTATGCAAGCGGTATTATTTGCTACAGTGTCAGGAATACCTTCTCCTGGAGCAGTTGGCGTTAGTGAAGGAGCGTTTTTGGAAATTTTTAGAAATATTTATCCACAAGAACAAATAAAAAGCAGTATGTTATTGTGTAGAGGAGTAAATTTTTATTTGTTTGTTTTAATAAGTAGTGTAATAGTTATTATTTGTACATTAAAAGATAAAAAACACAAGTATAATAATGACTTAAATAATATAAAAGAAGGAGAAAATGAAAATGGATAGTATTAATGACTTATGTAAAAGAGCTTATGACAATTCAGTAAAACATGGGTTTTATGAAAATGAAAAAGGATTTGGAGATGTTATTGCATTAATGCATTCAGAGCTTACAGAGGCTTATGAAGAATATCGCCATCTTAAAGGATTTAATGAAACATATTATAGCGAAAATGGAAAACCAGAAGGAATACCTTCAGAATTAGCTGATGTAATAATTAGAATTTTTGATTTTTGCGGAAGACATGAAATAGACTTAGAGAAAATAATTTTAGAAAAAATGGATTATAATGAAAAAAGACCATATAAACATGGTGGAAAATTAAATTAAAAAATAGGTATTATATAAATGGAAAAATATGAAGAAATTGAAAAGACTATTACAAAAAGCTACCGCAAAGAAATATGGAAGAAATTCATTCAAGGTATTACTGAATTTGAAATGATTTCTGAAGGTGATAAAATTGCAGTGTGCATATCTGGTGGAAAAGACTCTATGCTAATGGCAAAATGCTTTCAAGAATTGAAAAAACACAAAAAAATGAATTTCGATGTGGTGTTTTTGGTAATGAATCCTGGATATAATGAACTAAATAAACAAAAAATTATTTCAAATGCTAAAGTATTAAATATTCCTATTATTATGTTTGAAACTGATATTTTTTCAAGGGTTGAACATATAGATGACCATCCTTGTTATTTATGTGCAAGAATGAGAAGAGGGTATTTATATGAAAAAGCAAAAGAATTAGGATGCAATAAAATAGCATTAGGGCATCATTTTAATGATGTGATAGAAACAATTTTAATGGGAATGTTTTATGGAGCTCAAACTCAAACTATGATGCCTAAAGTAAAAAGCACATCACATCCAGGAATGGAACTTATTAGACCTATGTATTACATAAAAGAAGAAGATATTATTAGGTGGAGAAATAGAAATGATTTAGATTTTATTCAGTGTGCTTGTAAACTAACTGAAGGGTACGCAAATGGTCATATGGATTCAAAAAGAGAAGAAATGAAAGAATTAATAAAAGAGCTAAAAAAGAAATATGACAATATTGATATAAATATTTTTAGAAGTATGCAAAATGTTAATTTAGATACATTAATATCTTATACTAAAGGGAATAAAACTTATAATTTTTTAGACGAATGGTAGAGAAAGGATTTAAATATGACAGTAATAGAAAAGTATTTGTGTATATTTTATATATACGCTTTTCTTGGTTGGTGTATGGAAACATTTGGAGGCTGGATAAAAACCAAGAAGTTTGTGAATAGGGGATTTTTAATTGGTCCATATATACCTGTTTATGGATTTGGACTTGTTATTTTAACAATGGCTTTAGAAAAATACATAAATGATTTTTTAGTTTTATTTTGCATGTCTATAATTCTTTGTGGAATTTTAGAATATTTCACTAGTTGGATTATGGAAAAACTGTTTAAGGCTAGATGGTGGGATTATCATAATAGAAAATATAATATTAATGGTCGTATTTGTTTAGAAACACTTTTGCCATTTGGAATTGTAGGAAGTGTTCTGCTTAAGTTTGCCAATCCAACGTTATTAAGAGCATTAGGAAAAATACCTAATAACATTTTAATTGTTATACTAGTAATTATATCTTGTATTTTTGTTATAGATTTTGTTGTTTCAATTATAGTTATTGGAAATTTAAGAAAAACTGCAAAAAAAGTGGAAAATGAATTAGTTAAAGATAATACAGAGGAGATTTCAAATAAAGTTAAAGAAATAACTACTGAAAAAGCAAAAGAATTAGCTACTAATGTCTCAGATAAAATTGAAGAAGCAAAAAATAATTTAAAAATTTCTGAAGCAGAAATTAAGAAAAGAAAAGATATTACAATAAATATTATTAAGGATAGTGTTCAAAAATCACAAGAAAAAATAAAATATAAAGCTCAAAATATAAAAGATGGAATTAAATCTAAAATAATAATTATGACAACAAAAGAATTTACTGAAACTGTAAAAGAAAAATTTTTAACAAAGTCTTGGTTAAATAGAAGACTAGCCAAAGCGTTTCCAAATTTGCAATTAAAAAGTAAAAAATTAGGTTTAAAGGATAAAAATGATTAAATGTTAAAACTTTTTGACAAATTTCCATAGTATTTTGGTAGACTTTTTGATAGTAATTTTTTTATAATTGTTTGTGAAAGGAGTGAATAAATATGAAATTAGGAGAAAAGATTTTAGAATTAAGAAAGAAACAAGGTCTTTCACAAGAACAATTAGGAGAAAAAATAGAAGTTACTAGACAAACAATTTCAAATTGGGAATTGGGAGAAACATCACCAAATCCTAATCAGTTAAAATTGCTATCAAAAGAATTAAACATAAGTATAGATGAGCTGTTAGATAATGATATTAATCAAATTATAGTTGAGAAAGTTTCTAATACGGAAAAACTTGCAGGTTTAATATTAAAAATTTTAAGAATTTTTGGTATTAGCGTTTTAGTTTTTATAATATTGATTATTATTCTATTTTTTGTATTAAGAGTAGGAAAATATAATAAGTATAAGAATATAAATATGAGAGAAGAAAGTATAGTTTGCAATGTTTTTGGCGAAGAATATGGATATTCTGTAAGATATGAAGAGAAAACTGGAATTATACATGAAGCAGGTGGAGATGCATATTTATTTGATATATTAGATTTAGATAAATATGAAAATGCTCATAAGGTATTTAATAAAATAATTGAATATGTA